>Ga0129302_1003536_pt1 | contig 10675 bp, 8 predicted proteins | sample BlaSprsedimmetaG_FD_94476 | JGI IMG/M metagenome (GOLD analysis project Ga0129302, IMG submission 94476) | Hot spring sediment bacterial and archeal communities from California, USA to study Microbial Dark Matter (Phase II) - Blank Spring... | ecosystem: Environmental > Aquatic > Thermal springs... | reverse complement strand
TCAACCCTATATCGTGGCCTACATGACCGAGCTTCTGGCGCTGAAAGCGGGTGACCGGGTCTTGGAGATCGGGACCGGCAGCGGCTACCAGGCGGCGGTTCTGGCGGAGATCACCGATGAAGTATTCAGCATCGAGATCATAGAGGAGTTGACCGCGCAGGCCGAGGAGCGGCTGAAACGTCTGGGTTACCAAGGGGTCGAGCTCAAAAGGGGCGACGGGTACTACGGTTGGCCCGAACACGCCCCCTTCGACGGGATCATCGTCACCGCCGCCGCCGGCCATATTCCCCCGCCGCTTCTGGAGCAGCTGAGCAGAGGAGGTCGAATGGTCATCCCCATTGGTGGAGTCTACCAGGTACAGACCCTGATGCTGGTGGAAAAGGACGAAGACGGGAATATTCGCAGCGAACGTTTGATGCCGGTTCGCTTTGTCCCCTTCACCGGCTCGGAAGGAAGGTAGGAAGTTCAGGTGAACGCGAAGATAAACAGCGTGCCGAAGCGGCTCACGGTGGGGACGGCGCTCTTTCTGGTCTCATGGGCTTTGATCGCACTGCAGCTTTTTCTGATGCGGAGCCTGGCGGTGGGCAAAAGCTATCACTTCTCCTACTTGGTCATCAGCACCGCGCTGCTTGGATTCGGCGGCAGCGGGACCTTGTTGAGCCTTCGCTACTCCTCCATGGCCCGGGACCCGGTGAGGTCCCTGAAACTGCTGCTCTTTCTCTTCAGTCTCTCCATTCCACTGTCGTATCTCCTCACCCGTCTTCTGCCCGTTGATATTCGCTATCTGTTTTACCAGGTTTCTCAGGGACTCTACGTGCTGCTCTATATTTTGCTGCTGGCGCTGCCCTTTTTCTTTGGGGCGCTTTTTATCGGTTTCTGTTTGAGCTATTTCCGTGAAAAAGTCCCCCTGCTTTACGGACTCAACCTGTTCGGCAGCGGTCTAGGCGGGCTCGGTGCCTTGGGAGTGATGTACCTGATCCCCCCGATGCATCTGCCTCTGGCGGCGGTAGCCGTAGCTCTGACGGCGCAACTCCTGTTCCTCTTCACCAATCACGGGGAGAACCGGGGACGACACTTTGCCTTGGTCCTCCTGGTTCTGGCCGCCGTGGTCTCCGTGTTCCTTTTACCGTCCCGTTTCGGCAGAGACCCCTACAAGACCCTCTCCCACTTGGAACGTTTGGAGGTGCAGGGGGAGGCGGAGAGACTCCTGTCCCACTACGACCCGCAGAGGCGCTTGGATGTCTATCGCGCCCCTTCGCTGCACCACACCCTGTTCGCCGGTTCCTTGAATCCGGGGGGCGAACAGCTTCCGCCGGAGCAGCTGAGTATCCTCTACGACGGGGAGCCTGTGGCGGCGCTTTTTCGCATTCGAAATCCGCAGCAGGCGGAAATTTTGGATTCGACCCCCCAGTCCTTGCTGTACCGACTGATCGGTGCGACCCACGATAGCTATCGCGCTCTGCTGCCTGGTGAGATCGGGGGAACGGGGATCTGGCTGGCCCGCCGCTTCGGAGCGGATTCGGTGACGGTGGTGCAGGAGAGCCGGAGCCTGCTGGAGCTCTACGCCGGTCCTCTGTATGAGCAGGGGGGAGAATCTTTTTTTTACCAGACGGTACATACCCGGGTGCAGATCCCCCGATTCTATATTAAAAAGACCAACGAACGGTATGAGCTGATCCACCTGGTCTCCGCCGAGGGAATGCCCGGGGGGACCGAAGGGCTGCAGTCGCTGAATGAGGACTTTCTGCTCACCCGGGAGGGGATCGCCGAATCTCTGGCTCGACTGACATCGAGGGGCTTGCTCGGTATCAGCCGTGGTATCCAGAGCCCGCCCCGGGACAATATAAAGATATTCGCCCTCTTTTTGGAAGCGCTGGAGGAGTTCGGCGCCGCGGATCCCTCTCGGCATATACTGCAGGCTCGAAATTACCTGGCGGCGACCAGCATCATCAGCCCGAGCCCCATCGATGCTGAAACGATCGACTTGTTCAAAAAAGAGGCCGCCCAGCTGGGAATGGACCTGGAGTACTACCCCGGGATACGAAGCGACGAACTGGTGCAGCGCAACCGGATAGAAGGACCGCCGGAGGAGGACTACTCCTACCTGCACCAGGCGGCGCGGATGCTCACCGAGGGCGGAGGAGAGGAGTTTTTTCGCTCATATCTTTACAATGTCCGTCCCCCGAGCGATGGGAAGCCCTATTTTTTTAATTTTTTTAAATGGAAAAGTCTACCGGACTTCATTCACTTCTACGGCACTGATTTTCTACGCTACCTCGATCTTGGCTACCTGGTCCTTATCTTGAGTCTCATGCTGATTGTCGTGGCGGCCTTCGTGCTGATACTGCTGCCGCTTGGTTCGTGGCGTAGGCGGGGGCTCCATATGGAGCAGCGAGGCTACCGCCTGCCGGTATTCCTTCACTTTGCATCGATTGGACTGGGTTTCATGCTGCTGGAGATGCTGATGATTCGCCGGTTGGTCCTCTTTCTTGGGGATCCGATCTACAGCACCTCGGCGGTGATCACGGCTATTTTAGTCTGCGCGGGACTGGGTAGCACGATGCAGAGCAGATTCACCCTCTCACCGATTCATCGTATCCGAATAGCCGCGTCGATGGTGATCCTGTCGATTGTGCTCTTTGTCCTTTTTCTTGACCCGCTGCTCGATAATCTGATCGGATGGTCCCTACCGCTGCGATATCTGAGCGCCCTGGCTCTCTTGGCTCCCTCGGCCTTCTTTATGGGCTGGATGCTCCCTTCGGGGATGGGGATCGTGGCAGAGAGATCCCCGGAGCTGATGCCCTGGGCGTGGGGGATTAACGGCTTTTTTTCCGTAGCCGCCGGCCCGCTCTCGGTGTTGCTGGCCATGGAGCTGGGCTTTCGTTGGGTCTTCGCCGGCGCCGCGGCGGCCTACGCTCTGGCCGGGATATGCACCCTGTTGTGGCCGAAGGGAGGAATCGAACAGCCCATCGAGACGACCGGCGGCCCCTCGGTTTGATCCGCTACTCTTCTTCCTCTTCAACGGGGGTCAGAAAGTAATTATCCGAAATCCCTCTTTGGTATAACGTTCCATGCTGGGATGGCCGGACATATCGTCGCAGAGTGGCAGCCCCTTCTCCTCGACGAGTTTGAGGACCCCCATCTGATTCGAGCAGGCGCGGCAGACGCAGTCGAGCAGACCCCGGTCGAGACATTTTTTATACAGTCCGGCGAAGGGCACGTCGGGCTGCTCGAAGTGTTTGATCAGCTTGGTAGCTTCTCCTTCCAACACGATTTTCACCTCGTATCCCTTGGCTCGATAGTCGAGGGCGTTCAGCAGTACGTGGGCGAAACACATCGGCGATTCGTTGAACGCGCAGAGTGCAAATTTTGAGCAATTCTCAATTTGGAAGTCTAATGACTTCCAAATTGAGAATTTGCTTCATTTGCATAGCAATAATTTTTTCTAACTGTTGGAGGCATTCTCATTTTGGAAAGTGCAAGTGCACTTTCCAAAATGAGAATTGCTGGCAAATTTTTCTGAGACTCGACCCATTCTGATAAGTCTGCTATACTCAAAGGGACATCGATAACGGTATGGATAACGGAAACCCGTGAGAATCGGGTGCGGGCGTGCCGCTGTAAGCGGATGTGAGGCCTCCTTAGACCACTGTCGGACGACCGGCGGGAAGGTGGAGGCTCTAGTATCCGTAAGCCAGAAGACGATCCATTGCCGAATGAACGCGCATGTAGTGTGCGTTCCGTTCTCTCACGTACAGGGGATGGATGTGTATAGGCCCACCGTCGTATACCTTCATTCCTTCTCGGTACAGAAAGAGTTCATCCTAGATCTCTGTGTAGAAGGAGTCTTTCATGCACAAACTACTTTCTCGTTTCGCAAAACTACTGCTGGCCTCAGCCCTGGCCGTGTTCTGTATTCCCACAGCGACAGCCGAGGATCCCGTCGACGTGCTCATCACCGCCGGTCGTGTCAAGGAGACGGAGATGAACACTCCGGCCCATGTGACCGTACTCAGCGGCGAAGAGATCAGAGCCTCCGGCGAGTCCTCCCTGGTCGGCGTGCTGGAGGTGCTGGCGGGGTTGAACTTCAGCTCCTACGCCGGTCCCGAGAGTGCCCAGATCGATATGCGGGGCTTCGGAGAAAACAGCCACGGTCGGGTCTTGGTGATGCTCGACGGACGACGGCTCAACAGCCAGGACATGGAGGGAGTCCAGTGGCTCTCTATCCCCATCGATTCGATCGAAAGGGTCGAGGTTGTCCGCGGCAGCTCCAGCGTTCTCTACGGCAACCACGCCGTCGGCGGGGTGGTGAACATCATCACCAAGGAGAGCCGTGCCCAGAGCGAGCTCTCCTCCACCCTTGACTTCGGCGCTTACTATTCGGAGAAGTTCAATCGGGCTCTCTTCTCCAGCCAGCGGCTGCGGATCGGTGGCGCCCGGGAGTTGGTAAACGGAGCCTTCAGTTTTTCCCACACCACTAACAGCGGCTACCGCGACCGCAGCGCCACCGGTTCCCTGAACACCCACCTCAGCGGGGGCTGGGACGCTACCGAGCTGCTGCGCGCCGAGCTGGACCTGGGTTATCAGAGAAACAGCTACGAGATGCCCGGAGCCCTGCCGGAGGAGGACTATCTGGATGACCCCTCCGCGGCGGTCAAGCCCGCCGACGAGGCGCAGGAGCACGATCTGACCGCCTTCGCGGGGCTGTCGTGGTTTCCGACGCTCAACGCCGAGCTCAGCGTGGACGGGGGCTACCGCTACCAGATGAAGGCGATCGACATGGCATCGTGGTTCAGCTACACCGATCGTATCTACCACAGCCTCGAGGGCTCCACCAAACTCACTATAGAGGGGCAAAGCGGCGAGTTCCCGTGGAGAATTGTGGGAGGAGCCGATCTCTACCGCTCCGCCGCGACGATAGTGACCTACAGCGACGAGAGCCGGGAGGAAAAAAGCCACACCGCCGGGCTCGAGCTCAGCACCATCGGGGGCTACATCCACCCCACCGTCGACTTGAGCAGCGCATTCAAGATCGAAGGCGGGCTGCGGTACGACTACGCCCGGGTGGCGGGGGAGAACGACGCCTCCGACGTCGACGGTAGTGCCGACCACCACGCATTGGTCTACGACGGGGCGCTGCTGTTCAGCCCCGGCGAGGGGCTGAAGCTCTACGCCAAGGCGGGGACCCTGTTCCGCTACCCCTTCACCGACGAGCAGGCGGCGGTGGCGGGTTTCGGTGATGGTTTCAACACCGAACTTGACCCTGAGACTGGCTGGAGCGCCGAAGCAGGCGCAACGCTTGTCTTGGAAGATATCCTCACCCTGAGGGCCAACGGGTACTACCTGGAGATGAACGACGAAATCGCCTACGATCCCGGTTCACCTTCCTATAACTCCAACCTCGACCAAACCCGGCGCTGGGGGGCTGACCTGGAGCTGGAGGCCCGGCTCCACCGGATGCTCGGCCTCACCGCGGCCTACGGTTTCGTGGACGCCCGTTTTGCAGAGGGCGACGACGAGGGGAAGAGGATCCCCCTGGTACCGGCCCACTCGCTGGACGCGGGGCTGGATATCAAACCGGTAAGTGGATTGAGTATAAAACCCAGGGCGAGTTTCCGCGGCGAAGCCTTCATGAGCGGCGACGAGGCCAACGCCGCCGACCCCTTGGATGCCTACTGGCTCTTCGACCTGGAACTCGTCTACTCGCCGCGGGTCGGTCGGGGGGATATGCGGATCAGGCTGAAGGCGGAGAACATCCTCGATGAACTCTACTCGACCTTCGCCGCTGACTATGGGACGGCGGAATACTACCCCGCCCCAGGCCGGAGCCTGAGTCTGAGCCTGGCCTACAGCTATTAGCGCGGGTTTTTAAAAAAAGGGTCCGCCGGCGATGGGTCGAGTAAAAAAGGGAGAAAAATCAAGGCAGGAGAGACGCAGATTCATACACGCCCTGCTCTCGGCGGTACTCGCCCATCTCCTGCTTCTCGCGGTACTCGAACTATACGTTGACTTCGAGGACCCTATCTCCCCCGATACAACGGGCACCGAGACGCGGGTGTGGCTGCACGACGCCACGCCCGCCCTTTTTTCCAAAAATGATACGAAAAGCAGTCCCGCCAAAACCCAGGCGCCCCCGAAGGGAGAAGATCCAGCGACCGAGCCGATCGAGCCAACGGATCGGGAGCCACAAAAGCCCGCCAAAGAGGCAGCCCCCGAAGAAATCAGGACGAAAGTATCCGACTTAGCGCCGGAGAGCGAACAGCGCAGACCGAGCAGCTCTCAGACCGAGTCGACGGATCCCTCCGCCGAGGATGAGGGGAGTGCGGAGATGAGCCGAAGCGCTCCGGCTTTCATTCCCGCCGCGATGACGGAGTCACGGCCCGCAGTACAGGACAGTCGGCAGGCCTTCAGCCAATATCTTCAGGAACTGCTGGAGAGCCGACAGCGTTATCCTCTGGCTGCCCGCCGAAGGAAGCTCGAAGGGCGGGTGGAGTTTTCGGTGTACGTCAGTCGGGAAGGGAGGCTGGACAAGGCGGTCCTCGCCCGCTCCTCGGGCAGTCGGATCCTCGACCGGGCGGCGCGGGAGCTTCTGGAGGGGGTCTTTCCCGTGGATTACGCCTTGCCGGGAGATATCAGTACCATCGTCAGAATCACCTACCAGCTTCAAGACGCCTGATCTCGCCCGTTTATACGGAAATGTTGAGATGCGGAGATCGGCTCAAGCCTATGAGCTTCCGTCCTCGCTGTACCCCTCGATCATCCGAGGGGCTGGGTCGCGATATCCAATCCTCTCCTCCACCTCCTCGGCCAAGACGAATTTTTCGATTATCCCTTTGAGCTGCTCCGCCTGGCTGGTGAGCTCCTCCGCCGCCGAGGCGCTCTGTTCGGCGGCGGCGGTGTTGGACTGGGTGGTCTGGTCTATCTGATCGAGGCTGCCGCTGATCTGGTCCAGCGCTTGGGCCTGCTCGTTGCTGGAATTGCTGATCTCACCGAGAAAATCGGCGACCTTGCCGCTCTGCTCGACGATCTCCTCCAACATATTGGCGGTCTGCTGGGCCGAGGAGTTGCCGTCTATGATTTTTTGGACCGTGTTTTCGACGATTTGATTGGTCTCCTTCACCGATTCCGCGCTTTTTACCGCTAAACTGCGAACCTCATCGGCGACGACGGCGAATCCCTTGCCGTATTTGCCCGCTCGGGCGGCCTCGACGTTGGCGTTCAAAGCCAGCAGGTTGATCTGGAAGGAGATGTCATCGATGACCTTGACTACCTTTCTGATCTCCTCGGTGGAGTCGGTGATCCCTTCCATTACGGCCAGGAGTTTTTGCATATAAGAGTTGCCGCCGCTGGCGGTCTCTTTGGCTTCGACGGCCAGTTTGGTCGCCTCTTCCGCTCCTTGGGCGTTCTGTTTGGCCTGGCCGTTGAGCTGATTTACCGAGGAAGATATCTCTTGCACGCTGCTGGCCTGTTCGGTGGCGCTCTGGCTCAAGGACTGACTGCCCTGGGATATCTGTTCGGCTCCGGAGTTTACCTCGCCGATGGCAATCTTGACCTGGGAGACCAGTGACTGGAGGGAGTCGCGCATTTTGGCCAACGTCGCTCCCAGCTCATCACGTTCGGAGCTCATCTCCACGGTGGAGCTCAGGTCCCCATCGGCAATCCGACCGATGGTCGTTACCTTGCTGCGAATCGATTCGCTCATTTGACTGAAGGCTTCGGCGAGCAAGCCAGTCTCATCACTGGACTCGATGTTCAGGCGATCGATGCTGAAATCTCCATCGGCGATGCTCCGAGCTTGCTCGCTGATTTTCCGTATGGGGGTACCGATCCGGGCGGCCATGAACAGGCCAATCAGCAGAGCCAGCAGAACGCCGATCAAGCTGGCGGCTACCAGGAGGTAGACGCTGGAGTTTCGTTGCTGCACCACCTCTTCGACGGCCAGCTCCACCTCGGTATCGATGATCGACTCGAGCTCTTCCAGAGAACTCTGGGCCTTGCTGGCCTCGTTCTGGATCTCCTCGAGCAGGATCCCCTCTCTATTCTGCAAATGCCGCATCAGAGGATCTACGTAGGCGTGAAGCGAGGTGAATATCTCCTTGATCGACTCGGCAGTGGGCGTGAGATCGCCGCGGTAAACCTCGAGCTTGGCCTCCCGTCCGGAGGTCTCGTTGATCGAGATCGCGGCGTTGTGCAGGTCGTGGTGCATAGGCTCCAGGGTTTCGAGTAGTTCGTTGAGATCGGGGTCCTCGATGTGGTAGTTGTAGAGCCAGCGGCCGAAAAAGCACAGGGTATGGTCGGTCTCGCCGGTGAAAAGAGAGTCGGCGGTGGCGGACTTTTGAAGATCCTCGATCCACCTCACGTGTTGCAGTTCCACCAGGTGGAGGAAGTCGACAATGTTCCACTGGCGCCCCTCATACTCGAAGTTGTAGGTGATGCGTCTGCCGTGGGTCTCGAAGAGCTCATTCAACAGAGGTTTGAGCTCACCGTGGGACGACTCGGCTCTCTCCGCCGCCCGGACCACCTCTTCGGAGCCGCCGTGGGGGAGGACGACGTCGAAACCCTCTTGTCGGTAGAGCTCTCCGCTGGAGCTGTTGCTGAACTCCCGGCTCTCCGTACCATGCATCATCGCGTCGATCCAGAGCTTGAAGAGCCGCAGGTTCTCGCGAATAGTAGACTCGCTGTCCGTGATATTTTTGCTTTGTAAAATGTACTCGGAAGCCTTGTCGATGGAGTTCTGTAGCGCGATTATCGCCTCCATGGAGGCGTCCTTGATCGGCATCTGGCCCGATATCACCTCGTTGGATTCGGTGTAGATGCGGTCTCCGCTATATATCCCTATGGCTCCAGCGGCTAGGACGATGGCCGCGACCGCCAGAAAGGATATTATTAGTTTGCCCTTGAGCTTCATTGTTTTAAACTCCTCGCTTCCGTGCTAATGTGGTATATGAGTTAGCATTGATAGGAAAAACTGATATAAATACTCACCTAACACCATCTTCGAACATTTTTTTCGACCACGCAAGTAATATTTTTTGATCTGGGTCAAAAAACTTCGTATCTTCGCTCATATATAAAAACTATTGCATATGGTAATACTTTGAGGTGGACGGGCGAAGAGTCACCATTGTCGGGGAGGAGGAGAAGAGGCTAGAGGATATCGACCATACTCTCAGCCTTCCGTGTCACCTCAAAAGTTTGACTTTTTTCTGGAAATACAGGGATAAATCAGAAAATAAATTGTTTATCCGCCGAGATGGGGTACAATGATAGTATGATTTGAAAAACGAGGAGGAGTGTATGCAGTTGGAGGATTCGAACGGCAAGATCGTTGTACCCCAGAGTGCAGAAGAGATCAATGCCATGATCGATCGGCTGGGGCGGGGGGTGGACCATCTGATTCTCAGCGAGGGGGAGCTCTTCGTGCAGTGTGCAGGCTCCGGGTCGGACTTGGTCGTACAGTACGGAGACCCTTCGGGGCTCCACGAGGCCAGTGAAACGGCTTCGTCGGAGACGGTGAAAGAGCTCTTTGGCGCCTTTTTCCGCAGGGACGAGTCGTGGAGAACCATGGTCAGTTTTGAGCGGTCCGAAGCAGGCGGGGCCTCGACGGACGGGCAGGGCCTCGAAGGCGGAGCCGGCAGCCGCGCTCCCGGTCGCGAAAAGAGTCTCAAAGAGGAGCTTTTGGATTCGGTCAAGCGGGAGGTGAAGCGCAACGTTTCGCGAACGGTAGGTCGTGGAGTTCGAGATATTTTTCGTAAATTTCGATAATTCGGGTACCGGAGATGGAGCACAAAAAACTTTTTTTCGACAAAAGCAGGAGGGGAGCCTTCCTCGCCGTACTACTCGTGCTGTCCGCGGGGGTGCTGTCGGCCCAGCAGGAGCTTCCGGGCGACTGGCTGCGCTTCTCCCTCCGGGGAAGCTCCTTCGGTCCGCTGTTCGAAGCGTCCTCGGTCCTTGAGCCGGGAGAGGGTATATACCTCTCCCGCTACGACAGCGATAAAGCTATGGACCGGGACCGGAACACCGCCTGGGTGGAGGGCGTGCCGGGACCCGGACACGGCGAGAGTTACTGGCTTGGACTGGAGCACTACCCCGAGGCTCTGGGGCTCATCAACGGTTACGCCAAGAATAGAGAGCTCTTTGAGAAGAACTACCGCCTGCGGCGGGTCAAGGTGCAGCTGTTTGCGGGGGTCAACCTGAGCGGTTTTGCCGGACAGTGGCACGACTATTACGACGCCCTGCCGATCAGCTCCGCCCGGACCCTGGAGCTCAGCGACTCGATGGAAGCTCAACGGATCGAGCTGCCCTTCGATATCTCTACGGTAGTTCCACGGATGGAGGAGTTTTAAAACTCCGCTGAAGTACGGAAGCTGCGATTTCCCCAGGCTCAAGAGATGGGCTTGACCGGGGATGAAGAGATAGGCAAGAAGTTTCTCTATATAATAAGATTAGAAATTGTCGACACCTACCCCGGTACGACCTGGGAAGATACCTGTCTCGCCGAACTGTGGCCGGACTACGGACCGACGGACGAGCTTCGGCTGGGTCCAGAGAATCAACGGCTCAGCAATTCTCATTTTGAAGTGTTGACATCAACACTTCAAAATGAGAATGCCTCAAACCGTTAGAAAATGAAATTTTACCTAAGTAAATGAAGCAAATTCTCAGTTTGGAAGTC
>Ga0129302_1003535_pt1 | contig 10676 bp, 13 predicted proteins | sample BlaSprsedimmetaG_FD_94476 | JGI IMG/M metagenome (GOLD analysis project Ga0129302, IMG submission 94476) | Hot spring sediment bacterial and archeal communities from California, USA to study Microbial Dark Matter (Phase II) - Blank Spring... | ecosystem: Environmental > Aquatic > Thermal springs... | reverse complement strand
ATATACGATCAGTCCCTTACCGATGCGGAAATACTTGAGATCGGGAAGAGGGAGGGACGGATAGTGCTCACCCGAGACAGGGCGATTGCCGAAAAAGGCGGGTTCCTGATCGATGACACATCGCTCGACGGACAGCTACGAGTCGTCTCAGACGGGTTCCATCTCGCCTTTCGACCGGACGAGATCCGTTGCTCTCTATGCAACGGAAAGCTATTGAGGATAGACCCCGAGGAGGCTGCCATGAGCATACCCGAGAAATCGCTCAGGAGCAGCACCGAGTTCTGGAGGTGCGCCAACTGCGAGAAGATATACTGGAACGGAACTCACTGGCAGTCTATCCGGGACCGCTTTCTTAGACTGCATTTGACGGAGGAGTGAAGGAGCAGATGAGAAGCCTGACCGCCATATCGGTGATCGCAATCGCCTCGGGCTTCGCGATGCTCGCGCTCTCGGTCGCCGCGGGCGATGCGGAGGTCGGTCTGTTCGTAATATTTCCGTATGTGGCGGCGCACGGGGCGGTATCCGCCCTGGGTGTCGGGCTCATCTTCCTGGGGACCTTGTTGTTTTTCATATCGATTGCCAGCTCGATTGCATCGTGCCGCGGGAAAGCAACCATTGAGAAGACTGAAGGAGCCGCCCCGGAAGCCAGGAAGGAGCGCAAGATCGGAGGCGTCGTTTTGATCGGGCCGGTACCGATCATATTCGGGTCCGACCGGGACATGGCAAGGAGCATGATCGTCTTTGCGGTGATCCTGGCAATATTGATGATCGCACTGTACTCGCTGATCCTGCTGTTCTGATCCTAGTTCTTGCACAGCTCGAGAAAATTCGTGAATATTGTATACCCGTGCTCGGTGTGCTCCACCTCTGGGTGGAATTGAACGCCGTAGATCGGCCTGCTCTTGTGATGCATAGCTTGTACCGCGCAGTTGTCGGAATGTGCCAATTTCACGAAGGCTTCCGGCAGCTCGAGTATCTCGTCGTTGTGAGACAACCAGGCATCGAAGCTGAGGGGCACTCCTTCGAATAGCACGTCGGGCTCATCGACATATATCCTCGCCTTTCCGAACTCCGGGACCGCGGAGGAGCCCGCGGAGCCGCCCATATGAATGGCCATGAACTGGTGTCCAGCGCAAATCCCGAGTATTGGTATGCTCAGCTCGTCCAAATAACGGCCGTTGAGACCCATGGCCTCCCGGTTCACACCCGCCCTCGGTGAACCGCCCGATAGCACGATTCCGTCCGCGTCGATCGCCTCGACCGGGATCGTGTTGGGGACGATCACCGCCTCTGCCCCGAGGTCTCTGACCACTCTCCATTCCCTGTGGGTCCATTGGCCGCCGTTGTCGACTATTAGCACTCGCATGGTACTGACGGGGATAGCGCGGACCCCGATAAAAACATTTCAGGAACAGTTTTTCAGGGCGATATCTTCGTACCTATCGAATTCTCGGAAAGCGCCCTTTTCAACGGGTGATCTGCGAATCCGTTCACGATCCTCGCGGCGGAGACGCCGCATTCAATGGCGTGAATGCAAGCCTCGATCTTCGGGAGCATGCCTCCGTGTATGACCCCTTTGTCTATCAGGTCCCTCGTCTCCGCGACGGTCAGAGTATGCGCCGGCCTCCCTTCCGCCCGCGACGCGACCACCCCATCCACATCGGTGAGGAGTATGAGCTCCTCAGAGGTGGCTCCGGCGATGCTTCCGGCCGCGGTGTCGGCATTGACATTGAGGGTCATTCCGTCGTCCCCCTGCCCATAGGGGGCAACGACTGGGACCTTTCCCTGCCTGAGAATTTCGGACAATATCTCGGATTTCACATGCCGTACCGTCCCGACCCTCATCAGGTCGACCGAGACCGTCTTCCCGCTTTCCTCAGCTTGGACCGGCCCCTTCCTGTCGCATATCAGTAGGCCTTCTGCTCCAATCACCTTCACGGCGGACAGCCCGATGCTTCGCATCACGCTGCAGATCTCGTCGTTCATTTTGTTCATGACCTGCTCGACGACCGCCATCGTGGCATCGTCAGTTACCCGCAATCCGGCGACCTTTCTCGGCCTTATGCCGCGCTCATCCATCACCCTCGATATCTCCTTACCGCCGCCGTGGACGATGATGAATGCATAGCCTGATTGCAGCAGTTGCGCGACGTCCTGCGAGAGCTGCTCGATCACCCTCCTCTCGTCGGTCGTGCTCCCTCCGAGCTTAACGGTGATCGAGTGCTGCTGGCCACCGTTCATCAGGCCGGCCGTATCAGGTAGTATATTCTGCATTGATCTTGACGTAATCATATGTCAGATCGCACCCCCATGCCGTCGCCTCGGCATTGCCGCCGGTTCCCAGGTCCACCTCTATCGTGATCTGGTTGCTTTTCAATAACTGCCTCGCACGCGCATATGTCCTGTTCCCCACGAGCGCCACCAGCTCTCCCTTCGACATCAGCTCCGCGATCCCGTACTCGGAAACGAGCCTGAGCTCGATCTTGGCCAGATTGAGCTCCGCTCCCGAGGCGCCGATTGCGGAAATGATCCTTCCGAAGTTCGGGTCCTCGCCGAAGACGGCTGCCTTCACGAGGTTCGACATGACGACCGCGCGCGCAGCGACCCTGGCCTCCTTGAGGTTCCCGGCGCCGATGATCTTCGCCTCTATCATCTTCTTGGCGCCCTCTCCGTCTCTGGCAAGCTGCTTGGTCAGGGATTGGAGCAGCGTTTTCAGAGCCTCAAGAAAGATCGGGTCGCAATCGGCGATCTTCGAGTTATTTGCCGCGCCGTTCGCGAATATGACGCACATGTCGTTCGTGCTGCGGTCACCATCGACATTCAACATGTTCAACGTCTCGTCGGCGGCGGAGGCGAGCATCAACTCGAGCGCCTTCGGGGAAGCGGCGGCATCGGTCGTTATGAAGCAGAGCATAGTCGCATGGGACTTCTTCAGCTCCGGTGAGATCATGCCGGAGCCCTTTGCCATGCCGCCCAAAGTGACCTTCGTGCCGTCGGCAAGAGCCACGGACGCCGCGGCCATCTTTGGTACCGTATCTGTCGTCATTATTGCCAGCGCGGAATCCCTGGCATGCTTCTTCGTCGTACCGAGCGCGCCCCCAGCCTTCTCTATGCCCCCCACGATCTTGTCCATAGGCAAATATTCGCCGATCACGCCCGTGGTCGCGACTACAATGCTCCTTGGATCGCAGCCGAGCACCTTGCCCGCGACCCGGGCCATCTCCTCCGCGTCCCTCAGGCCCCGCTCCCCCGTCAGGGCGTTCGCGTAGCCGCTGCTGATGACCGCGCCGTTCGCCCGTCCATCGGTAAGATGGCTCTGGGTCACCATCAGCGGGGCGGCCTTCGCCCTGTTTGTGGTATATAGAGCAGCGGCGCTGCACTCGCTCGAGGAGAAGAGCAGGGCGAGGTCCTTTCTCCTGTGCTTGACCCCGCAGTGTATGCCGCTTGACGAAAAACCGTTCGGTGCGGTTACCCCGCCGTCGATCAGGCTCACATTCGACATTTCAGACACCGAGCCCGGGGAAATCGAGCCCCGATTTCTCATCGAATCCGAACATGACGTTCATATTCTGGATCGCCTGGCCGGACCCGCCCTTGCATAGGTTGTCGATCACGGAGAACGCCGCGACGAGCCCGCCCTCCAGTTCGGATACCGTCAGGTGACACTTGTTCGATCCCGTGACAGATGAAATGCGGGGGACATCGTCCACATACTCCACGAAGAGGTTACGGGATGCGAACCGCCTGTACTCTTCTCGTAGAGCCTTGAAATCGAAGCCGTCGGCCAGACTGAAGTAGCAGCTGGTCTCGATCCCCCTGACGATAGGGACGAGATGCGGTGTGAAGCTCAGGCCATCCATTCCGCTAGCGCCAACCTTCCTGAGAACGATCTCGATCTCGGGCGTATGCCGATGCTTTCCCACCTTGTACGGCAACACCGAGGATGCGCAGAAGGGGTGATGCGTGAACTCCGTTGGGGAAATCCCAGCACCGCTTGTGCCGCTCTTGGAATCGACGACGAGGACTCCTCCGATCGCGTTCAGGTTAGCGGCCGAGCTGAGAGATAGTATCGCCCCGGTCGGGTAGCAACCTGGGTTGGCGACGAGTTTTGCCCCCGATATCTCCGAGCGGTTCAGCTCCGTGAGGCCATATACGGCTTCTGACAAATTCTCCGGGTCGGTATGCTTCTTTCCGTACCATTTCTCGTAGACTTCTGCGCTTCCCAGCCTGTAATCTCCGCTCAGGTCGATTACGCGAACGCCCGATTCCAGAAGCTTCGGCACGATCTCCATAGATGCCCCGTGCGGTGCGGCCACGAAGATAACGTCGTTTTGCGACGGATCGGACAGCTCCTCGGAATAGCGGATATCCAGGAACCCCTTCAGAGAGGGGTGGCTTTCTGCGATGGCCTTGCCGCTGTTCGTCCTCGACGTTACCTCTAGCAGCTCCGCTGCTGGATGGCGGCACAGCAACCTCAACAGCTCGAAGCCCATGTATCCCGTTCCACCGATGACCGAGGCCGTTATCATCTTCTCTCACACCGACCTATGAAATATCCTATTTAATCAATAGAAATTACGGATGGAGGGTGTAGATTTAGATGTGTTGGCCTTTTGACGACAACGATCCCTGGCGGTTGTCCGAAATCGGACAAACGCTACTCCCACTCGATGGTTGCGGGCGGCTTGTTCGTTACATCGTAGAGCACTCGGTTGACCTTGTCCTTGAGCGCGTTGCTGATCCTGTTAGATATGCGCTCCAGAACGTCATGGGGGATCTTGACGTAATTGGCGGTCATGCCGTCGACGGACTCCACGGCCCTTACGACGATCGTCCTCCCGTAGGCTCTGGCGTCCCCCTGGACGCCGACGCTCTTCACGGGCAGAAGTACCGCGAAGTACTGCCATGGAAGAGCCATCTCTCCGGCCTCTGCCGCTCGCACCAGCTCTTCCTCCACGATCGCGTTTGCTTCCCTGACGAGCGATACGGCTTCGGGCGTGACCTCGCCCAATACCCTTATGGCCAGTGCCGGACCGGGGAAGGGCTGCCTCTCGGAGAACCGGATCCCGAGGGTGCGGGAGACCTTTCGCACCTCGTCCTTGTACAGGTCCCTGAGCGGCTCTACCAGATCGAGGTCCATTGACGCCGGGAGACCTCCGACGTTGTGGTGCGATTTGATGACATCCCGGAGACCGCCGCCGCTCTCGATCCAGTCGGGTGCTATGGTCCCCTGGACGAGGTATCTCGCGCCGAACTGCCGCGCCTCGCGCTCGAACACCCTGATGAACTTCTCACCGATGATCTTCCGCTTCTGCTCCGGGTCAATGACGCCCTTGAGCGCCTCGAAAAACTCCTCGGATGCGTCGACTATCTTGTGGTTGACCTTCAGCTCCGAGAGCATCGCATCGACCTCCGAGTTCTCCCCCTTTCTCATGAGGCCGTTGTCCACATAGACCGTGAGTAGCTGTTCGCCTATGGCTCGGGACATCAGCACCGCCGCTACAGTGCTATCAACCCCGCCTGAGCAAGCGATGACAGCCCTTTCCTTAATGCGCTCTCTGATCTGATCGATCGCGCTGGTGATGAACTTCTCCGGGTCGAACATTACCAAATCACTCCAATTCCTCATTATCCCTGATGATTCTCTTGCGCATCTCCTCGCGGTAGGATTTGAGCGCCTCCCCGATCTTCGGATCGTTCAGCGCGAGTATCTCCGCCGCCAGGATTGCGGCGTTCTCGCCGGAGTCGAGCCCCACGGTGGCGACCGGCAGGCCCTTCGGCATCTGCACCATCGACAGCATCGAGTCGATGGATACCTTCCCCGAGACCGGCACGCCGATTACCGGTTTGGAAGTGTGTGCGGCAATGGCGCCGGGAAGCGCCGCAGCCAGCCCGGCGATCGCGATGAAAATCTGTATGTCCCCGGACTTTGCCAGCGTCTCGACGATGTCCGGTGTTCTGTGAGCGGACGCTATTGACATCCTGTGCTCGATCCCGAGGTCGCTCAGCACCTTTTTCGCCCTGTTGGCCACCTCGATATCGCTCCTGCTTCCGATTACAATCTGGACTGACATTCAGAAGTAGACAAAGAAAAAGGGTTTTAAAAAGGCTTTCTCCCTAAGCCTTCATTATCGCCAGGAGGAAAACCCCGATCGCGGCTAGGATGCCGATCAACCCGGCCAAGATGTTCAGGAACGCGTCCCAGATGACATCTCCAAGCTCGATCTCGATGATATCGGTGAACCCGGCAAGCACCGTCCACATCACCCCGATGACGAGGCCGATAAGGAGCAGGACTATGCCAATCAATCGGCTCCTTCCGCTGCCGAAATATGCCGTAAATACACCTGCGATTACCATCATCAGTGCGAACACCATCAACAATATCGACACGAACGCTTCCCATTCCATGTTTTCAGACCTCAGAGATGATTTTTAGAACTTGATTCCGGTCAGAGTCTTTGTATCGATGACGCCCGGGATAGACCTCACGTGATCAACAACGACCTGTCCGAGCTGGTTGAAATCCTCGGCCTCGATCTTTGCGATCAGGTCATACTCCCCGAACAGAGGATGAAGCTCCACGACTTCCTTGACCTTGAGGAGCTCGTTGTATACCTCGTGCTCCTTGGCCGGAGCAGTGCTTATGAGGATAAAGCCAACCGCCATTACGATCACCTTGTCCGGAAAGAGTGGTCAGCGTTCATAAACTTTTCGTATACTGGACAATATGGCAGAGACGATCTTCGGGAGTGCCACACCAGCCTTATCGAGCACGCAGAAATCCGCCATGGGGCTGAGCGGTGTGCGCTCCGGATTTATCTCGATCAGGAGCGCGCCTCTCTCTTTTGCGGCTACGGGTATTTCCGCCGCGGGATATACGATGGACGATGTTCCCACTACCATCATTATATCAGATGAAGAGGCGGCAGCGACGGCCCGCGCAATGGGTTCCGAATCGAGCGGCTCGCCGAACCAGACCACATCGGGTCTCAGTAGCGCGCCACATTTGCATCTCGGGGGGAACTCGTCAATGACCGGTAACGGCATCGTTCCGCATCCCCCCGTGCAGCGGCTTCGCCAGATGTTCCCGTGAAGCTCGATGACTTTCCTGCTGCCCGCCGATGAGTGAAGGCCGTCAACATTCTGGGTCACGAGGGTGAATTCGTCGAAAATATTCTCCAACTCGGCCAGTGCCAAATGCGCGTTATTGGGTCTCGCACGACCGATGAGATCGCGCCTATAAGCGTACCATTCCCATACTGTCTTTGGATCGCGCGAAAAGGCTTCGGGAGTGGCCAGCTCGGTCGCGGAATATGTGCGCCAAAGCCCATCCTTTCCCCTGAATGTCGGGATCCCGCTCTCCGCGGACACACCCGCCCCGGTCAGTACGGTGATTCCCGAGGTTTCTGAAAGCATGCCCACCAGAGATTCTACGAGCGGTTCACATTTCAATTCAATAACCGAAGGCGCGGCGGTAGACATCGTCCCAGGTTGCCCTGCTCGCCTGACCTCCAAACTCCTCGACTGCAAACGAGGAGGCCGCGGAACCCGCGAGTCCGCACTCCTCTAGCGTCATGCCCCTGCTCATGGCCGCGTAGAACCCTGCCCGGTAAGAATCTCCAGCGCCGGTCGTATCGACTACTTTCGCCGGCTTGAACGACGGGATTTCGAAAGGCCCGGACTCCTTCGATATTATCCGGCTGCCCCTGGCCCCGCGGGTCATGACGACCGTGTTGACCCGTGTGAGCAGCTCCTCGGGTTCTCCGAGGCCCGCGTATTGGAGCGCGGTTTGAAGCTCCTTCTCGTTGCAGAACAGTATATCGACGAAAGGCAGCATGTTGACGAACTCGCCCTGAGAGTAAACATAGCTCAGCTCCTGGGCGGGGTCGAAGGCCACGATCTTGTTCTCCTTTCTCGCCCTCTTGCATACCTGGAGGGCGTAGCTGGGTCTCCCGGTGCCCACATGCACGACCTCCGAATCGACTATGGTATGCTCCAGGAAGGGCAGCTTCTCCTGCTCCCTCATCACGCCCTGGTCCACGAACCCCGTCTGGTTGTGCGATCCGTCCGAAACCATGATTACGGTCGGAGTGCGCCCTCCCTCGACGGTGATCAGGTCCTTGAGGTCGATGTCCAGGGATGTCATGAACTCCCTGAATTCGATCGGCAGGTCGTCCCCCACGAACGAGGCGATCGAGGTCTTGATGCCGAGCCTTGAGGCCGCGACTACCAGGTTGCCTCCCGTGCCGCCGAACAGGGTCTTGCGGCTCTTCACCTCCTCGCAGGTGTTCGGCTCCGGGAACTTATCCACAGATATCAGGACGTCCACGGCGACATGGCCGAACACGCCCAGGTAATTCTTTCTGATCATCCGGATTTCTCCAAGGATAGGAATCGGGTTTCAGGTACCGTCCCGCCAGCCGCACAGGTAGCCGCGCTGATCATCGGATAGCGAATCGATCGACAGGCCCATGCCCTTGAGCGCGGTGCGGGCGACCCATTCATCGATATCCGTGGGAATAGGATGGACGTCGGGTGAGAGTTTTTCGTGATTATCGAGGAGGTAGCCGAGTGCCATCGCCTGAAGTGCAAAGCTCATGTCCATGATCTCCACCGGGTGCCCCTGCCCTGCCGCCAGGTTTACAAGCCGCCCCTCGGCGATCAGGAATATTTTCTTTCCTCCAGCCAGCGAATACTCGATCACATTGTCCCGGGCGTTCCGGACCGAGGAGGAGATCGATTCGAGATCCGTCTTGGATATCTCGTTGTCGAAGTGTCCTGAGTTGGCCATTACACAGCCGCTCTTCATCCTCTCGAAATGCTCCTTCCGGAGAATGTCCTTGCATCCAGTCGCCGTCACGATGAAATCCGCCTGCTCGACCGCCTCTGCCATCGGAGACACCTCGAAGCCGTCAAGGCTGGCCTCGATGGCTCGGACCGGATCCACCTCGGTCACCGTCACTCTCGCGCCGAGACCTTTCGCCCTCATCGCAATGCCGCGGCCGCACCAGCCGTAGCCGGCGACTACGAGCCGCCTGCCTGCTATGAGAAGATTGGTCGAGGACATGATGCCGTCGAAAGTGGACTGGCCGGTACCGTAACGGTTGTCGAACAGGTGCTTCATCATGGCGTCGTTGACCGACATCACCGGGAATCTCAGCACGCCCTCCTGGGCCATCGCCCGAAGCCGAATGATGCCCGTGGTCGTCTCCTCGTTGGCCCCCTTCACGCCCTCCAATTTGTCCTTCCTGTCGGTGTGAAGCAGGAATATGAGGTCGGCCCCGTCGTCGATCACGTAGTCCGGCTCAAAATCGACCACTCGGTTCAGGCTGTCGTAGTATTCCTCCTGCGACTGGCCCCTCTTCGCGTGCACCTCGATGCCGGAGCTCTGTCGCAGCGCGGCCGCGACGCAGTCATCCGTTGAAAGCGGGTTGCAGCTCGTGAGGCAGACCTCGGCCCCGGCCTCGTGAATGGTCTCGGCGAGGACCCCCGTCTTCGCCTCCGTGTGCAGAGCCATTCCGACGCGGACGCCTTTCAGGTTGCCCTTCTTCTTCAGGTGCTCCCGCACCTCCCCGAGGACTTTCATCCTGTCTCTGGCCCATTTTAGCCTGGCCTCGCCCTTTTGGACGAGTTCTTTCTCGTCAGATGCCATATCGATAGGGTGATGGTTTTTTTTCCGATAAAGGGTTGCATCACGCGGTCGTCGATTATCGCTGAGAGAGAGACTTAAGTCTCTCCAGTATCGCAGAAAAAACCCGTGAGAGCGTCTCTGAATTATCGTATGAGTCCATCGTCCTGCGGGCCGATTCGGAATCGCCAGACAGCTCCTCGACGAACTTCGTTATGTTGGGGATCGCCCTCGTGAGCTCGTCTACGATCGAGATGATCGCCGCCCTGGAAGTTCTTGAGAGCGGATTGAGGTCGATCGAAATGACGGTCTTGCCCATTTCGACGAGAGCGGATGCCCTGTCCCCGTCCTCCAGCGGGATCAGGACAACATCCGCGCCGAATATGCCTCGCGAATGACACCTGCCCCTGTCATGCGCGACCCCCTCAAGCCGCCTGTCAGGGTTCTCCGCGAGCACTTCTTTGGCGCCTTCGGCCTCAAGCGCCTCCCTGATCGCCCTCGCCCGGGATTCGCTCCAGTGGAACAGGTTGACCTCGACCGACGCTTCAGAGGTCCTGGAAAGGGCTACCACCTCGGATGCGGCGAGCGCCGCCACGTTGCCGTTCACGGAGATGGTCGCCCTTTTTGCGAGGAAAAGCGCCGCAGCAGCCGCCCTCTCCGCATACTCCGCCGCATCGATCGTCCTCTCGCCCAAAAGATAGTCGAACGCCTCGCCTCTCCCTTGTGCGATGAGCCCCTCTGGAACGACTAACCCGTTGCGGAAACCCTCGGCGAGCTTCTCCCTTCTGCGCAACGACTCGAATCGCGGATGGCTTCTGTCCATATACAACCACTTTTTCTCGAATTCGATTAATCGAATTGCCGCACCTAGTGAGTATTCGAACGGATAATGGGCTACGGAGCTAGCTAGAGTAAATATTTTTCCTGTGTTGACCGTAAATTAAGCCAGCTCTAACCTCCCATAGTTCCAAAGTATCAATCTGCACAGTATCTCGACATCCTGATTGTGTCTCTTTCTCGATGCTACTCTATGACCGAACAGGCT
>Ga0129302_1003534_pt1 | contig 10678 bp, 8 predicted proteins | sample BlaSprsedimmetaG_FD_94476 | JGI IMG/M metagenome (GOLD analysis project Ga0129302, IMG submission 94476) | Hot spring sediment bacterial and archeal communities from California, USA to study Microbial Dark Matter (Phase II) - Blank Spring... | ecosystem: Environmental > Aquatic > Thermal springs... | reverse complement strand
TTGCGCCACTTTTTTCTAAAAAAAAGGGGCAAAGATAAACCAGAAGCAACAACACTTCGGGTCGCATGAAACGGCTGATTGAAAACTCAATTCTTGTCTTGAACCAGATAACGATGAATGGGTATCTGAAACTTCATGATGACCCACTCAAAACAACATAGGGCCAATTTTTTCTTGATTTCCTCCGCGGAAATCATTAAGTTTTCATAGATTTCTCAACCTGGATCCTGCATCACCAACATCAGCCATTTTTAAAACGCGCAATAAGACGACCGCCCGGGCGGTAATCCGGGAAGGAGACGCGGAAGTGAAGCTGCCGTCAGGTCTTCCTGTATTTCCGGTTGCGGAAACGGATCCCGGTTCCATTCCGCACGCAGGATGCGTCGTTCCTTCCGGGACCGTCACATACGAAATATTCCTGTGGATCGATCGAATATCCCGCCATCCGAATCGGGAAAGGAGGTGATCGATTTGAAAAAGCTGATCGTTGTCTTGCTGCTCGTCCTGGCATCGGGCGCCGTATTCGCCTCGGGAGGCAAGAACCGGGGAACCACGGGATCCGGAAACACGTCGACCGGATCGGGTTCCCAGGGTCTCGGATCCCAGCCGCGGACCGGACGCTGATCCGGATCGCCCCCGGGCATGACGAAGAACCCATGCCCGGGTTTTTTGATCTGAAACCTGCTGCACGGAACACTTAAAAACACCCCCGCCGAATTGATCGAATGCCTGTCGCTGGAGCCCGCTTCATCGGAAGGATACGGACTGAAGATCGACGGGCAGACGGTCTTCCTCCGGCTGAATCATTCGAATAACAGGGTTTTGATCCTCGGCGGGCATAAGATCAAGTATGTCTCGCGCTATTCGAGCTATGCCAATCTGTACGAGACACAGGAACTGTCCGCCGTGCTCTCCCTGTCCGTGAGGCCTTCCCTGGGCGAGAGCGGTTACCTGAAACTGGACGTGCTGGCGAAACTGACCTCGCTCGGGGAAATCGTCGCCGGCAGCCCGAGTGAATCAGGACAAATCCTCGAGAACACGGTCATCGTCAAGGAGGATGAATCGTTTTTGCTGGGGGGATTCAAGCAGACCGAAACCCGGAAGATCCGGAAGAAATTCCCTGTATTGGGAACCGTCCTGCCGTTTTTGTTCTCGCGGCACGTGGATCTCGAAATCGACAAGAACGTGCTGCTGATCCTGACCCCGAAGATCATCGATCTGGCCGTGCGGGAAGTCCCGGAGTCTTAATCGGAGAGGATGACTCCGAGGGGCCGGATTGTTACGGGGAAGTCCGGTACGCTGATTCACGCGGATTAGAATATGGGCGGGAGCCCCCGATACGGGGTTCTCGGCCGGCAAGTCCGGCTTCACCGTCCGGGTCGAGGGTGAAATCGTTCTATACCGGATTTTCGCCCTCTTCGTAATTCCCGGATTGGATGTTTTCAGTACTCATAGATTTCTCAACTATGATTCATTTCGGATTTGATCGGTTGATTTCCCGATCCAATCCGCTGGGACCATCAGGTGCGATGTCTTTGTACACCCAGCGCAGACCACGGCTGTATCCTTCCGACTTGACTCCCGAATGACGTTCTCCTTCGATACGATAATTCAACAGTTCGAGTCCGATGTAAATACGTGCGCTGATCTGTTTCTGGAATTCGATGATCGGATCCCGGAACGGGGCGTATTCGTCGCCGCCGTATGAAAGGAAAAGCCGCGCGTTCATTGATTTGTTCTCTTTGGCAAAGGCCTCATCCACGGAGAAGAGATATGGATTAACAGCCGGACTGATGGCGATGTAGCGTCGAAACAAACCCGGTCTCATGTACATGGCGTAGAGGGTGAACAGTCCGCCGAGGGAATTTCCGGAGAGCGCCCGGTCGGTTTTGTCCACCCGGTATTCGGATTCGATACGGGGGATGACCGTGTTTTCGATAAATTCCAGGAATTTGGGGGCATCTCCTGAATTTTCATTTACCCGGATCGGGGTAAAATCTCGCGCACGCAGCTGGCCATAGTTTGCATTCTCACCCGGATAAGAAAATCCGATCATGATCAATTCGGGAATGACATTGTCATAAACCAGTTGGCCGTGTATGGAATACAGCAAAGGCATGTCCCAATATGCATCGGCAAAGTAAAGGGTCGGATAATATTTTTCCGGTGAATTTTCGTAGCCGCCCGGAAGAAACACGATCAGTTCGTGTTCTCTCTGTGTCAGCTCGGATTTCAACAGGATATAATGGGTGTTCGTGAGGGTAAAGTGTCTGTCCTGGGCTGGTAAAAATAACGGGAGAATGAGAACGACAAGCAGGAGGGTGTTAAAAAACCTCGAAAGAGAATTTGTTTTGTTTCTTCCCGTGCCATACCTGACAAAAAAAATGAGGTCGGTCATTGTTGCCTTCCTTTCAAATCCAGGATCCGATTTGATTGCATTCACGGCATTACATTCAAATACAGTTTCGGACCCTTGCCGCTTCTGTCTTCCGATGCATATATCGAAGGATTCAAAGTGCCTAACGGACGTATGAGCAATCCTTTGGTCGTGCCGTCCAGTAGCCGCTGAAGTACCGGCCTGGACAGGGTGATCCATGTTTTGGTTCCGGGCTCAACGGACAACTCCGTATCATAGATCATCTGGGGATTGAACACCTCGTCATACGAATGACCCTGCATGAAACTGTTCCAGGTGACTTTCTTCCGATCCCATTCCGGGTCGCCGCCCAGAATTTCGACAACCCGCACTTTTCCGAATTCCATGCCGAAATCCTCGCCATAGGCTTCTATGAAATTCCCGCCTTGGGGAAGTGATTGCGTCGTGAGCTCCAGTATGCCGGCGTCGATTGCCTTTGCATGTTTGAGAGATCCAAAATCCCACCTCAAAATGGCCCATTGATTGGCGTTTATCGTCAATACCCGGACTTCGCCGGCCGGTTCTTTCACATGCCAGTCATACAGGTTGATATCGGGGAAGTCCGAATTGATCAAACAATCCTGTGTGACATTCAGATGAATCAAGAATGTGTGTACCGGGGGAATGGGCGGGTGGTAGGGAACCGGCTCGCCCTTGTCCGGTCCGCTCAGCGATGCCACAACAACATCCGCCCGATAGTAATCCACATCCACACGATATTTCCCGATTCCCCAGTCGGTGGCGCATAACTGCACGTAAACCGTATCTCCCGGACGGGCGTCGAATTGATTCGTCGTATAACTGACCACATGCCAGCCCGTTGTATCTGGGATATCGAATTCCATCAAATGTTCGTGGTAATCAACCGTTCTCTGCGTGTTGATCATAAAGTTGATCCGACGCGGGGCCCGATTCACGCGCACCCGCGCCTCTACACGCAGCTCGTAAGCCGGATCTTGCATTTTCCTCAGGTTCAGATATTCTGTTACATCGCGTTTGATAAGCGTCCAATACACATTGTGCTTATCTTTTGTCGCGTCGATCATAAGGCTTGCATATCTCTCTCTTTGGACAAAATCCAGGGTCGCATCACCATCTCCTGTAAACCAGAACCAGCCCTCGATATTCTGCTGATCAAAATTATCCAGGAATTGCGCATAACCGATCACAGGAACGAACAGGCCGAATAACAAGACTGTATATTTTATGGTCTATGTCATGGAGTTCTTCATTGTCATTTTACACCTTTTTTTGATCATCAACCGATTGCCCGGGGTTCAGGCCCGGTCCGTCAAACGTCCGGGCGCAATAAACCCCGTGCTCGAAGAGTGACGGGAAATTCTTTTCCTTCCATCCCGTCCCCGGTTTCAGATCACCAGCGGATCGTCTTCCTTCGCCGGTTCCGGGGGCGGTTCCGGCTCATGCATTTCGGGACGAAGAACCCCTGTCGCCTGGTTCTTGATCTGCACGCGGATGACGGCGCCCTGCGTCTCGCCGGTCTCGATGCGGACCACTCCGCCAAACGGCCTGAACAGTTCCTGACACACCGCCTCGGACAACTGCCTCCGGTCGGCCGCCCCGGGCGCATATCCGGGATCCAGCACGGACATGAGATAGTCGTGGAAATGCACGGCCGGAGGCGCCTTGATTTCGGCCAGAATCTGACCGTCTCTGAGATGCGTCGTCACGGAGATCTCGCGTTTCCGGGGCGCCTCGACGGAAAGCAGCGCCGCCCGGATCACCAGGCCGAACGAGATCGACAATTCGTATCCGAACGCCGGCACCCCGGGCAGATCCGGCGAAAACCAGGTCTTCCGTTCAAAGTCTTTGAGGGGTGTGAGCTTCTGCAGATAGTCCAGCTCCTGTTCGATCACGGCGTTCAGATTCCACGGCCGGCGGGATGTCTCCAGGTCGCGGACGTTCTTTTCCATCAGATTCCCGACGAATTTCGAGGCCTCGGACCATTCGCCCAGGACGGCCGAAACACGTTCCCTGGCGGGACTGAATTTCTCGGCGACGCTTTTCAGGAGGCCGACCGTGCGCGTCTGGGGTGAAAGGATGTGCTGATACAGGGCATACTGGCTGCGGGCATTCTCCTGCAGTTTCTGCTTGAGTGCCGCCGCAATCTCCCGCTTCCTCCGTTCCGACTCGGCCTTTTTACGCCTGATCAAATCCCGCGCGCTGTAGAGGATGAGCTGTTTTCCCCCGAGCTTCAGCCATTTGGCGCTGATGTCTACAGGGATCTGCTTGCCCGCCGGGGATTTCCAGCAGTCCTCATACCGGTGAATCCCGTTATCCACCCATTCGTTTGTTTTCCCGCCGTCCTTTCCGCCCCCGAACCGGAGTTGTGAAAGCCGCATCTGTTTCAGTTCGCTCGGGGTCAGCCCGGAGAGCAGGGCAAGGGCGCGGTTGAACAGGACGAACCGGCCGTCTTCGGTGGTGAGGAACACGGCATCGCTCAGATTCTCGATCATCAGATGATACTTCTGGGTGGATTGTTTGAGCTGGGCCTGGATTTTGTCCATGCTGCCGGAGAGGGAATTCTTTTCTCTGGAAAGCGATTGTACGCGCTGTCTTTCCCGTCCGCTCAGGTAACCGATCAGCGGACCGATGAGGAAAAAAAGAATCCAGAACCCGCGCCCTTCGGATTTCAGGACATAGATTCTGAGCAGGAGGGAAACGATCGAGACGGCCAGTGTGCCGACGATGAGATTCTGATAAACGGGAGAAATTTTGATTCTGGCCATGTCACAATTCCTTCAACTGGATTCGGGATGGAGGTTGAAGTCACCGTACATCGCGCGGCGAGGCCCCGGGGATGGATTCCGTCCGCCGGGTGAGTCCGGGATCAATGTACGGCATTCAATCGCCTTTTTCAATCATTTTCTGCTTGACATTCTCCCATTTCGGGATTAGACTGTGACAGCTTGTTTCTGAATTTTTCAAGGAAAAACGAACGGCGCGGTTCGGAAGGAGTCCCGATTGATTTCCACGTTTTACCTGATGCGAAAGACGGACGATCCGGAAGCGGCGGCCCTGCTCGGCCGGCTGCGTTCGGACGGCATGGAGGCACTCCGGGACATCCGGATCGAACGCGTCTTTCGCATCGAAAGCAAAACCGCGTGCCCGATGGACGGAATCGCCCCCCTGCTCGCGAACCCGGTTTCCGAAATCCTGACCCGGACCTCACAACTCGACGAATCGGCCGGCCCGGTCTTCGAGGTCGGATACCAGCGCGCCGTCACGGACCCGGAAGTCGAATCGATCGTCCGTGGCGCCGCCGCCCTCGGGATCTCGGATGTGGAATGGGCCCGGATCGCGCACCGTTATCAGTTCGTCGGTATTTCAGGAAAAAGAGCGGAGGAGATCGTCCGGCACGGCCTCTACAACCCGCAGGTCCAGGTCCTGATCCATCCGGGAGAGCGATGGACCACCCTCAAACCCCGGGGCGAATCCGGCCCGGTGGAATCGGTCCCGCTCGGTGGACTCTCCCCTAATGCCTTGGCCGCGCTGAGCGAGGAGAGACGCCTCTTTCTGGACGGAGATCAGATGTCCGCCCTCAAGAAGATCGAATTGGAAATCGGACGTCCCCTCACCGACGCGGAACTCGAGATGTTCGCCCAGACCTGGTCGGATCATTGCTTCCACACGACGTGGAAGAGTCTGGGGCTGCTCAAAATGCTTCAGGACGCCACGTTGCGGATCGGCCATCCCCTCGTGTTGTCTTCGTTCGAGGACAACGCCGGCGTCATGGCGTTTTATGAAGGCTGGGCGTTGACCCTCAAGGGCGAGACGCACAATTCGCCCACGGCGGTGAGTCCCTACGGCGGCATCATGACCAAACACGGCGGCGTGATCCGGGACACGCTGGGCTGCGGCCGGGGTGCATGGCCGATCGGCGGTTCGACGGTCATGGGGCTGGGCGACCCGCATCTCACATGGGAGGAAATACCGCCCGGCGCGCTCCATCCCGGGACGATCCTCGTCGAATCGGTCCGCGGCACCGCGGATTACTGCAACCCCATGGGAATCCCCATGATGTTTCCCGTCTACCGGTTCCATCCGGGTTATATGGGCAAGTGTCTCGCCCTCGGCCACTCCGTCGGCCTGATCCCAGCGAAACACGCCCCCAAAGGCAGGCCGCTGCCGGGCGATCTCGCCATCCTGCTCGGGGGACCGACGGGTCGCGACGGGCTGCACGGCGCCACCGTGAGTTCGGGTTCCATGACCCACGACACCGCGACCGTGGACGCCGCGCATGTGCAGATCGGCCACCCGATCGAGGAACGGAAATTTATGGAGGCCGTGCCGGTGCTGCGGGACCGGAATTGCGTCCGCGCGATCACGGATCTCGGCGCGGGCGGGCTCTCCTCGGCCGCCGGGGAGATGGGCGCGGATACGGGCGTGTGGATCAACCTGGCCCGCGTGCCGCTCAAGACCGAGGGCATGCGTCCCTGGGAAATCTGGATCTCCGAGAGCCAGGAACGGATGCTGCTCTGCACGCCTCCGGACAAGGTCTCGGAATCGCTGGAGATCCTGGACCGCCACGAAGTCCCCGCCGTGATCGTCGGCCGGTTCACGGACGACGGACGGTGCCGTGTCGTCTTTCATCCGGCGGACGGTTTGGACCCGCGCTCGCTTCCCCCGCATGCGGAGGATGGCGGACAGCGCGTCGTGGATCTGGCCATGGACCCTCTCCGCAGGGGCTGCCCCCTGCCGCGCATCCGCGTGGAGAAGAGGGAGCGCAAACCCGAATCCGCGCCTCCCCCGGGACCCGGCGACCCCGGAGACTGGAAGGCGGCGGTCCTGAGGGTATTGGGACATCTGAACGTCTGCGACCAGTCCGCGGCCGGCATGCAGTTCGACGCCACGGTGCAGGGAGCCACGGCCGTCGGCCCCTACGGCGGAAAGGACGGACGCATGCCGAACGACGTCTGGGCCGCCACGCCCATTCCCGGCAAACCGCACGCCGCGGTCGCGTCTCTCGCCTTCAACCCCTTCTACGGCGACATCGACCCGGCCGGGCTCGCGACGCTGATGATCGTGGAGTCCATGACCAAACTCGCTGTCGCCGGAGTCGAGTTGGACGGGATCGTCTTGTGTGACAATTTCTACACGCCGCGCGTCACCCCTGGAGTCGCCGGAGCACTGACCGAGATGGTGAAAACCTGCGCCGACCTTTCGGTCCGGTTCGGCGCGCCGTTCATCAGCGGCAAGGACTCTTCCAGCGGCACCTTCACCGGCCCGGACGGACTGCGGATCGACGTGCCGCCCACCCTCGCGGTCATGGCGCTGGGCCGCATGCCGGACATCCGGAGAATCATCACCAAACCCTGGCGAACGCCGGGAAACCGGCTCGCGCTCGCCGGCCCCCTCTCGGCCGAACTGGGCGGATCCGTGTATCTGGACACGCTGGGACTGCGCGGGAACCGGCTCCCCGATCCGGATCCGGACCATGTGGAAGCCGCGTGGAAACACCTGCGCGACTGGCAAGAAAATGGATGGATCGGTTCGGCCTCGGCCGTCGCGGAAGGCGGGCTCATCCGCCGTCTCTTCGAGGCGGCGCTCGGCTCCGGATTCGGATGCCGGATCGACCTCGACCCGCTTCTCAAGAGGATGGGGACGGATAGACCGGAGGCGGGTCTCTTCGCCGAGATGACCGGCGCCGTGCTCGTCGAAGCCGCACCCGATCACATGGATGCAATCATCCGTACCGGCGCGATTCCCCTCGGAGACGTCACGGCGTCCGAAACGCTCGAAATCAAGACCGGAAATCTGAAACTGGAGCTCGGCATGGCGGAACTGATCCGGGCATGGGAACGACCGTTCCGGGAGGTGGCGCGCTGATGAAACCCAGGGTTTACGTCCTCTACAGTCCGGGCACCAACTGCCACCTCGAAACCGCCGGGGCCTTCCGCCTGGCCGGAGCCGAGGCGGAAATCTGCCATCTCACGGACGATCTCATCGCCGGACGCAGGCGGATGACCGGATGCGATCTCCTCGCCGTCCCCGGCGGATTCTCATTCGGGGACCATCTGGCCGCGGGCCGGATCTTCGCGCTCGATCTCGTGCACCGGCTCAGGGATCAGTTGCTCGAGGTGAAGGAAAAGGGCATCCCCGTCATCGGGATCTGCAACGGATTCCAGATCCTCGTCAACGCGGGGCTCTTGCCCGGCACCGCGCCGGTGGGCGAACCCACGGCCATCGTGGACAGGAACAACTCTGCGGTGTTCGAGAGCCGCTGGGTCACGCTGTCCGTGCAGGAGAGTCCCTGTGTATGGACGCGGGGGCTCGCCGGCCGGATGCTGCGGATGCCCGTCGCCCACGGCGAAGGACGCCTGCTGATTCACGGGGAATTCGACGAGAACCGGACCGCGGTGCGGTACGGGACGATGGAGGGGACGGAATCCTATCCGGAAAACCCGAACGGATCGCCCGGGGGCCGCGCCGGCATCTGCGACCCCTCCGGCCGGATCTTCGGGCTCATGCCCCATCCCGAACGCGCCGTCTACCCCTGGCACGGTTCGGCGGACGGGCTGGAGATTTTGAAGGCGGGTGTGAAAGCGGTGTGACGGATTATTTAACACCCTGCTGCTCACCGGCTGTGAGCAGACTGTGTGGAGGGTGAGGTTTATCTCGTTCCCACGGTCTCCGTGGGAACGCCTGTTCCGTGCTTTCTACGGGAAGTGGTTTTATCCGGGATCCACCCTTTGCCCCTGCCTCCCCAAAAGAAACCCGGTATCGCGCGGTAAAGATGCGCGGCAGCCGGACTGGCAATGCATAAAGGCATTGCACTCCTTTACTTTATAACTTGATGAACTTTCAACTTTATAAACTTTATGAACTTTACGAACTTTCAACTTTTAACTCCCACTGGATTCCCGCGAGGAACGCGGGGTCTCAACCCCTGCTGTTTGACCGCACCGGGGCGGAACCGGTGCGATCAAGGTCTTGCAATCAATAGAAAAAGCTGCGTAAATTAACTGGACAAATTGGAGGTCACTGTCAGCCGAATACTATCTCTGTACATTTTGCACAGCAGACCCGTATTCATCTTGTTATATTCCGCCAAATATCATTTGTTTGGGTCTGCTATAACTCTTATTCGTTATTTATTTTTTATCGTATTTTCATTCGCCATATATCCCAATAAAACCCTCTGTTTGAAAGGAAATAAATATAATTACTATCCGGACTAAAAACTGGCATTAAGTCTGTTGAACCATTGGTCGTTAATTGAGTTTTATTAGAGCCATTTACGGACATTAACCAAATATCAAAATTTTTCTTACCATTTGAATCTTTACCAATATCTGAGCAATAGACTATGACATTATCACCCGGTGCCCAGTTTGGATATAAATCATCACAATCACTATCTGTAGATAATTGAGTTTGTCCTGTACCATCAGAATTCATTACCCATATTTTATATTTTTTACTCTTAGAATCTTGTGTACAATATACTATTTTATTACCATCGTTCGATACTTTTGGCCATAATCCTTCCTTTATTTGAGTTGGAAGCGAGCCATTTGAATTAATATGCCAAATTTGCCAACTATATGAACTACTTGGTTTTGACATAAAAAATATACGATCGGATTTAGGGTCTGCAAAGGGCGAGCGGTCTTCTGATTGTGATTGAGTAATTCTGGTGATGCCGCTTGCACCATCCACACTTACACTAAATAACTTTGTAGACCTGCTACTACGATTGCTTGAAAATAAGATATTATTGCCATCCCTCGTAAAGGATGGTTCTACATCAAAATATCTACCTGCTGTTAATCTTGTCATACCTACACCACCAGTTGTAGAAGTTTTCCATAAATTTGAAGCGAGGCTATTATTAATTTCTTCAAGTGCTTGGAAAACAATAGAAGGCGAGGTAGGAGAAATAGAGAAAAAACCTGGTTCCTTTTCACCTTTTAAGTCAGTCATTTTTGTTACACTTTTAACATTTGGAGATCTTTCGATTACTTCTTCAAAGGCGATAAATGGTTTCTTTTTAATAACAATTTCTTCTTTCTCGGATGTTTCTATTTGAGACAGTGAAATCATCTTATATTGTGTTGCGCAACCTGATAAGAAAGCAATAATAATCATGCAAAGCATTATTTTTTTAACTTTCATTTGTTGCCCCTTTTCTCTGAAAATATTTTATACACAGAACGCCGGGCATCAGTGGTCGCCTTGCTTTTCCGCCCCTATGAATGCCCTGGATAGATGGTCTAAAAGTCAATCCACTCTGTGCTCAAT
>Ga0129302_1003533_pt1 | contig 10682 bp, 10 predicted proteins | sample BlaSprsedimmetaG_FD_94476 | JGI IMG/M metagenome (GOLD analysis project Ga0129302, IMG submission 94476) | Hot spring sediment bacterial and archeal communities from California, USA to study Microbial Dark Matter (Phase II) - Blank Spring... | ecosystem: Environmental > Aquatic > Thermal springs... | reverse complement strand
GACATGACCTCGTCGCCGTCTATCTCTGTGATAAATCCCAGCCTGCCCAGATTGATACCTAAAATGGGCACCGACAGGGGAGTTACAATTCGAGCGGAATGGAGGATAGTGCCATCTCCGCCAATGCTGAGAATTAACTCAGTGTCCGCTACTTGGGGTTTAGCTTTATCCTCGTCCCAGGCTGAGCATCTCCACGAAGAGACTCCCCGAGAGGATAGAAACTCTTCCAGTTTCTCAGCTAGCTCTCGGGCCTTCTCCCGTAGTGGATGATAAAGAATACCAACACGCTTCACAGATGAACGAAGTGTAGCACTGGCTAATTCTGGCTGTCAAACCATCTAAATCCAATCCCCAAAGGCCTTGCGAATATTTGGGGTTAATTAGTAAGGGGCCGTGATACTTTGTTCTGAGTCACCACGTGGCACCGTTTAACAGGCAGGTCAGGAGCGCTTATTTCCCCTCATACCTAGGCGAGGGTCTCTTCTCCAGGAACGCCTTCACGCTTTCGCGATGGTCCGCACTTAGTCGACATATCTGCGTCGAGTAGGTTTCAAGGTCAAGCTGACGCGCCAGCCTGTCGAATAGATTGCGCCACACCATCTGCTTGGTTAGTTCCACAGACAGAGGTGGATTCCTGATAATCTTGGCGGCTAATTCTGTGGCTGTCTTCATCAAGTCATCAGGGGGAACTACCTGGCTAACAATGCCGATTCGCTGGGCTTCGGCCGCATCGAATAGCTCGGCGGTGTACATCAGTTCCAATGCTTTGGATGTTCCTACCGCCAGCGGTAGGTAAAGCGTCAGGCCAAAGTCAGGGACTAGTGCTCGTGCCACCTGCGCAACGCCAAACTTGGCTGTCTCCGAGGCTATTCTGATATCACAGCTCAGAGCTAGAGAGAGCCCGCCGCCAACACAAGGCCCGTTTATGGCGGCAATGGTCGGTTTTTGCAGCTTGGGGAAAACATCGGCAAAGGGCCACCCAGTTACTTGAAGACGGTTGAAGCGGGATGGCTCGGCAGCCTCGGAGAATGACTGCATGGCGGAAACATCAGCGCCGGAGCAGAAACCACGGCCGGCGCCGGTAACAATTAATACCCTAACATTGTCGTCCTGGGCTACTTCGTCTACTGCCATAGGCAGGTGCCTTCCCATTTTTGGGGTAATGGCGTTCAACTTCTCCGGTACATTGAAAGTCAGGATGGCAATTCCGCCGTCATCCTTTTCCAGTAACAGGTCTTCGTACTCCATTTTGTTTTGCATTCTGTTTGTATTATATAATTATTTGAAAGAATGATTTTAGCAAGAGCAGAGAAATTTTTCTGCCCACCACGCCTCCTTTAACATATCCGGGGCAGCAATTCTCCAGATAGCATATCAACGATTCGGGAAGGGCCGAGCTTTGTTTTCATTACCACCTTTCCCGGGTGCTCTTTAGTTACCTCGCCGATGATGGCTGCGTCTCTACCGTAGCTATTGTTTTTCATTCGGGTCAGAATATTATCGGCATCGGCGGGGTCAACTATAGCCACCAGCTTGCCTTCATTGGCCACATAAATGGGATCCATGCCCAAGAGTTCGCAGGCAGCTTTAACCTCTTCCTTCACCGGTATCTTTGTCTCTTCTACCACAATGCCCACCTTCGATTGTCGGGCCAGTTCGTTGAGCGTGGTCGCCAGCCCACCCCTGGTCGGGTCACGCAGGCAGTGAATCCTGGACGAGACCTCCAGCATCTGAGACACCAATTTATTCAATGGGGCACAGTCGCTTTGCAAGGCCATGGAGAACCTTAATCCCTCGCGCTGACTCATTACAGCTATGCCGTGGTCGCCGATGGTTCCACTCAGCAGAATTTTATCCCCGGCTCTGGCGTTAGCTCCCGAGATATCGACTCCGGGAGGGACTATCCCTATTCCCGAGGTGGTGATAAACAACTTGTCGGCCTGTCCTCGATTTACCACCTTGGTATCTCCGGCGATGATGCTTACCTCGGCTTCTTCGGCGGCTTTCTTTATTGATTGCACTACCCGCTCAAGCTCACTTAAGAGAAAGCCCTCTTCTATGATTGCCGAGAGGCTCAAATATAGAGGCCTGGCTCCATTCATGGCCAGGTCGTTCACCGTGCCGCAAACGGCCAGCTTGCCTATATCGCCGCCCGGGAAAAAGATGGGATTTACCACGTAGCTATCGGTGGTGAAAGCCAGTCGCCCGCTGGCTTCGAAAATGGCTGAGTCATCTAATTTATTCAACGCCGGATTAGCCAGGAAGGGAAGGAGTTTTTTCTGCACCAGTTCGTGGCTCAGTTTGCCGCCGCTGCCATGGGCTAAAAGAATCCTGTCATCCATGAGCTTGCTCCATATCTACCCTAAAACCCTGGCAAATTTTCCGGCCCTCCGTATTGATAATAGGCGGCGCAAGCGCCTTCGCTGGAGACCATGCAGGGACCGACAGGACGTTCCGGGGTGCAGACCTTTCCGAAGAGTTTACACTCAAGAGGTGTAGCTGCGCCGCGGATTACATCCCCGCACCGGCATCCCTCAGGCTCCCTCGGTGGTTTCAGGCTCACTGAGAAAGCCTTGTCGGCATCAAATTGCTCGTACTTTTCTCTCACCTTTAAGCCACTGTGAGGGACAATTCCAATCCCCCGCCAGTTGGCTTCCCCAACCTCAAAAACATCCTCCATCAGTTGCCAGGCTTTTCTATTTCCCTCTGGCTTTACTCCTCGGGGGTAAGCTATCTCCACTTTGGGCTCGCCCCTTTCAATTTGCTCCACCAGCTTATCTATGCATAACAGGATATCCAGTGGTTCGAATCCCGAGATGACACAGGCCACTCCGTAATCCCGGGGGATAAATTCATAGGGATGAGAACCGATTATAACACTAACATGCCCGGGACAGACGATGCCATCCAGCTTTACCTCGCCGGAATCGAGCAGCGCTTTTATCACCGGCGGAGTCAGCTTATTAAGGGATAACACATGAAAGTTTTCCATTTTTTCCTGTTGTGCCTTAAGTATAGAAGCAGCTATGGTTGGCGCCGTAGTCTCGAAGCCGATGCCAATGAATATGACCGATTTCTCAGGGTTGGCTCGGGCTATCTCGACAACGTCTATAGTGGAATACACTATTCGTACATCGGCGCCCTCGGCTTTGGCCTGTTGCAGGCTCGAATAGCTGCCTGGGACTCTTACCATGTCCCCGAAAGTAGTGATGATAACGTCGGGCAAGTGTGCCAGGGCGATGGCTTTGTCCAGGTCAGCGGTGGCTGTAACACAGACGGGGCAGCCCGGCCCCGACTTCATTTCCACCGTTTTGGGAACTAACTGGCGAATCCCATATCGTAGTATGGCATGCGTGTGCCCACCGCAAAATTCCATTACCTTGATTGACTTGGTAGAGCGGCTGGCGATTTTTTGGGCTAATTTCTCGGCCAGCTCGCTATTTCGATATTCATCAATAAACTTCACTTAGACTTGCTATCTCTTCCAGGAGCTTCAGGGTCTCCTCGGCTTCCGCTTCATCTATAACGCCTATGGCATAGCCTGTATGAAGCAACACGTAATCCCCCACCCTGGCCTCCGGAGTAAAGGCAATGCTAACCTGACGCCTCACCCCGGCGATTTCTGCTTCCGCCTCATCTCCATCTATGGAAACAATCCTTACCGGTATTGCTAAGCACATATCATCCCGTATTTTAGCCCAGGTTAACCCATAATACAAACCGAGGCCCAAAGCTAAAAAGACATCGTATTGACGCTAGTCAGGCATTGTGCTATTTTATACGACATAATTAGTTTGAGGAGCATAAGTTAAATCAACCCCGAAAAGTCCGGCCTTGATTTACCGGGTTCTCCACGAAAACTGTAAGATTTTCATAACATAAGGTGAGTTAAGTGCGAAGCGACATGGTAAAGAAGGGAATCGAGCGGGCGCCTCACAGGGCGCTGCTGCGAGCTGTAGGGTGCTCTTCAGATGACTGGGATAAGCCATTTATTGGAGTAATCAATAGCTTTACTGAGGTTGTCCCCGGGCATATTCATCTGCAAACAATCGCTCAGGAAGTGAAAGAGGGGATTCGCAGTGGGGGAGGGGTGCCTTTCGAGGTCAATACCATAGCTGTTTGCGATGGTATCGCTATGAACCATCCGGGAATGAAATACAGCTTACCCAGCCGGGAGCTTATTGCCGACTCGGTTGAAATCCTGGCCCAGGCTCATGCCTTTGATGCTCTGGTATTCATTCCGAACTGTGACAAAGTTATACCGGGAATGCTCATGGCTGCAGTCAGGCTTAATTTGCCCTCTGTCTTTGTCAGTGGTGGGCCCATGTTAGCCGGGAAGTTTATCCAGGGAAATGCTACCAGGCCCGTTGACCTTATTACGGTCTTTCAAGGAGTAGGAGAAGTAGCTAGAGGAAAGATGAGCGAGGCTGAGTTGCAGGAACTGGAGACGGTCGCCTGTCCTGGTTGCGGGAGCTGTGCCGGGATGTTCACAGCCAATACCATGAATTGTCTCAGCGAAGCCCTGGGGATGGCTTTGCCGGGTAACGGCACAATACCCGCAGTGGAGGCACGGCGCAGGCAACTAGCCTATAAAGCCGGGCAACAGGTCATGGAAGTGTTAGCTAAAAATATTCGACCTAAAGACGTTATCACCAGGGATTCCCTTTATAATGCCTTTGCCGTAGATATGGCCCTGGGTGGCAGCACAAATTCCGTGTTGCATCTTGCTGCCATAGCGCATGAGGCCGGGATAGATTTTCCCTTATCCCTGATAAACGAGATTAGCGACTCCGTTCCCCATATCTGCAAACTGAGCCCGGCCGGCGATTATCATATTGAGGACCTGGACTTAGCCGGTGGCATTCCTGCCATACTGCATGAACTATCGGGATTGCTGAAACTGGAGGCACAGACGATTTTAGGCAAGCCATTGGGCGACTTGGCGAAGGAAGCCAGAGTTAAAAATGGAGAGGTAATCCGTCCCCTGTCACAACCTCATGCCCTTACAGGTGGTATTAGCATATTATTTGGCAACCTGGCACCCGATGGCGCCGTGGTCAAGAGCGCTGCCGTAGCTCCTGAAATGTTAATTCATCGGGGTCCAGCAAGAGTCTTCAATAGCGAGGAGGAAGCTACGGCGGCAATAATGAAAGGCGAATTTAAGTCAGGCGATGTAATCGTCATTCGCTACGAAGGCCCCAAGGGAGGGCCAGGAATGAGGGAGATGTTGACAGCTACCTCTCTCCTCACCGGTATGGGTATGGATAAAGAGGTGGCTCTCATTACAGATGGACGCTTTTCTGGAGGCACGCGGGGAGCAGCCATTGGTCACGTCTCTCCTGAGGCGGCAGAGAAAGGGCCTATAGCTGCTTTGCAGGATGGCGATATTATTAGCATAAGCATACCTGACCATAAATTGGAAGTGAAATTAAGTCAAAAAGAGATGGAACAACGGTTGGCTTCATTGCCTTCCTTTGAACCCAAGATTAAAACTGGCTATCTCAAGAGATATGGTGATAAAGTGAGCTCGGCCAGCACTGGTGCGGTGTTTGCTGGGTAAGGAGCTATTTTATGAAGAAAACTGGTGCTCAGATTCTCTGTGAGAGTCTAATTAAAGAAGGGGTAGAGGTTATTTTTGGCATTATTGGTGGTGCTGTCTTACCGATATATGACACCTTCCCCCAATATCCTCAACTCCGACATATATTGGTTCGCCATGAGCAGGGAGCGGCTCATGCCGCCGATGGCTATGCTCGGGTTAGGCATAAGGCGGGAGTGTGCATTGCTACTTCGGGGCCTGGAGCTACTAATCTGGTTACCGGCATCGCCAATGCTTATATGGATTCAGTACCCATGGTAGCTATAACTGGCCAGGTAGCCACCCCTGTTATTGGTAAGGATGCCTTCCAGGAGACGGATATCACGGGCATCACCCTTCCAATTACCAAGCATAATTACCTTGTCACCGATGTTGCTGAGCTGGCTAAAACGGTTAAAGAAGCCTTCCACATTGCTCAGACAGGGAGGCCGGGACCTGTGCTTATTGACATACCTCGGGATGTCCAGCAAGAGCAAACGGACTTTGTTTATCCAGATAAGCTTGATTTGCCGGGCTATAAGATTGTCTCTCGTGGGCACCCGGCTCAAATTAAGAAGGCAGCAAAGCTCATTAGCGAAGCTGAGCAGCCTGTCGTCATCGCTGGCAGGGGAATAATTATTTCCCAGGCCTACGATGAGCTTAAGGAACTTATTGAGAAAGCACAATTACCAGTGGCCCACACTCTCCTCGGTCTGGGCTCCTTCCCCGGGAACCATATACTTAATCTGGGCATGCTGGGTATGCATGGCACGGCTTATGCCAATATGGCAGTGCAAAATGCTGACCTCCTAATTGCTATTGGCATGAGATTTGATGACCGAGCTACAGGAAATACCAGAGAATTTGCTCCCAATGCCCGCATCATTCACATAGATATCGACCCCGCAGAGATTGGGAAAAATATACCCACCGAGGTTCCGGTAGTCGGGGATGTAAAAAGCGTGCTCACAGCTCTAAATGAACAGATTGAACGAAGAGAGCACGTGGATTGGCTTTCTAAAATAGAACAATGGAGGTATGAGCATCCATCGCTGGAAATCAGGCAGAGTGATGAACTTTTGCCTCAATATATTGTTAACCAAATCTACGAGGTTACACAAGGTAATGCTTTAGTGGTTACTGGAGTGGGACAGAACCAGATGTGGGCGGCACGATACTTCGTTTATACCAAGCCAAATAGCCTTATTTCTGCGGGGGGGTTGGGTCCCATGGGGTTCGAACTACCCGCGGCCATGGGAGTTAAAGTCGGTCGTCCCGAGGAAGTGGTATGGTGTATTGCCGGCGACGGCGGCTTTCAAATGACTATCCAGGAGTTGGCTACTATGACACAGGAAAATATTGCTGTGAAAATAGCTATCATAAACAACACGTGTTTGGGTATGGTAAGACAGTGGCAAGAGCTATTTTATGGGGAGCGCTACGTTGACACGAAACTTTGGAATCCCGATTTCGTTAAAATTGCCGAGGCTTATGATATCCCTGGTCTTAGGGTGACACGAAGGGAGGAGGTCATCCCGGCTATACAGAAAGCCATAGAGTACCCTGGGCCTTTTCTCATCGACTTTCTTGTTGAGCCCGAGGAGAATATCTATCCCATAGTGCCACCAGGTGCAAACCTGGCTAAATTTTTTGAGCCGTCAAGGCAGGAGGTATTGAAGGGAAAATTCTAAGCATAAAACACGAAATGCCAAAATCAAAAGGCAAAAGTAAAAATGCAAAATGACAGAGCAAAATTTAAAAACCAGTTTAGTAAAGCCCTTTTACATTTTGTCCCGATTAAATCGGGATTGGTTTTTTATCTTTGATTTTTGATACTTAGTTAGAATTTAGAGATTAGGATTTGGAATTTCTGCATGGGGGGCAAATTGACTGATACGAAACACACTATAATGGCTTTAGTCGAGGATAAACCAGGGGTGCTTAATCGAATAGCCAGTTTATTCCGACGGCGTTCCTTTAATATTCAAAGCCTGGCTGTAGGTGGCAGCGAACATCCCGGCTTATCTCGCATGACCATTGTTGCTATCGGTGATTCTGCTCAGGTGGAGCAGGTGAGAAAGCAACTGGATAAGCTCATCAATGTGGTTAAAGTCTCTGACATAACCGAAGATAACATGGTGGCCAGAGAATTGGCCTTAATTAAAGTAAAGTCTACTGCCTCAACAAGAAGTGAGATTATGCAAATCGTTGGCATTTTCCGGGCTAACATAGTTGATGTTGCTTCAGGCTCACTGACAGTAGAAGTGACCGGTGATGAAGACAAGGTAAATTCTCTACTCGGACTCCTGCGTGATTTCGGTGTTAAGGAAGTTTCCCGAACTGGCAGGATAGCCTTAACTCGCGGAAGCAGTCCTTAAATAACTGCCGAGTTGATAACTGACGCTTAAAAATTAGCAAGGAGGGATTATGGCAAAAATTTATTATGATAAGGATGCCAATCTGGATTTACTCAAAGGAAAGACGATTGGCATTGTTGGCTTTGGGAGCCAGGGACACGCTCATGCCCAGAATCTAAGGGACAGCGGTTTTCAGGTCATTGTTGCCGAGTTACCGGACACTCAAGCTTGGGAGGCAGCAAAGAAAGCTGATTTTGAAGTGGCTACCGCTGCTGAAGTAGCCAGGAAAGCAAGTATCATGGTTATGCTAGCTCCGGATACTTTGCAGCCCAGAATCTACCGAGAGTCACTTGAGCAGGAGATGGCAAAAGGCAAGACACTTATTTTTGCTCATGGTTTCAGTATCCACTTTTCTCAAATTGTGCCTCCAGATGGGGTTGATGTCAGCATGATCGCACCTAAATGTCCGGGACATATACTCAGAAGACTTTATGCGGAGGGTTCAGGGCCGCCAGCCTTGGTGGCTGTACACCAGGATGCCTCGGGGAAAGCCAAAGACACAGCTCTGGCCTATGCCAAGGGTATTGGTTGCACCAGAGCCGGGGTTTTGGAAACGACTTTTTCTGAAGAGACCGAGACCGACCTTTTTGGCGAGCAAACGGTGCTTTGTGGAGGAATTTCTTCCTTGATAAAAGCTGGCTTTGAAACATTGGTAGAGGCTGGCTATCAACCGGAGATTGCCTATTTTGAGGTCTGCCACGAGCTAAAACTCATCGTTGATCTGATTTATCAAGGTGGGTTGAGTTATATGCGTTATTCGGTAAGCGATACGGCAGAGTACGGAGATTATACGCGGGGCCCGCGAGTGATTGATGATTTAGTCAGGGAAGAAATGCAGCAAATCCTGGCAGAGATTCAGGATGGTAGCTTTGCCACAGAGTGGATTTTAGAAAACCAGGCCGGTCGCCCCAGCTTTAATGCTGTGAGACGATTGGAAACAGAGCACCCCATCGAAGTTGTGGGCAAAAAGCTCAGGGATATGATGCCCTGGCTGAAGGGCTAGGTGTTATTGAAGATTAGAAGAGATTGCTGGTGATACACTGCTGCGAGCTCTGAAAAATTTTGTAGAAGTATTGTAATAGTCTTCTGGCTCACGCGCCAGCACAAGATGGTGAATTTTGGTTAGTTTTCGCTTATAATATTATAATACTGAAATAATTTAAGGGACTGGGAGGTGTGGCCATGCCATACTGTCAACATTGCGGAGGGAAAACAGGCGATGATGCCATATTTTGCCCTAAATGTGGGGAAATTTTAGTTGGGGAAGATATAGGATGGAATGAGTTTCAGATTCAGGAGGAAATCGATGGGGCGAAACATAGGGCGAATATGTATACTATTTCAGCAATAGTTCTTGCAACTTTGGGGCTGGTGGGTGGTGGTATCCTATGTGCCTTATTGAGTCTGCTTGGGCTCTTTGGGATTCCATTTGTTTGCTTGGGTGGTGGGTGTGCTACGTGGGCTGCTCGATATGAACGCAAAGCCCGGAATTTACAGAAACAACTCAGCCGGTAAAGTTGATACCAAGTTGTACTGTAAATAGACACGTGATTGTCTCACTAAGGCAAGGTACGCCTTAGTTCGAATACCACCGGGTTCGCCGGGTCAGGACAGGCAACAGTAGCCTTGTTTTGGTCTTCCTCCCAGGGGAACGAACCGCCAAATTGCAGGACCTGGGCAAAAGGAAAAAGGGAGTAAAAAGCCCATGAGCAAAGGTCAGGCGGAGTCTGTTGTCCGATGATAAACTCATCGCCAATTTTATGCTGAGCCGCACAAGTCCCCTTTTGGGATATTACTTTAGCTATCACATCAGACATCTCAACCTCCTATTTCTGTGCCGATTGAACTAATGTCTTTACCTTTATTTCCAGTCAGGACAGCTTGGCCTGTCTATAGTATATTATAGCAAGCGCAGGAGAATAGAACGTAGCTGTCAAATAGCCAGTGTCTCAAATCTTCCCTCGTGCATCGTGTTGCCGCCTTTGTGGTACTGCAAATGTTTTTTGAGCGTCTTTACCAGGCGCCGTACTGCGAGTATAATGGATTCAAAGGGGGGAACGAGGTAAAAAGGTCATTCGTCCTGGGCCCCTTAGTAAATCTATCGGCAGGGGTGGTGCTACCAGAGTGGCTGATGGTGGTATTTCCATTGTCATGAAATGGTAGGTAGGTAAAGCATACGCTTGAGCAGAGGTCTTGAAGAAATTTAAAGGAGGTTATCAATGGACACAACCAGGGTGTTCAAGCTCATAGAGTGACGTCAGCTACGATTACAATGGTTCAATATGATGCAAAGAAAAGGAGGATATAATGGAACACAAATTACCTGAACTACCGTATACGAAGGATGCACTGTCCCCCAATATATCAGCGGAGACCCTGGAATACCACTATGGCAAGCATCACAAGACATATGTTGATAATGTCAATAGACTCATAGCCGGTACTGAATTTGAGAATCTGGCCCTGGAAGATATTGTAAAGAAGGCTTCGGGTGGTATTTTTAACAATGCAGCGCAGGTCTGGAACCACACTTTCTACTGGAACTGCCTGTCACCTAAAGGCGGTGGTGAACCCACCGGGGCCCTGGCCAGCGCCATAGCCAGAGACTTCGGGTCATTTACTCAATTCAAAGAAAAGTTCACCAATGCAGCAGTAACATTGTTCGGTTCAGGATGGGCTTGGTTAGT
>Ga0129302_1003532_pt1 | contig 10690 bp, 10 predicted proteins | sample BlaSprsedimmetaG_FD_94476 | JGI IMG/M metagenome (GOLD analysis project Ga0129302, IMG submission 94476) | Hot spring sediment bacterial and archeal communities from California, USA to study Microbial Dark Matter (Phase II) - Blank Spring... | ecosystem: Environmental > Aquatic > Thermal springs... | reverse complement strand
CTGTGGATGGGCCGGAAGATGGAAAAGACCATCGGCCGCCGGCTCCGCTCCGAGGCGGTCATCAACGGCCGGACCCAGAAAGAGGGTCATATGAAGTTCGCCCGTCCGGGTCTCAAGAAACGTATCGAGAAGCTGGGCGAAAAGCCGGGACAGCGGATTCCCCCCGAATGGAAAGAGAAAGCAGAGCTTCCAAAAGTATGGGGCCCCGCAGATCCATTCTGGAAAAAATAGTAAAAAAGATAATACAGGCAGGGGGAGCGTGCTCTCCCTGTGCATAAAAACATTCAAAATACGTAACACACGAACTGCTTGTATGGAGTCGTGAGATCAATATAATACTCATAAAAAATGTAAAGGAGGTCACATAATGGCAGTTGAAGTTGTAGCCCCTATGCCTGGAACGATTGCTGAAATATTAGTTGAGGCCGGTGACGCAGTATCGGCCGATGAGGAACTCATCATCCTCGAAGCGATGAAAATGGAAAATCCCATCGTTGCTCCTTCTGATGGTGTTGTGAAAGAGATCAAAGTAGAGGAAGAAGAAAAAGTCGATACGAATCAGGTATTGATCGTTCTTGAATAATTACAAACTATTTTACGAAAAGTATGCCGAATCAGTCGTTAAACGAAGGGTTCGGCATTTTTTTATGTCAGACGTCACGTTATGTTATGAATCCGTGGAAAAATTAGAATCCTTGTTCGTTTCCTCTACCAAGCCCACAACATGCTACACTCTGTTTATTTGCTTTGATTACGGTTATGGATCGGTATAATACAGGCTTTTCGTTGTCTCAAGGGCTGAATATATGATACAAAAGACGACACAAGAATCGGGAGAATTAATGTGGTGAACCCATTGCCCACAGACGTAATCCTTCATGAAGTCGTACTCCGCGATGGAATTCAGACTGAAGCAAAGATTCTGAAGACTGAGGAAAAACTGAAGCTCATCGAACAGCTGATTGAGAGTGGTGTGCGTCGCATCGAAGTATCTTCATTTGTCAATCCCCGTCTCGTCCCCCAGATGGCCGATGCAGAAAAACTCTGGACGAATGTGAAACAACATGCCGGTGTTCTCTATTCGGCATTGATTCTCGGATCGAAAAGCCTCGAGCGGGCGGTCAAGTGCAGAGTACCGCATGTAGGAATATTTGTTTCCGCCAGTGAAACGCACAGCAGGAAAAACTCAAACCGAACGATTGCCGAAGCACAGACGGAAGCCCTGGAGCTGATCGAAAAAGCGAAAACCGCAGGGATGGAAGTACGGGCCGGAGTCATGAACGCCTTCGGGTGTGCTTATGAAGGCCCCGTGCCTGTCAAACAAGTCGTTCAACTCATTAAGGAGTACATGAGGCTGGAACCTGATGAACTTTGCCTTGCCGACACATCGGGCATGGCGAATCCATTGCTGATAAGAGAAGGGATGACGCGGGTCAAGGATGTGACCCGGGATAAACCGATCGCACTTCATTTCCACAATACGAGGGGGTTGGGTCTTGTCAATGTGTGGGAAGCTCTTCAGCAGGGGGTGCGAATATTCGATACATCCCTGGGTGGACTGGGGGGCTGTCCGTTCATACCGGGAGCGCGGGGAAACATTGCCACGGAAGACACGGTTCATATGTTCCATGAGATTGGTATTTCCACCGGCATCGATATGAATCGCATTATCGAGACGAGTCTGGAGTTTGAAAAAGTAATGGGGAAGGAATTCTCCGCCGCTGTTTCTCACCTGCCGAATATCGGAATCTGTAATGGTCAGTCGACTTTGCGACCGAGATAGAGCTGTCGCAGGTAATAGTCAAAATAATCCTTGAAAAGATTACCGGGGATGCATTTTTTGAGCACATCTATGCCCATGTGGGTAAGGTTTTCGGCAGTGAGCTGGCATGATGTGTAGCCCGTTATGATAACATATCCTCCATGTTTGAGTTTCTTCAGCGTCTTATCCAGAATACGGAATGCCTTGTCACGGTCAGTTACCTGACGATTAAGAAGGCCGCTGAATATAATGATATCGAAGTTGAGATCGGGAGGAAATATGCCGTCAATGTGTTCACAGTCCCCCAGGAAAATATTCTTGAGATGCTTTTCTTCCGCTGCATCCACATTTGCAGGATTGATGTCGACACCGTAACATTCAAATACAGGCAGGCGTTTCTTCGAAACTTCGGCAAGAGCGCCGCCATCGATGCATCCCCCTTGTTTTTCACCGCTTCCGAGCCGGAACCGTGCGTTAATATCTTCGATCAGGTTGCCCGATCCGCATCCCATGTCAAGTAACCGCACTGCATTCTTTTCGGGCTCGACGGATCCGACGTGCCCCGAGAGGAGGTCATTCATTCCCCGGTCGTACGTGATGTCAACGATAGTATCCATGATAGCGGGATAAATGTGTTCCTTGTACATCTTATATTCAGTCGTTTCATCAAACCTATCCCAGTCAACCGGCCGTGCCCTGTTTCTCTCAGGGACGATGAGTTCGACTTCATGGGCGCCCCTCGACGAAAGATAATCGATAAGGGCCGATTCCTCGGTCATCGTGATCGGGTGACCCTGGATTTCCGGCCAGAAGCCGGCTATGTCATCGATTAAAACGATATCGACGAGGGATGCGATATTTCGCATTATTCCGCTTGATGCATCATCATTGATGATGTTTCCCTGAATAAAACTGCTCGTGCCGTATGTGATCACATTGAACCATTGGCCGGAGACTGTTTCATCGGGCCGCCTGCGGATTTTTTCAATAAGGGTATGAAATTCCGAGTTATTGAGACAATTCATGATTTACAGCTGAAAGTTATTAAAAAAAATGTATTCCATAATGGTGTTTACAGCAGGATCAGTATACCTGAACGACGAGATTTCCAAAAGCAAAACAATTAAAACAACAAACTCGTGCCTCCCGGATCATCGAATCCCTTTTGGCAGCCATATGGAAAATGAAAGGGAAGTAAAAAGGGGGCGCCGGTAATGCCCCCTATTCATTGTCTCACTGATATTGTCTGACGAGCATGCTGTTTATTGACTGTGAAGAGCCGTCGGCCTCTTACTTGATCGGCCATTCACCCCGTTCTTTGAGAACTTCCCGATACACTTCAAGCGCTTCATTGACGGCGGGCATGCCCGCGTAGGTTGCTACCTGGAAGAAGATCTCGGCGAGCTTCCGAGGGTCGCATCCCACGTTGAGCGCCGCGTTGACATGAAGTTTCAACTCTTCCGACGCCCGTGTTGCGGCCAGCATGGCACAGGCGACCATCTGGCGCTCAGGCAGTGTCAGAACTGTTCGGGAATAAAGATTTCCCGTAATGAATTTTGAAAATTCATTTGCCAGGTCTTTATCGAATTCTCTCCACATCAGGTAGGGCGGGTCCATCTTGATACCCTTCCCGAATAATTTTGTAGCCGTTTCCTGCGTCCTTTTTCTTATCGCTTCGTCACTCACTTGTATGCACCCTCCTTGTGATAGAGTCTTGCCCGCAATGCACTCCCCGGGCAAGTCAAGGGACTGTAGCCAATGAGAGAAATGATTGTCAAGCACTAAATGGCCGCATTGCTTTATTTGACGATGAAAATATCCTTGTCTCTGTCCTGGAAATAAACATGGATAAAGGTTTGTCGTCCCGTCGACTCGAAAATCTCTTCACCTTTTTGGCGGCAGGCAGGACAGCTCCGCCTCGGGACGATCACTGCGAAAATTCTGTCCATGAAATTCGCCCGTGAGTCGATGGTCACCAGGCCGCCGCAGTCGTCACAGAGCCTGACCGTTTCACGCTGTTCTTCATTGATTCCGTCGGTGTCGTAGTAGATGCTTTTATTGCGAGTGATAAATTCCTGGCTTCTGTTCAGTTTGGCCTTCTGGTCGTTCCGATTTTTCCATAAGTCATGGATCAGTTCGACTTCACGTTCTATATATTTGGTGATGTCGGAGGATTGTCTGATTGTCTCGGCATTGTAATCGGGTTCGGTTACATAACTGTAATCGATTCCGGCCATGGCCAGAATAATGCCGACGTTTATGTAGGGAAGGGCGGTTTCCACTGAGTAGCCCCCTTCGAGCACGGCAATATCGGGGTTCAATCGGTCATTCAGGATGGCGTACCCCTGGGCGGAAAACCTCATGTCGGTGATCGGGTCGGTGTAGTGATTGTCCTGCCCCGCCGAGTTGACGACGAGATCCGGTTTGAAGTCGTCAAGTATGGGAAGAATCAGATTGTCAAGGACGTACAGAAATCCCTCTTCGGATGTTCTGGGGGGGAGGGGGATGTTGATTGTCGTACCGAGAGCGTTCGGACCGCCGAATTCATCGGGGAAACCGGAACCGGGATAAAGTGTTCTTCCGTCCTGATGGATCGAAATGTACAGCGTATCGGGATCGTGCCAGTAGATTTCCTGGGTGCCGTCGCCGTGATGACAGTCAGTGTCGATGATCGCGACTCGTTTGTGCCCGTAATGTTTGCGGATATATTCGACCATGATTGCTTCAATATTGACATTGCAGAATCCCCGGTTCCCATGGACAACCGTCATGGCATGATGACCGGGCGGGCGAACCAGCGCAAAGGCATTGTCCACCTCGCCGTCGAGGACTTTTTTCCCCGCCGTGATAGCGCCACCGGCGGAAATGAGATGTGATTCCGTCGTTACGCTTTTCACATCGGGAACGCAGATATGAATGCGGTTAATATCTTCCGCGGCGGCCATGCCGGGCTTGTATTCAATAATGTTTTCAAAATCGAGGAGTCCTTCTTCGAACACCTGATCCTGCGTATACAAGAGTCGCTCTTCCCTTTCAGGATGGGTCGGCGATATCGCCCAGTCAAAGGCAGGGAAAAAAACGAGACCGGTCTTTCTCTGCTTTGTTGTCATTGGATTGCCTCCTTCCCGAAACCTGCAATCAAGCCCGGCTTGATCTGGGCCTTCAGTCGTATGTTTTTACCCGTGGTGTAGTAGCCGCGAACCATGTTGAAGACCTGGTCCTCTATGATTTCCATTTCGATATCATTTTCCTGGGCTCCCATTTTGATGGCCCGCTCCCTCAGTTTTTCACGGCAGATGAAGAGTCCGTCCTCCCTGGAGAATTTTGATGTAATCGACTGTTGAATTCCTTCTTCAACAATGGTGAGCAGTTTCTTTTCCGTGTCGGCGAGGACCGTGATCTCCGCCGTTGTTCTCGCCAGAGCGGCGCCGATCGCGTTGGCGACCTCGGCGTGTCGGGGAATAAAAGGTGTACAATTCAGAAGTTCTCCAAGACGTGCGGCCATGGGTTCCGCCGGGCCTCCCACCACGTAAAGCACCTGAGGAACAACCTTCTTTCCTTCGAGGATCTCGTGAATCGTGTAGACCGGTTTGTTGTTTACTTCGGTGATCATGTCGGTGACGGACGAGGCAATCTTCTGACAGGATCGTTCAAAGATGGTTCGCGCCGCCTCCTCAACGGTGACACCCATTTTGTCGGCTATCCGTGTAACGGCAGTTTCGGCCATAAACCTGTCGCCGATATCGGTCAGACCGAGGAGGATCATCGCATCAGTCGGTGTTGGATGGGCCCCTCCAAATGCAGCGGCGGGACCGACCCGTTCCGGTCCGATCATAAGGGTGTCGTTTTCGTATTGAACCTTGCTGTCGCCGCCGACACCGATTGATTGTGAGCGAAGGCCCCTGGTAAGTGTCTTATGGCCTTCAATGGTAACGCCGAAGGGTTCAAGAAGGGGAACGCCGTCCGCAAAGATTGCGATGTCTGTTGTGGTTCCTCCGATATCAAGCGCGATGGCATCTTCCGTTCCTTCCGCCAGGCTCAAGATACCCATGATGCTGGCGGCGGGACCCGAGAGAATGGTTCCCACCGGATATTTTGCAGACTGTGTGATTTCCGATGTTCCGCCGTCCGCCTTGAGAATGTAAGTCGGCACGTCTGATTTGATGGATTCGATGAACTTGAGGACTTCCGTAACAAAAGAATTATAGGTGGTCCATATTGCAGCATTGAGATAGGTTGTGGCAATGCGCCGCGGATAATTGAGATTGCCCGACATGCGATGACCGAAGGAAAGATGAATAAAATCATTGTCGATCATGTCGGCGATTCGCGTTTCAAGTTCCGGATTCCGTGTCGAAAACTTCCCCACGATTCCCACGTGGCGGATATGGGCCTCTCTGAAACGGTCGCGGATCGAGGCGACCTCGGATTTGTTCGTCTCGGCTATTTTTATTCCCCGATGGTTGACATAGCCCGACACGAATTGGGTATTTTCGTTGATTTTCAGGTGTGACGGCGCCAAACCGGGCCCATTCGCCAGGATCATGCCCACCTTGTCCACCTTGCCCTGGACAATAGCGTTCGTTGACATCGTTGTGCTCAGGACGATCCGTTCGAGAGCATCGATGTTTTCATCAAGCAGAATCTCATCGGTTATCTTCTGAAAAGAATCTATGAGGTTTTCATGATTGGTTGAAACCTTGGCGGTCTTTATTACCTTCATATCGTTGATGAGGACTGCATCCGTGTGCGTTCCACCGACGTCTATTCCTAGAATCATAGCTTCTCCTGATACTACTCGTAGTGACAGTGAACCGTTATCACACCGCGCTTGAACAGTCAAATCATCATTTATGTGGCTTATTTCATTACAAGTCATTTAATTCAATATGATATTCAGCAGATACATCAGGGAGGCCCTTCCAGGAGGCCTCCACTTCACACTGCTCTATGACAATTCGAAAAGAATAAGCTTGACAACTATTATTTGGCCTGCAAAATATACGGGCAGCGACGGCGGCGCCATCTCTGCCCCCGGCAGAGAGGCCACGGCGGAGAGCACATCGGGTCATACGATCGGAGTCAGTAACTGATTATTACAGGTTCATCACAAGGGGGCAAATTCATGCATACGTTTTTTAATCCTCAATCGATTGCAGTTATCGGAGTGCCGACGCGCGCGGGGGTCGGTTCATTCAACAACGTTGAAACCATGGTGCGGTACGGCTATCAGGGGCGGTTGTATCCCGTTAATCCGAAGGCGACGGAAATTTACGGACGAAAAGCATACACCTCGGTTCTCGACATTCCGGAGACAGCGGACCTTGCCATCATTTCGGTGGGGCGGGATCGGGTGATGCCGCTGTTCGATGAATGCATCCGGGCCGGAATCAAACGGGTCGTCATCATCAGTCAGGGATTTGCCGATGCCGATGCCAGAGGAAAGGAACTCCAGGAGAAGATCGTTGCACGTGCCAGAGAGAACGGTGTCCGAATCGTCGGTCCCAATACAATGGGACTGCTGAACAATTATACCCGGTTTACCACGGGATTTGTCGATCTTCCGGCATCCGAACGGTTTTCGCCGGTGTCCCTCATCGCGCAGACAGGATACATTCAGGTTGCGGAGGTCGACCATGCCTATCTCGGGTGGGGCAAAGCCATTGATATCGGCAATACCTGTGACGTCGATTTTGTCGATGCCCTGGAGTATTTTGTCGATGATCCGGAAACGAAAGTTATTGCCGTCCATATGGAGGGAATGAAACGAGGCCGGGAATTTCTGGAGACCGCTTCGAAGATAACGCTGAAGAAACCGATCGTCGTGTTGAAAACCGGACGGAGCGGCGCAGGAGCCAAGGCGGCGCTGTCCCATACCGGTTCACTTGTCGGAGAGGATGCCGTCTTTGACGCTGCTTTTGATCGGACCGGCATAATCAGGGTAAGGGATACGGCCGACTGGCGGCTTGCCATCAAATCCCTTGCGTGTTTCGATGAAATGGGAGGTCCCCGTATCGGTATTATAACGGTCACGGGTGCCGGCGGCATCATGGCCATCGATGCCTGTGAGGCGGAAGGCCTCACGCTTGCCGAACTTCCCGCCGGACTGTCAGATGCATTGCGGAAAGGAATTCCGGAATGGATACATGTGGGAAATCCCATCGATATCTGGCCCATCGGCATGATCGGAGGAGACTACCCCGGGGCGGTCAATACGGCCCTCACCAGTCTGTTGGAGTCCCCCGGCGTTGACGGAGTCATCCTGATCATTCCCGCCATGACTTCACCCCTCCATGCGAATATTGCCGATTTGTCAGGGATTGTGTCGGAGGCCCGAACGAAAACGGCAAACCGCAAACCGATCGCGGCGTTTCTCTATGCGGACGAACAGAAGGACTTTCCCAATCGATACGAAGAGGTGGAAGGAGTCGCGTCATTCAACTCTCCCGAAGAATGCGTTCGAAGCCTTGCCGTGTCCTATCAAAACTATCGGATGAGAAACAGGCGGATCCCATCACCGAAGCGTTATACAATCGATTCCGCCCTGGTGGAATCACTTGTCACCGAAGGGAGAAAAGAAGGGGTTCTCATAGGAGACCAAGCCTTCAAACTGCTCGAAGCATTCGGGATTCCCTGTGTTAAAAGCTGTTACGGCAGCACCTGGGATGAACTGGAGCAGGCAGCGGCGGAGATGACCTGTCCCCTCGTCCTGAAACTGGCGGGATCACGATTTCTCCATAAGAGTGAATGGGGCGGGGTCATCACGAACATCAGAGATATGTATTCGCTGCGGACCGCCTGGCAGACCATGACGGAAAACGTCCGCCGTCGCGATTCCTCAGCGGAGATCGAATTGTTCCAGGTACAGGAACAGGCGTCCGGTAAGGAACTCCTCCTCGGACTGAAGCGGGACCGTCAGTTTGGTCATGTCATCGCCTGCGGTATGGGCGGCATTTATACGGAAGTCTTTCGCGATATCAGCCGGACTATGGTTCCCATCGACGGGATCGAAGCGGAAAAGATGCTCAGGGAACTTAAGATGTATCCACTTCTGGCAGGCGTGAGAGGCGAAAAACCCGTGGATATGGAATCACTCATCGATATCCTGGAACGGCTGTCATTCCTGGCAGTTACTGTTCCCGATCTGTCCGAACTCGACGTCAACCCGCTGATCGTATCCGATCGCGGATGCAGGGCAGTCGATGCGCGGATGCTGTGGTGATCGTGTACGATGGACGTGAAGGCAGGGAATAAAAAGCGCATTACACTCAGATATGTTAGATGACAGAGTTTTGGTTACATTACAGACAAACCACAGAGAGCACAGAGGACACAGAGTTTTTATTAATCGACTTTTTTCTATACTCTCTATGTCCTCTGAGGTGACATTTTAACCTCATCAATGTATGTTGACATGTACTAAGCTGCTGTCGAAAAAATAATTGACAGGAATCTACAAAAGTGGTTTGGAAGTAACGCTTTTCAGGGTCGGGGATATATCCCCTTCACATCGAATAATTCATGGTGCTGATTCGTTGCGCCGGTTTTAACAGTCTTCATGGAATCATGAGGGAACAGGAATGACCGGATCAAGAGTCTCGTTGCCCCACGCTTTGAGAAACAATCAGAACACATTGCAAACGGCCTCTGCCTATGTCGTAAGATCAATACAACGGGAGCGGCATAAACCGAAACTTCTGGATCAACTGCGGGAAGCCATTCGTGCACGCCATTACAGCCGTCGTACCGAGACAAGCTATTGCAATTGGGTCAAGAGGTATATTTATTTCCATGACGTGCGCCATCCGGCCGACATGGCCGAACCTGAGATCAATGCCTTCCTGACGCACCTTGCAGTGAAGGAAAAAGTCAGCGCTTCGACGCAGAACCAGGCCCTGTCAGCGCTCCTTTTTCTGTATCGCCACGTTATCGGCCGTGAAATCGGCGATCTCGGCGAAGTCATACGCGCTCGGAAACCAAAGCGTCTGCCCGTTATCATGGCGCGCGATGAGGTGAAAGCCGTTTTAATGAACCTGGCGGGTGACAAGTGGCTTATGGTATCACTTATGTACGGTACCGGAATGCGACTGATGGAGTGCCTGAGACTGCGGGTTCAGGATATTAATTTTTCCGGGAAGGAAATTCTTATCCGGGATGGCAAGGGTGCCAAAGATCGGATCACCATGCTTCCCGATACACTCAATACACCCCTTCGCGAACACTTGAAAAAGGTGAAAGAAATCCATGATCGTGATCTGGCTGATGGTTGGGGGTGTGTGGTGATGCCCGGTGCCTTAGATAGGAAATACCCCAACGCATCCAAAGATTGGCGTTGGCAGTGGGTCTTTCCGCAGGAAACCCGGTGGAAGAATACCAAAAACGGACAGCAGGGGCGACACCACCTTCACGAAACGATCCTACAAAGGGCTGGCAGGGAAGCAGTCCGAAAGGCAGAGATAGTTAAGCATGTCGGTTGCCACACCTTTCGACACTGCTTTGCCACGCATCTGCTTGAAGCGGGCTACGACATTCGCACCATCCAGGAACTGCTCGGCCATAAAGATGTGAGCACGACCATGATTTACACCCATGTTTTGAACAAAGGGGGTCACGGAGTTCGCAGTCCTGTCGACGGGCTTTAGGCTGGTTTATACAGTCTGTATAAATCGGGAAGGAAGATTGGCGTATAATTGGCAATAGGTTGATATGATTAAGTATAGAGCCTGCCAGGTAAAGATTAATAACTTTTTTATACAGAAAGAAACAGTCTTTGTTTGCTGTATTATACAGACTGTAAAGTAATTGTTACTAGAGTTTAGAGTCTCCACGTAAAAAATGGTTAAAATTTATAAAAAATACTTGACTTTGCCGCGCATTCGCGCGGCCCATTTATCAATGGGCCTCCAGAAGAAAATTTTCTTTTGGAGG
>Ga0129302_1003514_pt1 | contig 10723 bp, 7 predicted proteins | sample BlaSprsedimmetaG_FD_94476 | JGI IMG/M metagenome (GOLD analysis project Ga0129302, IMG submission 94476) | Hot spring sediment bacterial and archeal communities from California, USA to study Microbial Dark Matter (Phase II) - Blank Spring... | ecosystem: Environmental > Aquatic > Thermal springs... | reverse complement strand
CCTCAGCAAGGATCGCCACTACTTGCTCCTCCGTAAAGCGACTGTTCTTCATGCACTCCTCCCTCCTGTTTCACCTCCCCGATTCTCTACTTTAGCCCGGCCCCTATCCGCGGGTGCACGCCGTATCGGGTTGACGTTCGGTGAGCCGTGGGGCGGTGGGGTGATGAGCCCCTGGCTTATCGTGGATCTAGCCAAGAATCCGGTCATCATCCTTGAGAACGTCCAACCCAGCGAGAAGTGGACGCTCAAGGCACATGTCCGGTCCCTGAAGCCCGATTGGAAGATCGAGGGGTGGGGCGTCTACCTCCACGGGGACACCAACATCTCCGGCGACGTCGAGATCGTGCTCATCAACGCCCTCAAGGAGTTTGGACCCCTGTCGGTGGTGCGCAAGCTGCCCCAGGGGCCGATTTCCCTGCGCCTCTGGATGTGGGGCGTCAACGGCAGCGTCTCCCTGGACGGGATTCGCATCGTCTACAAGGGTGAGTAACCGTGATCGGGAGGGGGGCCACGGCCCCCCTCCCGCTGATTCCGAAGGTGGTGCTATGTCGGTCAAGCCGTGGGCACTGGCGGTGGTGCTGTTGGCGGCCGTGGTTGCCGTCGGAAGCGATGCCCAGTTCAAGATCGCCCGTGTGGAGGCGATGCCCAACCTGCCCAGGCCCTTCAATTTGCGTGACTGGAAGGAGGTCTCTCGCGGCTACACCTCGCTTGTGTTCAACCCCGAGGCCAGCGGCGAGTTCCTGCCGCTCGTGTGGCGCGATGCCCGCGGGGTGAACTTTGGCCTAGAGCACTGGGCACTGGCCGCCTACGTAGGGGACCGGCGCCACGGCAACGATGGGGCCCAAGAGGCGATCAACGTGATCGCCGCGGTGCGCAGCGCCACCTTGGTTGGCCTCGACATGAGCGATTGGCGCGGGATGGATCTCGTGACCATGCAAAAGGAGTTCTTTAACCGGGCCAACGGGCAAAACTTGGTACTGAATCACCCGGACACCACGACCGGAAACAGCTTTTGGTACGAGATCTTCCCGAGCATCCTGTTTTTCATCCTCGTCGACCAGTATCCCCAGTTGGCCCAGGCCAAGCGCGACCCCGAGGACATGAGCATGCGGGAGATCATGCGCACCGTGGCCGAACGCTGGTACGACGCGACCTACGCCCTCGGCGGGAAGACAGGACTTCCCGAGTTCGCCTGGCGGGGGTTCGACTTCGCGAGGATGCGGCCCGTTTCGGGGAACTGGGAGGAGCCGGACGCCGCAGCAGGGGTGGCTTGGCTTGCCTACATGGCCTACACGGTGTTCGGCGATCCGAACTTCCTCAGTGCCGCCGAGTGGTCGCTGGCCTACCTCGAGGACCTGGCGAGCTTTGACTACAACCCGCTTTACGAGATCCTCCTTCCTTATGGAGCGTACACTGCGGCCCGCATGAATGCCGAGCTCGGCCGAGACTACGACGTGGAGACGTTCGTTCGCTGGTGCTTCGGCCCCGCGCACGCCCGTGCCGGGTGGGAGATGATCGTCGGCGAGTGGGGCGGACTCCGGGTGGATGGGCTGATGGGGAGCCTGACCGACCTTGGCGGCTACGCGTTCGCCATGAACACGTTTGCCACAGCCGAAGCTTTGGTGCCCATCGTGCGCTACGATCCCCGCTTCGCCCGGGCGATCGGCAAATGGATGCTCCACGCGGCCAACAACGCCCGCCTGTTCTACTCCCCCTACCACCCGGAAGATTGGCAGTCGTCCGCGTTCTGGAAAGGGGACCCGGATGGCGTGATCCCCTACGAGGGCTTGCGCAAGGCATGGAAGGGGAAGAGCCCCTACGCCACCGGAGACGCGATGCGCTCAGGGACCGCGAAGACCGACTTCGCTCTCTACGGCGGCTCCCACGCCGGGGTTTTCGGGGGGATCGTGTCCCGGACCAACGTGGACGGGATCCTGCAACTCGATCTGCTGGCCACAGACTACTTCCGCGGCACGGCATACCCCACGTTCCTCTACTACAACCCTTATTCCGAGGAGCAGGTGGTGCAGGTGGAGGTCGGCACGTTCCCGCGGGATCTATACGACGCGGTGAGCCAGCAGTTCCTGGCCACGGGGGTCACTGGTACGGCCGAGTTCTCCGTTCCCCCGGATGGGGCGGTGGTGCTGGTCCTCGTTCCGGCCGCGGGGACGATGATCCGTGACGGGCACAGGCTTCTCGTCGAGGGGGTGGTCGTGGACTGGCGGGTTTTGGACCGGTGACCTGGAAGTGCCCCGTGAAGGCACGAGTGAAGACACGAGTAAGGAGGGTGGAACATGCGCAATGCTAAGTGGCTCTTGGTTGGCTTAATTTTGACCGTAGGAGGAGCAGGGTTGGCCCAAGGCACGGTGGACATCACGTTCTGGGCGGCCCCCAATCCTCCACAGGAGGTGTTCTGGAAGCAGATGGCGGAGGCGTACATGGCTGTACATCCAGGGGTACGCATTACGGTGCGCCAGATGCCGGAGGCGCCCACCTCGGAGGCCGGGATCCTCGCGGCGATTGCGGGCGGTGTAGCTCCCACCGCCTCTGAGAACATCTTTATCGGGTTCGGCGGGGAGATGGCCCGGGCCGGGGCGATCGTCCCCCTGGATACGCTTCCGGGCTGGGAGGATTTCGTCCGCGCCCGCAACATGGAGCTCACCATCCAGGGCTGGCGGTTCGCCGATGGCCACTACTACGTCCTGCCCGTGTACTCGAACGCGATGCTGTTCGCCTGGCGCATCGATATCCTGCGCGAGCTCGGCTACGACCGCCCACCCCGCACCTACAGCGAGGTCCTGGAGGTGGGAGAAAAGCTCAAGGCCCGCTACCCAAAGAAGTTCTTGTGGGTGAGGGGGGAGCTGGAGGTTCCCACTTGGTGGCAGCGGTGGTTTGACTTCTTCCCGCTGTACTACCCTGCCAGCGGAGGGCAACAGTTGATCACTGGCGAGGTGATCACCGCTGACGATCGGGCGGCGGTGGAGGTGCTGCGCTTCCTCCGGCAGATGGTGGAGAAGAAGCTCCTCGTCACCGAGGCCCTGCCCTACTCGCTTGAGGAAGGGCACACGATCATGGCGATCCTCGGGCCGTGGACGTTCCCGTTCTGGGCGGAGATGTACCCCGAGCTCAAGTACGGGGAGCACTTCGTCCTCACCCCGCCGCCGGTACCTGACTGGTGGCCAGCGGACGAGCCGGCCAAGACGTTCGCCGATGCCAAGGGGATCGTGTTCTACACTCAAGCTACGCCCGAGCAGCGCCAGGCAATGTGGGACTTCATCGGGTGGGTGTACTCCAAGCCCGAGAATGACCTGCGCTGGCTGGAGATCACCACAATGCCGCCGGCCCGTGACGATGTTGCTGTGAACGAATTGTTCGCCGCATTCTTCAAGAAGTACCCCGCGCTTGTCTCATACGCGGAGAACATCCCGTACGCTGTGCCCCCGTTTGTGCACAAGGAGTACGTTGAGCTCAAACGCGTGCTGGGGGCTGAGGCCATCTACCCCACGATCACCGGTGAGCTCACGCCGGAGGCAGCGTGGGACACGTGGAAGATGCTGGCGGAGAAGATCATCAAAAAGTAAGACGGATCAGCCGTGAAACTGCGAAGGGAACTGGGGGGCTGGCTGCTGGCCAGCCCCTATTTGCTTTCCGCGGCGATCTTTTTCCTGATCCCGCTTGTGTGGAGCCTGTCGCTCCTCTTCTTTAGGTGGAACTTGATCACCCCTGAGCGGGAGTTCGTGGGACTGGCCAACTTCGGCGAGGCGCTGACCAGCCCGCGGGTGTGGAACGCAATGCTCGTCACGTACAAGTTCATGGGTATCATCATCCCCAGCGTGATGGTCGCCTCCATTGGCCTAGCTCTCATCATCCACCACATTCCGCGGCTCAAGGAGCTGTTCGCCGTGGGATTCTTCCTGCCGTACTTGGCATCAGGCGTAGCGATCGGCTTGGTCATCCAGGGCATCTTGTCCTACGGAAGCCCAGTGAACGAGTTCCTGCGGAACGTGTTTGGCACTTCCCCCCGCTGGCTGAGGGACCCTTTCTGGGCCGTCTTGGTCATCAGTGGGATGATCGTGTGGAAGCTCTCCGGGTACTACGCCCTGATCTTCGTCGCTGGTCTGCAGGCCATCCCTCGGGAGCTCTATGAAGCAGCAGCCCTGGATGGGGCCGGGGCGTTCACGCAGTTCCGGCGGATCACGTTGCCGCTCTTGTACCCGGCGTTCTACACAGTTCTTGTCTTGGCAGTCGGGATCACGCTCGGGATCTTCACCGAGCCGTACGTCCTCACAGGTGGAGGGCCGGCCCTGGCCACACATACCTGGCAACTTGAGATCTACTACCAGGCCTTCGAGCGGTTCCGCGCCGGCTATGGGGCCACCGTGGCGCTGATCAACGCCGTGGTCACGTTCGTCACGATCCTCATCATCAGGCGGCTGGCTGAATCGTGGGGGGCACGACGTGGCTTCAAGTGATCATGCGGTGATGAATAATATGGTGCGCCGTTCGTCCAAGATGGCGCGTCGGTACAGGCTTCGCGGCCAGGCGAAGACCTGGATGTTGTACTCGGTGGCCACGCCGATCCTGTTTCTCATGGTCGTGCCATATCTGTACATGCTGGCTCAGTCGCTGGCGCCCTGGACGGAGGTGAACCGGGTATTCGTGCCCTCTTCGTTCACGCTGCGTTCCTACAAGTGGCTGCTCACAGGCGGGGCGTTCGCAATCGCTCAACCTTGGCTGCGGGCACTGGGCAACAGCGCCCTCGTCACGACCGTCGTCACCCTAAGCCGGGTGCTGACGGCGGCGTTGGTGGGCTATGCCCTGTCCGTGCTCCCATTCCGAGGACGGCGGAGGATCCACGACTTCATCATGTTCCAGATGTTCTACCCCGGGATCATCCTCCTCGTGCCCACGTTCCTCCTCATTCGCAGCCTCGGCCTGTACGACACGTACTGGGCGATGATCATCCCCGGGCTCGTGAGCACATGGGCCATCTTCATGTACACGAACTTCTTCCGCTCCGTGCCCAAGGAGCTCATCGAGGCGGCACGGCTCGACGGTGCGGGGGAGCTAAGGATCATCTTCCAGATCATGGTCCCCATGGCCCGATCCATCACCATGATCATCTTCCTGTTCCTGTTCATGGAGCGGTGGATCGATCTTCTATGGGACATGATCGTGATCAGGGATCCTATGAAGCGAACGTTGAACGTGCTTCTAGCCACGATGTTCGGCCCGTACGGGGGCTATCCTGGCCCGCTGTACGCGGCCGCGGTACTGCTGACCTTCCCGATCTTGCTCCTGTTCATCATCTTCAGCCGAAAGTTCGTGAAGGGTGTCTCGCTCATCATCTCATCGTGAGGGGGTAGGCATGGGATTTCGTCTCCAAAGGCATGCACACGAGCCGATCATGGCTCCGGACCCGACGTCGGGCTGGGAGTGCTACAACGTGTTCAACCCATCGGTCCTCCACTATCGCGGGCTGTTCCACATGCACTACCGGGCCCAAGGGTTGGACTGGATCAGCCGCATCGGCTATGCAGTCAGCGAGGACGGCGTGCGGTGGAACCGCCTTCGCTGTCCGGTGCTTTCGCCAGCCGGGCCCGCCGACGCCCTCGGAGTGGAAGACCCCCGAGTGGTAGAGATCGAAGGCGTGTTCTACATGACCTATACCGCTTTCGGCCATACTGCTGGGGACCCGACCGTGGCCGGCGGATCCATCACCCCGATGATCGCCTGCAGCCAAAACCTGATCAGTTGGGAGCGGATCGGTCCCGTGGTACGAGGGGAGGACAACAAGGATCACGTGCTGTTCCCCCGACGCATCAACGGGCGCTATGCCCTCCTCCACCGCCGTCGGCCCCGGGTATGGCTGGCCTACTCCGACGACCTTGTGACCTGGCCCGAAGAGGACATGCGCCCGATCTTCGGGCCTCGCGAGGATAACTGGTGGGACAACGCCTGTGTCGGGGCCAACGGCGTTCCCATAGAGACCGAGCACGGGTGGCTCTGCCTCTACCACGCCTACGATCGCGACCACGTGTACCGGTTCGGGGTGGCCCTGTTGGACCTTGATGATCCCAGCAAGGTAATCCATCGGCCCCGAGAGCCCATCTTCTGGCCGGAGGAGATCTGGGAGCTACGCGGTGACACGCCCAACGTGGTGTTCAGCAACGGGAGCGTGGTGGTGGGAGGTACGGTCTACGTGTACTACGGGGGGGCCGATCACGTGATCGGCCTCGCCACCGCCTCCTTGGCCGAATTGGTGGGCTACGCGCGCCATGGTTGAACCGAAGGGAACCGGGTTGGGCGCGCCGCTCGGGCTAGGGGTGGTGGGGGCCGGCCGGTTCACCGCGTTCTGCCTTCCCACCTACCAGGCGCTGTCGGAAGTGAAGGTGGTGGCCGTGGCCGATCCGGACGTGGCCCGGGCCCGAACCCTTGCCCCACCGGGGGCGCGGGTGTACGCGGACTATGGGTCCCTGTTGGAGGATCCTGACGTTGCGATTGTGGTTATCAGCACCCCACCGTGCCTTCATGGCCCGCAGGTCTGCGATGCGGCCCGCGCCGGAAAGCACGCGCTGGTGGAAAAGCCCCTCGCCACGTCGCTAGAGGAGGCGGGACGCGCAGTCCGGGCATCCCAGGAAGCGGGGGTCAAGCTGAGGGTGAACTACGTGCTCCGCCACCACCCGCTACATCGGCTGGCCCGCGAGATGGTGCGCAGCCAGGCATTGGGGGACCTTCAGCACGTGTGGCTGGTGAACCTGGCTACCGACGACGGGCTCCCGCCCGGACACTGGTTTTGGGATCGCAGCCAAAGCGGAGGGATTTACGTGGAGCACGGGGTGCACTTCTTCGACCTGGTGAACCAACTGGTGGGGGCACTGCCCGACGGCGTGGCCGGTGGGGACCAGCGACGGCCCGACGGCCGCGTGGATCGGGCCTGGGCCGTCGTCCGGTACCAAGAAGGGGTCCTGGCCACCTTCTACCACGGCTTCAGCCGGCCGCGGTGCATCGAACGGACGACGATGGGGATCAGCCTCTCCCGGGGCGAGGTCGTGCTCGAGGGGTGGATCCCCACGCGGCTTGAGCTCTTCGGCCTTGTGGATGAGGCGGGGGTGGCGGCCCTGCAGGCCCTGGTTGGTGCCCAGCTCGTGGTGCGGACCGGGGATGGCCCGGAGATCGAGGTCAAGGCCAGGATTGAGGCGCCCGACCGCCAGGGCGAGTACAGGCGGGCCGTGCAGGCCAGTCTACGGGACCTGGTGGGAGCGATTCGGGAGGGACGGTCGCCGGAGGTGACCCCGGCCGATGCTCTCGCCAGCCTGGCGGTGGCGTGGGCGGCGACCCATGCCGGCGCCGCCTGGACCTCGATCCCCCGGATCACCGACGCCTTCCCGACGAGCGGGGAGCCCTTGTAGAGAGATCGTGCCGGTGGGGGGCCGGGCGGGCCGTCAGGGTCAGCCGTACCGGCGGTACAGGATCAGGGCATCCGGACCACGCTGGAACCCGAGGTCGCGCAGCATCCCCTCGATCGGGCTCTCCATCACCGGCGCTCCGTTCCACGAGTGCACGGTCAGCCGGCGCAGCGGCCCTACGACGAGCCTGGGAAGCAGCGCCAGTCCCTGCTGTAGTTCTTCGGACGCGAGGTCGGTCAGCGCGGTGAGCCGCTCCCCCCATCCCTCGATGGCGAGCAGCGGGAGGCCGCCCTGTAACACGAGGAAGCTCCCCGGCCCGCGGCGGAGGCGCCACTCCGGGTCGGTGGGGTGGGTCACGGGGAACGGAGCCCCTGCGCCGTACACCACCGCCGGATCGGTCGTCGAGAGGAGGGTCCACCCCGATTCACCGTGCTCCAACCCGCTCAGCGTCTCCTCCCGGGCGAACTGGGCCCCGGCCAGTCCCTCCACGAACAGGCCACGGGCGAGCTCGCCCCGCCACTCCATCCGGGTGAGGACGGGGTAGGGCGTGCCCCACGCCACGGCTGCCCCGTCCAGAGCCAGGATCTGGCGGGATACGATGCCGTATCGGGCGAGAAGCAGGCGCACCAGCGCCGGTAGCTCTTCCTCGCCAGGAGACTGGGACGGGGACGGGACGAGGGACCACCGGCCGCTTCCACCCTGCCAGATCCTGGTCTTGCCGGACTTGACGGGCGGAGGGCCGGCCTGGAGCGGGCCAGGCCGTCGTTCGTGACGAGCCCGGTCCGGGCGAGGTCCTACAGCAGCGCCGCGCACCGGGTCGCGGGGCGCCCGAGGTCGCCGGCGATCTCCACGAGGAAGCTTGCCCCCCGCGCCGTCAGCCGCTCTACCAATGCCTCCCCATTGGGGTGGAGGTTCGTCTCAGGCCGGGGATAGGCCTTGGCGAGCCAGGGGAGGTCGTCCCGCCCGGCGAACGCCACGGTCAGGTCTTTTCCTAATCGGGGTCGGCCCAGCCACAGGAACTCCCCGCTCCGCAGAAGTTCCTCGACAAGGACCGGGCGGTACCCCTCGACCCACGTCGGCAGGATCTCCCTGTCCCACAGCGCCCAGGGGACGGTGATCCCCTGGATCTGGGTCAGGACTGCGGCCACGCCCTCGGCCCCGGTGAGTTGGCGCAACCGCTCCGGGGTCTCCCGCCGCGTCCAGGCCTTCTCTCCGCGCCACGTCACGGCCACAAAGGGGGATGCATCCAGGGCGGACTCGATTTCGTGCTCGGGGAACGGGTAGCGCCGTCGGAGATCGGAACGTCGGGCCAGGGCTCGGCTCCCCACATGACGGCGCACCACCTCCGCTTGGGCCGCCCGGTACAGCGGGGCGTCCTCCCCGGGCACGATCCGCTCCGGCGGCTCGGCCCCGGTCAGATCGAGCTGGACCAGGGTCCCGGCGCCAAGCAGATCGGGCAGGGCGGCACGGGCCTCCGGGGATGCGACGAGGGCGACCTCGTCTAAGGTAACGTCCGCCAGGCGGTGCAGGTGGGCGAGGAGCTCGACCGCGGTGCGGGCTTGCCCCTCGCCGATCCCGCGGAGTCCGCGCTCCACCCGCTCCACAACGCTGAGGTCCAGCGACTCCGCGAGGTCTCGACCGTGGAAGGAAGCCAGCTCCTCCTCGGCCAGTCCCGCCGGCGGTCCCGGTTTGGGCTTGTCCCACTGGTAGAGGTACGCAGCCTGGAACTCCCACAGGAGCGACGCCGCGAACGGCGAGGGGACAACGCCCCGTCGCACGGCGACCTGGATTTCCTCGTGATCCACCGCTCGAAGCCACGTGCGCAGTTCGCCCATCGGTAGGAAGTCGGCGAGGATCTCCCGGTACGTCTCGGTGACGATTGGGAACCCGGGGCGGGCCCGGGCCGTCTCCAAAAGGTCGCGGGCCGTGAGCCTCCGCAGCCACAGCGGCGTCCGCCTCCCCGGCCGGTCCCGGGGGAGAAGGAGCGTCCGGCCCGCGTTCTCCCGGAACCGCAGGCCGAACAGGGGCGAGTTCGCCAGTTCCTTGAGGACGAGGCCCCCCACATCCTCAGCGCGGATCGCTCGGATCACCTGAACGGCGCGGTCGAAGGGCACTTGGGTGATCCGGAACAGGATCCCGCTGTTCCCGTGGAGGGAATCGGGCTGAATTCCAAGCTCCTCGCGGAACCGGGCGAGGATCGCTAGCCGCAGGGCAAGGTGGAACCGGCGCCCGTACGGGGTGAGGACCGCGAGGCGCGATCCGCCGGCCTCGTCGGGGAACCCCTCGATCACGAGCGTCCGGTCGGTGGGCAGATCCGCGCGCTCGTGCTGGTCGCCCACGTAGCGCACGAGATTCTCCGCCGCCGCGCGGTCGAGCGCGCATTCCGCTTGGAGCCAGGCGACGAGGTGTGGATCGTCGAGCCGGGCCTCGATCTCCCCGGCCAGTTCCCCGACCTTCCTCCCCAGCCCGACCTCCCGTCTGTAGGCCTCGCCCTTCCAGAACGGGATCTTGGCCGGACCTTCCCCCGGCCCGACCACGACCCAATCGTGGGTGATGTCGAGGATTCGCCACCGGTTCGTGCCGAGGACGAGCGTTTCGCCGACCCGCGCCTCGTACACGAACTCCTCGTCGAGCTCCCCGGTCCGTTCCCCGGCCTCGGTGTACACCCCGTACTGGCCGGTGTCGGGGATCGCCCCGCCGGAGATCACGGCGAGGCGGCGGCCCCCCGGAAGGGGATGGAGCATGTCGTGCACCCGGTCCCATGCGGTCCCGGCCTCGGACAGCATGCGCACCACGCCCTGAAGGGCGTCCCGGGGCAGATCGTGGAACGGGTACGCCCGGCGCACGAGCCGGAGCAGATCGTCCGTCCGGATCTCCCCGCCGGCGACGATCGCCACAATCTGCTGGGCGAGGATGTCCAGGCACCCCCGGGGGATGCGAACGTCCGCGATCTCCGTGTGGCGCATCGCCCGGGCCAGGGCCGCCATCTCCAGGAGATCGCCCCGCGTCTTGGGCAGCAGGCGGCCCCGCGACGGGGCCCGGTACAGGTGCCCGGCCCGCCCCACTCGCTGCAGCCCCCGCGCCACGCCGTGGGGAGACTCAACCTGGCACACGAGGTCCACGAGGCCCATGTCAATCCCCAGCTCGAGCGACCCCGTGGCCACGATCGCCGGGATTTCCCCGGCCTTCAACTTCTCTTCGAGCTCCCGCCGCCGTTCCTTCGCCACTTCCGCTGGCAGCACGTCTCGGAGGGGATGGGCGTGGCCAAGCCTTCCCCCCTCTTCTTCCGGATGGTCCTCGACGGGCTTGGGGTG
>Ga0129302_1003513_pt1 | contig 10723 bp, 5 predicted proteins | sample BlaSprsedimmetaG_FD_94476 | JGI IMG/M metagenome (GOLD analysis project Ga0129302, IMG submission 94476) | Hot spring sediment bacterial and archeal communities from California, USA to study Microbial Dark Matter (Phase II) - Blank Spring... | ecosystem: Environmental > Aquatic > Thermal springs... | reverse complement strand
ATTCACGATGGAGAGATCCAGGTTGCCGTCGATGGAACTGACCGTTTCGACCGTCGATGCCGGCACGTAGGCGCGGTTAAAATCCACCACGCCGGAATCCAGCCCCTGCGTCGTGGTGATGTTGAGCGGCCCCGATGTGCCGGTATGGGGCGTGAAACCGGTCGCCGTGGCGACGTAAGATTGAACGGTGCTCGAGTAGGTCATCGTCCAGGAGTCTTTATCGTGCCCTGGCCCGACGCCGACGTTGACAAATACCGCGCCGCTCAATTCACCAACGCCGCTGGCGCTGATGAAGAGTTCCGTTCCATCCTGGCTGGGCACGATGTCCAGAAAGGGGGCCAGGCCGCTCGTGCAAGACTCAACTGGCGCGGACGCCGATTTAGCGGTAGAATGAACAGGCGCCCAGACCCATAAGATCTGACTTACCAACAGCGTCACGATCAACCCGCAGGATTTAACCCAACTATGTCTTTTCAGCGATCTCATATTGTTGCTCCTTGGAGATGCTCTATCTATGCCGTCTATGCCGAATGAATTGGAAGGCCAGGCGCTGATTGACAGCTTTTTTGCTGCCCTCAAGTTAAGGGATCTCGATCAGTGTGAAACGGTGTTGACGCGCCTGCAAGCGCTTTCTCGCGAGCAAGCCCGTTATCGACCTTGGCGCATCTATCTCAGCGGTATCCTGGTCAGTGAGCGAGATCACGATTGGGCCCAGGCTGAACGTATATTCAACAGTGTGTTGCAAGCTGACCCAGAACCGGCGCTGCACGGACGGGCGCTGATGGCGCTGGGCAACGTGTGTAAATATCAAGGGCGTTGGCAAAAGGCCGTTCGGGCATACGAAGATGCATTGGCGCTCTTCGAGCAACTGAAGCGGCCCATCGATCAGGTCAAGGCCTGGAAGCAAATCGCCATCGCCTACCGCCGGGGTTACACGTGCGGCGATTTTCCGCCGGAGGTGTTGGAACAGGCCGTCGCGCACTGCCGGATGGCACTCGACGTCCTCGAATCGACGCCAGACCCGGCGCTCGATTGGCTCGCAGGATCGGTGTGGAACACGCTTGGCCTGCTCCACCGCGACCTGGGCGATTGGGACGAGGCCATCGCCTGTTACCAACGGGATTTGTCTATCTGCCGCGCACTGGACGACCGCTTCGGGATGGGGCTTTCCTATGGCAACCTTGGTGAGGTGTATCACAGGCGCGGACAGGAGAGCTGGTCGAAGGCGCTACGGTCTTATCAGAACGCCTTGACCATCATCCGGAAGTTCGACGATTGCTACGAAGAGGTCGAGGCGTTGGCGAACCTGGGTTTTCTGTACCAGGAAATGGACCGCCACGAGGAAGCCCTGGATTGCTACGAACGGGCGCTGGACCTCATCGAGAGATTGCGCGCCGGGCTCTCGTCGGAAACGGGCCGCGCCGGTTTCTTCGCCACCGTTTCGGAGACCTACGCCCACGCGATCCTGCTGGGTCTGAAAATGGGCCGGGTGCGGTGGGCCTTCGATCTCGTCGAGCGCGCCCGGGCGCGCGCTTTCCTGGACATCCTGGCTGCTCGTTCGTTGGAACTGGCCCGGCGGATGGAGGCCCCGACGCGATCCCTGGACGACGTGCAAGCCGCGCTGCCGGCGGATGGAGCGCTGATCGAATACTTCACCACTGGGTTGATCGAGTCAGTAGACCGGTCAAACGCGCGCCATACAAACACGCGTCGCCTGGAACGTCATCGCTTTCCCCCGTCCAAGACGCTGATATTCGCCGTGACGCGGGATCGTATCGAGGTGCACGATGCGCAAATCTCGCCCAATGATCTGCGCCCCCATTGGCTCGACAACGTCGTCGAACGCCATTTCCTCGCCCCCCGTATCCGGCGCGCGCTCTACGACAAGCTGGTCGAACCGGTTGCACACCTCTTCCGAGATAAACGCAAGTTATACCTGGTCCCTCACGGCCCCCTACACTACGTTCCGTTTCAGGCGCTGCTTGCCTCTGACGGGCAATCGCTGTTGGGTGATGAAGGGCCGCAGTTAATCTATGCCCCCAGCGCGACCGTGCTCCTATCAGGCGATTCGCGAGGCGCAAGTTCGGCGCGCGGATCCTGTCTCGCCGTCGGATACAACGGTGACGGAGAGGCGCAGTTGCGTTTCGCGGAGGAGGAGGCGCGGCGAGTGGCCCGACAGACGGGCGGAGAAGCGCTACTCGGTCAGTCGCCCAAGAAAGAGGCGATATTTAACCAGGCTGCGCACTATCGGCTGCTCCACATCTCCTGTCACGGCGAGTTTTCCCCGGCGGAGCCGCTTTCTTCGTCCTTGCAGCTGGCCCCGGATGAGACGTTGACCGCGATGGAGGTTTTGCATAACCTTGACCTGCAATCGAATCTGGTGACGTTGAGCGCCTGCGAGAGTGGCCTGAGCCGGGTGCGGCGCGGCGACGAGCTGATTGGCTTTATGCGGGCTTTCCTCTACGCCGGGGCTTCCGCGCTGGTCGCGACCCTATGGCGCGCGGACGAGCGCTCGACCCTGATATTGATGGAAAGGTTCTATCGAGAAATTCAGGCGGGCGTCGAGTTCGCCGAAGCATTGCGTCGCGCTCAATGCTACGTGCGAAACCTGACCCGCTTCTCCGATCCCTACTATTGGGCGCCGTTTATTCTCATCGAAAGTAGTATTTCCTGAGCCAGCCGCCCCCGCTTGCTGATAGAGTCTAACCAATAGAATCCTTGCACAACAAGCAAGAATTTGGCGGTCAACGGTTCCTTTTTGGTTCTGGCTCGTCCAGGTTAGGGCCTATCCAGTGACATTCTTATTTTTTGTGCAAGAATTTTACATACGAGGCGCTCCTCCTTGGTTCTGGCTTGTCCGGGATAGGGCCTATTCAGCGGACGGAACGATCTCGAACGTGAGTCGTTCCAAATCCGCCCTCTGCACATCCTCGAAGACCGCTGTGCCGAAAGCGTCGGTCCACTGTGTTCCCAATTCCTCCTCGCCATACCTCAGAATGACCTTGCTGCCCGCCAGGTTGGGCCATCCTCCCTTGCTAGGGATATCTACTGTGACGATGACGATGCAGTATGCTGCATCGTCGCGGCTTTTCTCGATCTCGAGGATCACCGCGAGGTCTTCAACCGCTTCCTCCAAGGTGAATTGACCCAGCGCGCGCTCAGCTCCCGATTTCACAGCGGCGTAGGCAGGCTGGGAAGAGACTCGCTCCAACGCGCGGGCCGCGCCTTCCGCAAGCTGGATGATCACGTGACCCAGTTCATTTAATTTCCAGGTCAGGTCGAACGCCCGCCGGGCCTCCTCCGGCTCGAGCTCCAGAAACGGGAGATCCGGTTCTGGATAGCTAGGCGGTTCCGCGCCTCGCTCTCCTTGAGCCAGGGCGACCAGATCGAAGAGGGAAGCGTATACGGCTGCACAGTAGGGACAGGTTTCCAGGTGGAACGTGACCGGACTCCAGGCCTCTCGCCAGGCTTCATCCTGCGCTCGTCCCGCCATCTCCGCTTGAAGATATTCAGGCAAAAGCGCCTGACACGCCCCACAGGTGAGCAAGTCCTCCGTATCCGTGGCAAGCGCGCGAATCAGATACTCAAGGCCACTCTCACAAAAGGGGCAGGCTCGCATATGATTGATCACCTCGTTCAGATCGACACGCTGCGGATCCGGTTCATCCAGATAGACCAACAAGCGCTCAATCGTTAATCGACATTCTGTCGTCTGGGTATGATTATCGTCATTCATATATTAAGAGACGGATGGAGAGCGAACGTTACACCGCCTCATTCCTTTCGATGTTGAAATAATCTCGCAATTGCTCATCCTCACGCAGTCGTTCAAGACCCCGATAGCGCAGCAAACGCACGTAATTCGCCGTGACGTTGAGCTGGTCGCCGATTTCCTCATCGCTCAACTCTGCAACGTATTTTAGCACGATAGCCTTTTGTTTGCGTTTATCGGGGATATGTCGGATCGCTTCGATCAGCACGCACAGGCGCTCCTCTCGAAACAAGTGTGAGTGGGCCGAGGGTTGTTGGTGGATCGAATGACGTCGGTCTATATCGTCTATGTCCGTACAGTTGAATTCTTTGCCCCGCGCTCGCTGCACGATCTGAAAGGCGTGGCGCAGTTTCCAGAGCGCGAAGGCCAGGAAGGTGCCCGGCGCCCGGCAGCGCTCGATCTGCTCGTAGACGAGGATGATGGCCTGTTGCGTGGTGTCCTCGGCCAGTTCAGGCCAGCGATTGTAAGCGGCGCGATAGAGATAACGGTGCAACTCACGATACGCCCGCTCGCGACGCGGAAGGTCTTCCTCCTGAAGACAGGCCTCGTAAAGCGTGAGCGTGTAACGATGCTTGGCGACCCGTTCTAGCTCACCCTCTGAGGTTTCTGGGACGACAGCATCGAGCATCTGCTTTACCAGCTCGTCCGCTGGCAGCAGCCTCCATTCGTAGCGAGCGACCAACTCGTGGGCAATCCGGCGACAAATCTGGGGGAGTGGGGCCCCGCCTGTATGGCTAGTTATGTCATTGCCTCCTGAACATTTGAGTACGCTTTCCAATGCCTATGAATTATACCATACTTTAGAGATTGGTTAAAAAGGGTGTAACATTTTGACGCTGAAGTGCTCTTTATTATAAGAACACGGATTGGCAGGATTAGCGGATCAAACAATAGACTCAATCCGATCATCCTGCCAGTCCGTGCTCTTCCGTCGATTGAAAGAGGACGGGATACAAACGAGCGGCTCATCCTGTTCTGAATAGCGACGATGTTCTAACGGCCCGGGAAGGTGATACGGTGGACGATTGCAATACGATTGCAACGTTGCGGCCCGTTTTTTATGGTACAATGCAAATCGGAGGTGATGCTTATGTCGTGAATCTGTCTTGAGGTAAGTTTGATTGTATTCGCATGTTATAGAAACACAGGAGGTGTCATCTCAATAAACCGGGGCAAACTCGCTCGGGCCGGTCTCCTGACCGTGCCCGCTGTGGCTCGGTCGGGAGACCGGCCACAGCTCCCCAACTTATTGAGAAGATACCACAGGAGGTTCTGACAAATGAAGAAGCAACTACTATCCATTTTGATCCTGGCGGCGATGCTGATGATGAGCGCTCCCGTGGCCAGGACACAGGAACCGGCCGCGCCCCCAGACCCGCCCGAATTGCCCCGCGCTTGTGGGCCGGAAAGGCCGTGCAAGGACGCTGACGGTCACTGGTACATGCCGGCGGACGCACGTCCTCACGCAGAGGCAAACGTGATGTCGCCCCAGGAGACCGGCGGGCCGGATGACTTTGGCTACACGTGGGATGATTCGGTGGCGTTCAATTGGATCAGCGCAGCCAGTGGGGCCAATACAGGTATCAACAATAATACAGACCACGTTGGCCCCGTGGACATCGGTTTCCCGTTCAAGTACTACGAGAACACCCATAGTCAGCTTTACATTTCCCGTTTCGGCTTCGTGGCTTTTAACGACGATGGCATCTATCGCAGCCAATCCAGGATTCCCAGCCCATCTTTGCCCAACGACGTGATCGCGCCGCACTGGGTGCCGGCTTACAACGTGAATGGCTACGTACGCTACCTGCGTGGAGGCACGACACCGAACCGATGGTTTGTCGTCGAGTGGAATCGGCTAGATGCTAATTGGGATAACGAGTACACGTTTGAGGTTATCTTGCACGAGAACGGCGACATCGTTTTTCAGTATGGTACGATGACGTATGGTGGAGGAAACCGTATGTGTGAGGATTCGGGTATTGAGGACTCACAGGGCTTGGATGGATTCTCTATCACGGGTTTCTGCAATGCAATCGGCGGCAATCACGCCGTGCGCATCTATCGTCCTGCTCCCTCAGCCCGCGTGAACATTCATCCACTCCACCAGGGCCGCTTCGTCCACGCTGGCGAGACCGTGACTTTCGAGATCCCCATCCGCAACACTGGCGAACTGGGCGCCGACACCTACGACGTCACCACTTCCTCGACCTGGCCCGTCTCTCTCTACCATGCCGACGGCGTCACACCGCTGAGCGACACCGACGGCGACGGCGTGGCGGACACCGGCAGCGTGGCCCAGGGGGCAACCGCGACCATCGTGGCGGAGGTCACGACGCCTCACGCGGTCAGCGCGGGTGATGCCAACGAGGCCACGCTCACTGTACAGTCCTCCGTGGACACGGACAAGCGCAAGACCGTCGCGCTGCAGACCGGTGTCCCGACCTCCTTCGCCCAGGTCTACCGCGACAACGCCGATGGGGCGATGAGCCTCTACCTGGCGCAGCCCGGCGGTCAGAGCCTGAAAAAGACCACGGACGGCTATCACTATGGCTACGATATGGCCGTAGCGGAGATGCCCAACAGCTTCGCCTACGTCTGGAGCAATTATAACTGGACGGGCAGTGTCGGTACATATGAGATCGAATACACGCTGCTGGATAGCGCCGGCGACACGACGCGCGGCGTGACCAAGCTGACCAATCACAGCGGCGCGACGGTGAGCACCTACGACTATGACCCCGCCGTGGCCGTGGCCCCCAACGGGCGCATCGGGGTGCTGTGGTATCGGTACCTTTATAACTCATCCAACGGAAGCTGGAATTACAACATCTATTACGCGATTCTGAATGCAGGGGGCGACGTCGTCGTGCCGCCAACGAATCTGACCAATAACCCCCATTGGGGGAGCGGCTGAGCGCCTTTCAATGTTCCACAGTTCGTGGAACCAAGAATCACTGCCACCGACGACAACCGCTTCGTGCTGGCCTGGCGTCGCTACAGCCGGGAGAGTGCCGGTTCTCTTAATGATATCTACTACGCTGTGCGAGATACAAACGGCAATCCCGTCAAGGGCGTCACCAAGTTCACCAACGGCGTGGCGGGCAGCGATTACTACTATGACCCGGCCCTGGCGAGCCTGAGCGGCAGCCGGGCGCTGCTGGCTTATTACGCGAACGGCAGCATCTCTTATGCCGTACTGAACAGCGCGGGCAACGTCGTCAAGGGGGAGACCGCCACCGGCGGCTACGGGTATTGTCCCGACGCGGTGCAGCTTGCCAACGGTTCCGTCCTGCTGGCCTGGACCTACTGGGGATCTGACCTGTACGAGATCAACTTCGCTATGTTGGACGGCGCCAACTACAACGTCGTCGCCGGACCGACCGCCCTGAGCAACCCGGCGGCGGTGACGGGCAACGATTACGTCTCCGTGGCCGCCGACCGCGCCGGGCGCGGCATCCTGACCTGGATGGACGCCGATTGGGACTACCGCCGCAACCTCTACTACGCCCTGGTGGATGGCAGTGGCAATGCACTCACCGACCCGATGATCTTCCGCACCAGCCAGGCCACGGATCCGCGCATCGAGACCAGTTTCGAGGGCTACGGCAACACCTCCTGGACCGGCGACTTTACACCACCGACCTCACAAGCTCAGTCGCCCGAGTTCGCCACCGGGCCGTTCCCGGTCACGTGGAGCGGCTCGGACGTGGGGTTGGGCATCGCCGGTTACGACGTGCAGGTGCGGGTGGGCGCCAGCGGCGCGTGGACTGACTGGCTGACGGATACGAGCGCCCTCAGCGCCACCTACACCACTGGCGAGACCGGTCACATCTACTACTTCCGCAGCGTGGCCTACGATCACGCGGGCAACGTCGAGACCGACCTGCCCGCCGACGGCGACACGCACACCACCGTGGCCGAATACCAGGTCGAGGGCCGGGTGACGAACAACCGCGGGCAGTCGGTCTTCAACGCTACGGTCAGCGCAGAGCCGGGCGCGCTCAACACCGCCGCGACCGGCCCCGCTGGCGACTACACCCTCTACTTCGAGAGTGGCGGGACGTACACACTGACGGTCGAGCGCAGCGGCTTCGGCGCTCTGCCGCCGATGTACGATCTTTCGGTCGATGAGCACCTGACCGGCGTCGACTTCGTGCTGCCGCCAGAGGACGAGGCGGTGACCAATGGCGGTTGGGAGACCGGCGGCCTTAGCGGCTGGAACAGCAGCACTGGTATGACAGTCACTGCGCAGATGACGGCGGCCCACACGGGCCGCTACGGCGTCAATCTCGAGGCCAGCGGCGGGACGCTCGCCTTCTGGCCCTACGTGACGCAGACCGTCCCGGTGGCGGATGACTGGTCGCAGCCGACCCTCTCGTTCCTCTACCGCGCCGTACAGGGAAAGGAGGGCGACGCGCTTCAGGCGGTCGTGGTGGGGTCGGACGAGCAGCTGACACACACCGTCGCGCTGACGCCGGGCGCGTGGACACACGCCTGGCGCGACCTGAGCGATTTCGCCGGTCAGACGGTGACGCTCCGGTTCGGTTTCCAGGAGCAGGCCGCTGGGCAGCAGGTCTACCTGGACGAGGTCAGCGTGGGCGAAAGCAAGGCCGGGATGATCTCCGTTTTCCTCCCGCTGGTGATGCGGGGTTATTAACGTTAAACAGCGCGCCGCGTGAGTCGCCGGAAGCGGCCCACGCGGCGCGTGCTATCCAGTCACGGGGGCTCGGTGCCCCTACGTGCCGGGTTGATGCAATAACTCGCGCTCAATTTCCTGGATGAGGGAGGGTAGATTGGGATGGGTGAAACTCAAGCCCGGGGCCGGGATGCGATGACGCTTCACGTCGGGGGGAATGTGCTTGTGATGGGTAAATGGATTTTGCCGATTTGTGTAACGCAACGGTCTTGAGTTGCTCTTAACTTGTAGAGAGTGGGGCGCAAAAAAAAACACGACAACGAATGGGGAAACAAACGAATTGAAAGGCCGAGTTTGTTTTGCGAACCATCTGGTAGATTGCCTCGTTCTATCGCGCCTATGGGTATTCGGAACGCAGGCTGCTAAATCAACCCAGCGGAGACAGAGCATTCGTTCTTTTCTCCATTCGCTGTAGTATTTCAGAACGAACTGGAGGTATACGATGAGAAAACTGTTTTCAGCCATAATGATCCTGGTGCTCTTGACGAGTGGCGTGGCGTCGGCGGCGCGTCCGATCTCCACTCGCTCGACCTCTGCCCACGCGCCGGCGCCGCCCACGCCGCCGGCCGTCTCGGCTGAGGAGAGGTCACCGTCCACAGAAGCAGGCGCTATCGAGCAAAATTTCCCCACGCCGCCCGTCCCGGGCGAGCTTGCGCCAGAGATGGAGGAGGCGCGCGCCCGGCAAGCCATTGAGACGGTGTTACAGAAGCGCCTGGACTACTGGGGGACGCGCTACCAGACGGCCCCGGTCGAGGTGATGGTGGAGGGTGAGTGGGCTTATGGCGTGGCTGAATGGGAGAGTGTGGACCAGATGACGGATGGCCCGATCCACGTGTTGGCGCGCCGCGACGAGAGCGGCTCATGGCAGGCGTTGATACCCAGCGAGGAGGGGCTGTTTCCGCAGTGGATGGAGGAGATGCCGGAGAGGTTGGTGCCAGATGAGAAGAGAAGCCGGTTGCGCATACAGGCCATCGAAGCCGACCTATCACAGGAATCCTATGTTCCACCAACTGCAATTGGTACATCACCTAGAGATTGGCATCATGGAATTTCCACGAATGCATCAGACCATTTCTTATACCTGGACAGCATACCCATTCGACTTACTATCCCCTTTACCATTACAAATTTTACAGCTTCTTCATCAGATGAGATATTCCAGATGGCTACTTCCGTCCAATACGATCCATTTCTTGAAGTGAGATTAATTGCTCTTCCTATTTCATCTACTCGGTTAATTAATTATGTGCTTGGAATCCCTGAGGGGGAAAAATACACATCTTATAGCCAAGCTTTGGAGAATACAAGACAGTATCAAAACAGTGTGTCTCAGGAGAGTCGCGAAATATATATGTTTGGGAAGAAGATGCGTAGTATTTCGAACTTGATCTCGCTTAATATTAATCGGAACACAAAAGAACCTGTAATCATTCATGAGTGGCTCACCCAATCTGACGAAAGATTATGGGTCTTTCGAATAAGTTATGGGCAGGAAAGTGACTTTGCTGATTTAAGATTGCAGGATGTTTCTATTAGTATGGAAATACCTCAAACCGTTTCACATTTTTTTGACCAACCTATTCCAGAGCAGCTTGCATCATCACCTATAACATCTATGACACCCAACGATTTGCCATTTCCGCCCTGGTGGAATGGGGATTGTAATGTTAATAATTTTCCTGGTTCATACCCTCTTGGTGGTATTTACAATGGAGTCAAAGCATGTGGACCACTAAACACAGCACGCGAAGTTAATTTTGGCGCGGGAGTACCTCAGTACGAATGGCAATGTCCCGAATTAAGTAAAAGATATTTGTACCTGGCCTATGGCACACCCCCCTATTCAGCTCATGGTAAAGATGTAGTATGGAATTATCCGGCTACTGATTTGGAGAAGGTATCCAATGGCACACCCAATAAAGCTCCTAAGGCAGGGAGTATTTTAAGTTATGGCTCAACAGATCCTTATGGGCACACTTCAATTGTCAGTTCAGCAAACATAGACAGCAACGGCAACGGCACGATAACGGTAATTGAACAAAACTGGTCTAATTCAGGATCTCGGACTCATACTGTATCAAGCTGGGTTGTACAAGCTAGTATGGCAGTTAGTGGATGGCTATATGACTCAGGTGGTGGTGCCTGTGCTGCACCATCTTTAATCGAACCCGCTAATGGCGCGGTACTCAGCAACAATACCATCACCTTTCGCTGGCATGCGGTGAGTGGCTGTACTTTTAACGGCTATACTT
>Ga0129302_1003499_pt1 | contig 10762 bp, 8 predicted proteins | sample BlaSprsedimmetaG_FD_94476 | JGI IMG/M metagenome (GOLD analysis project Ga0129302, IMG submission 94476) | Hot spring sediment bacterial and archeal communities from California, USA to study Microbial Dark Matter (Phase II) - Blank Spring... | ecosystem: Environmental > Aquatic > Thermal springs... | reverse complement strand
GGACGGTACCGAACTGACCGCCACCGTCTTTGCCAACCTCCTGGCAGCGCAACGGGTCATTCTGTGGAAAAACGTAGCCGGGGTAATGAGCGCCGACCCCGACAAGGTTCCCGGCAGCGAGGTGATTCCCGAGCTGACCTACCAGGAGGCCACCGAGCTGGCCTACTTCGGCGCCGAAGTGCTCCACCCGCCGGCGATGACCCCGGCGATGATGAAAAATATTCCAATTTTTATAAAAAACGTGCAGGAGCCCTCGGCGGAGGGGACCAAAATCAGCGGCGAAATCGTCTCCAAGGAGAGCAAGCCGGTGAAGGGCTTCTCGATCATCGACGAGGTGTCGCTGTTGAATATCGAAGGGGCCGGTATGATCGGGGTCCCCGGGGTCTCTTCTCGTCTCTTTGGTGCCCTGCGGAAGCAGGGCATCTCGGTGATCCTCATCAGTCAGGCCTCCAGCGAGCACTCCATCTGCTGCGCCGTTCCCGCCGACCAGGGCCTCAAAGCTCGGGAAACCGCCCGGCAGGCCTTCACCGCGGAGCTGGAGAACTACCGGATCAACTCCATCGAGATCGAGGAGAACTGTGCGATCCTCGCCGCGGTGGGGGACCAGATGTCGGGAATCCCCGGCATCTCGGCCAAGTTCTTCGGCGCCCTGGGCAGCGCCGGGGTCAACGTCCGGGCCATCGCCCAGGGCTCCTCGGAGCGCAACATCAGCGCGGTGATCGCCGCCAAGGACTCATCCCGCGCCCTGCGCGCGGTGCACGCGGGATTCTACCTCTCCAACCAGACCCTCAGTATCGGCATCATCGGCCCCGGGCTGATCGGCAGCACCCTGCTGGACCAGATCGCCGGTCAGTCGCAGCGGCTCAAAAGGGACTTCAACGTCGACCTGCGGGTCCGGGCTATCACCGACTCCAAGAGAATGACCCTGGCCAAAACGGGGATAGATATCGTCGATTGGAAGAAGGCCCTCAGCGAGAGGTCCGAGGAGACCCGCCTCGACGACTTCGTCGACCATGTGGCGGCGGAGTACTTCCCCCATTCGGTGTTGATCGACTGCACCACCAGCGAGGAGATTCCGGAGCACTACGCCCAGTGGCTGGAGCGAGGTATCCATATCATTACCCCCAACAAAAAGGCCGGCACCTCCCCTATGGACAAGTACCGTCTCATCATGGAGACCGCCCGGCGGCGGCAGCGTCACTTCCTCTACGAGACCACCGTCGGAGCCGGGCTGCCGATCATCGGGACCCTGCGGGATCTGATCCAGACCGGCGACAAAATCAAGCAGGTGGAGGGGGTCTTTTCGGGGACTCTGGCCTACCTGTTCTGGCGCTTCGACGGGACCACTCCGTTCAGCGCTTTGGTGAAGGAGGCCAAGGAGCTGGGCTTCACCGAACCGGACCCGCGGGACGACCTGTCGGGGATGGACATCGTGCGCAAGACGGTGATCCTGGCTCGGGAGATCGGCTGGGAGGTGGAGGTCGACGAAGTTCCGGTCCGCGGTTTGGTTCCCGAATCCCTGGCGGATGTTTCGGTCGAGCAGTTTATGGAAAAGCTTGACCAGATGGACGGGGAGATGGAGAAGCTCTATCGTCAGGCGGAGGCTGAGGGCCAAGTTCTCAAATACGTGGGGACCATCGACGAGAAGGGGCGGTGCAGGGTTGAGCTGCGGCCCTATCCTCGGGACCACGCCTTTGCACGGATCACCGGAAGTGATAACATTGTGGCGTTTCGCACCGAAAGGTACTCCAGCCAACCGCTGATAGTACAGGGTCCGGGGGCCGGACCGGAGGTCACCGCCGGCGGCGTTTTCGCCGACCTACTGCGCCTGGTCTCCTACCTGGGGGCGAAGCTCTAAAAGCTCTGGATTGGAATAAACGCGCGAGGAGTACTGAGTGGAAAAGAGGCCAAACACGGCGGTCCAACGGGCCGCCGCTTTCGCTCCGGCGACGGTGGCCAACGTCGCCGTAGGCTACGATATTCTCGGATTCTCCCTGGAGGCCGCCGGCGATACGGTGGTCCTGGAGAGAAGCAGCCACCCGGGGCTGGAGATCGTCGAGATCAGCGGCCTGGAGCGGGATCTGCCGAAGGACCCGCGAAAGAACGTAGCCGGTTTTGTGGTGCGGAATTTTTTGGAAAAAAATCCCCTGCCTTTTGGATTGAAAATATGGATCAACAAAGGCATCCCCCTGTCCAGCGGGATGGGCGGTTCGGCGGCCAGCGCCTCGGCGGCCTTGTGGGCTCTCAGTTCCTTTTATCTCGAGGAGATTCGCCCCGAAGAGCTGCTGCCTTACGCGCTTGAGGGGGAGCGTCTGGCCACCGGCGACGCCCACGGCGACAACGTCACCCCCTGCCTCTTCGGCGGTCTGACTCTTCTGCGTTCCCTCGACGGAGCAGAGGTGGTACAGCTGCCCTTCCCGGAGGAGATCCGGGTGATGTTGATTCACCCTCACCTGCGTCTGGACACCCGGGACGGACGGGCCGCCCTGGGCGACAGCGTGCCCATCAAGGTCTGCGTCGAGCAGAGCGGAAATCTGGCGGGCTTTCTCGCCGGTTGTTTCAGTAAGGACCTGACTTTAATCGGCAGCTGTCTGCGGGACGTGATGGTCGAGCCGAAGCGTGCTCCCCTGGTGCCGGGCTTCGCCGAGGTCAAGCAGGCGGCTCTCTCCGGTGAGGGGGTGCTGGGCTTCTCCCTGGCCGGCTCGGGCCCCAGCGTCTTCGCCTGGTGCCAAGGCGAGGAGGCGGCGGAGGCGGCCAAGGAGCGGGTACGGGATGTGTGGCGCCGGCGGGGGGTCGACAGCGAAGGCTGGGTCTCCCGAATCGGGACCCGGGGGGCCAGAATCATCAAAGTGGAGGAGGAGTGATGAAGTTTATAAGTACCCGAGGAGAGGCGAACAAGGCGAGCGCATCGGAGGCCATCCTGCAGGGCCTGGCCCCGGACGGAGGACTCTACGTGCCCGAGCAGCTTCCGCCGCTGGACCCGAAGGCCTTGGATCCCGGCCTCAGCTACCCCGAGACCGCCCGCCGTGTGCTTCACCCTTTTTTTGAGGGCGATGTACTGGAAGCGGAGCTTCCAATGCTATGTGATTCCGCTTTCTCTTTTCCCGTGCCTCTCCGCTATCTGGAGGAAGAAAAGGCGGTGCTGGAGCTCTTCCACGGTCCCACCGCGGCCTTCAAGGACTTCGGCGCCCGATTTCTCGCCTACAGTATGGAACACCTGCAGCGGGAGGCCGAGGAGGAGCTGACCATCCTGGTGGCCACCTCCGGCGACACCGGAGGCGCGGTGGCGGCGGCCTTTTTCAAGCGGCGGGGAATCAAGGTGCGGGTGCTCTTTCCCGAAGGGCGGGTCTCCGCCCGGCAGCACAAGCAGCTGACCTGCTGGGGAGAGAACGTCCAGTCCTACTCGGTACGGGGCAGCTTCGACGACTGTCAGCGCCTGGTCAAGGAGGCCTTCGTCTCGTCGGAGGTGAGAAAAATCCACCGTCTCTCTTCGGCCAACAGCATCAACCTCGGCCGTCTGTTGCCGCAGGTCGCCTACTACGTCTACGCCGCGGCGAGGTTTCTGGACCGAACGGGCAAGAAGCCGGTAGTAGTTATTCCCTCGGGGAACGTGGGCAACTCCATGGGCGCCTACTACGCCGCGGCCATGGGGGCGCCCATAGCCCGGATCGTACTGGCGGTGAACGCCAACCGGGTCATTCCCGACTACCTGGACAGCGGCACCTACCGGCCGCGGCCCAGCGTCGCGACCCTGGCCAACGCGATGGACGTGGGCGACCCCAGTAATATGGAACGCCTGCGTCACCATTTTTCCAATTTCCAGGACTTCAAAAACCACGTCAGCGCAATCAGCGTCAGCGACGAGGAGATCCGGGAAAGCATCCGCCTCACCGACCGGCAGTACTCCTACCCCCTCTGTCCCCACACCGCCGCCGGCGAACACGTGCGGCGCACTCGACTGACGGGGGAGCCGAGTATAGTGGTGGCTACCGCCCACCCGGCCAAGTTCGAGACTATCGTCGAGCCGATTATCCACCGAGAAGTGGAGGTGCCTGAAAATTTGGCCGCTCTTCTGGATTCCGAGTCCCGCTACAGCAGCATAGATCCCGAATTGGAGCAACTCTTTCCGGAATTGGTATAGACCTTTGGGGTGAAAAATATAAAAGATTTGTTTTCTCATCGCCCATTCTGTAGTAAAATGTTGTTGAAATCATCATTAAAAGGAGTCGGTGGATGAGTATGAAGAGATTGTTTATCATGCTGTTTGTGGCCCTGGTGGCCATCAGTGTTGTTTATGGCGGAGGCGCCCAAGAGGAGGGAGGACAGGCGGCTCCGACGGAGACCAGCGAAGAAGAACCCCTGAAGGTAGCCTTTGTCTACATCAGTATTCCCGGAGACCTGGGATGGACCTACGAGCACGACCGAGGACGCAAATACATGGTCGACCAGCTCGGCGATCAGGTGGAGACCACCTACATCGAGAACGTACCCGAGGGGCCCGACGCGGCCAGAATTTTCCGGCAGTACGCGCAGCAGGGATACGATATGATTTTTGCCAACTCCTTCGGCTACATGGATCCGATGTACGAAGTGGCGCAGGAGTTTCCCGATGTGATCTTCGAGCACTGTTCCGGATACAAAACCGCCGATAACATGGCCACCTATTTCGGCCGTATGTACCAGGCCCGTTACCTGTCCGGTATCGTCGCTGGAGAGATGACCGAGGTCGACAAGATCGGTTACGTGGCGGCCTTCCCAATCCCCGAAGTAATTCGCGGTATCAACGCCTTCACCTTGGGAGTGCGCAAGGTCAACCCGGACGCCAAGGTCCAGGTAGTGTGGACCAACACCTGGTACGACCCGGTTAAGGAGCGCGAGGCGGCGGTCGCCCTGCTGGACGACGGAGTAGATATTGTCACCCAGCACCAAGACACCACCGAGCCGCAAAAGGCAGCCGCTGAGCGGGGCAAGCTGAGCATCGGTTACGACTCGGATATGGGCAAATTCGTCGGCGAGACCGTTCTGGTCAGTCCCATCTGGAACTGGGGACCCTACTACGCCGAGCAGGCTCAGGCGGCGATCGACGGTACTTGGGTGAGCCACTCCTTCTGGGGAGGAATCGACGGAGGTACCGTCAAGCTCTCCGGATTCAGCGATCTGGTACCCCAAGAGGTGCGAGACGACGTAGCCGCGGAACGCGAGAGAATCACCAGCGGCGAGTGGGATGTATTTTACGGCCCCTTCAAGAACCAGAAGGGCGAAGAGGTCATTCCCGCCGGCGAACAGCTCAGCGATGAGGAGATGCTGAACATGAACTATTTTGTCGAAGGTGTTGTCGGCAGAGTCGGCGACTAGTCCATTCGGACGGAGTTTATTTTGATCCTCCGGGCCCGGCCGCGAACGGTCGGGCCCTTTTTCAACACACAAATATGAACATGACCGTATCCGGCTGTGATCATTAACTCGATCGCCGCAACGCGGCACGAGAAACAACTACTACTATTTACAGAGAAAAATTAATGGAAACGGAAAAAAAACCTATTCTAGAGATGCGGGGAATAACGAAGCGTTTTCCCGGAGTGGTGGCCAACGACGGGGTGGATCTGGAGCTCTTCCCCGGCGAGGTCCTGGCGCTGCTCGGGGAAAACGGAGCCGGCAAGAGCTCGCTAATGAACGTGCTCGCCGGGCTCTATCGTCCCGACGAAGGTGAGATATACATCCGGGGAGAGCGGGTGAACATCGATTCGCCCCGAGACGCTATGGCCCTGGGTATCGGCATGGTTCACCAGAACTTTATGCTGGTGGAGACCATGACGGTGGCCGAGAACATCATCCTCGGCCTTCGCGATATAAAAACCGTCCCGGATATGGGCGGTATTATCAAAAAGATACGCCAGATCAGCGAACACTACAAGCTGAAGGTCGACCCCAAGGCCTACATCTGGCAGTTGAGCGTCGGAGAGCAGCAGCGGGTGGAGATCCTGAAGCAGATCTATCGGGGAGCGGAGATCCTGATCCTCGACGAGCCGACGGCGGTCTTGACCCCGCAGGAATCGGAGGAGCTGAACCACATACTCCAGCAGATGACCTCCGAGGGAAAGTCGGCCATTTTTATCACCCACAAAATGGAAGAGGTGATCGACTTCTCCGACTGGGTGAGGGTGCTCCACCAGGGCAAGCTGGTGACGGTCAAAAAGACCGCCGAGACCAACCCCCAGGAGTTGGCCCGTTTGATGGTCGGACGGGAGGTGCTTTTTCGGATCGAGAAGAAGCCCGCCCAGCCCAAGGAGCCGGTACTCGTCTTGGAACAGGTTCAGGCCAACAACGAAAAAGGGATGCCCGTGCTCAAAGGAGTCGACTTGCAGGTACGCCGGGGAGAAATTGTCGGCGTGGCCGGAGTGGCTGGCAACGGGCAGACCGAGCTCACCGAGGTGATCACCGGGCTGCACCCGGTCAGCGGCGGTCGGGTCCTGGTCGACGGGAAGGAGATGACCAACAGGTCGCCCCTGAGCATAATCAAGGCCGGGGTCAGCCATATTCCATCGGACCGTATCGCCATGGGCGTGGTCGGCGACATGAGCGTGGCCAACAACCTGGTGATGAAGGGCTACCGCAAGGAGCCGATCACCCATTCTGGATTGATGAATCTCAGAAAAATCGCCGAGTTCGCCCAGCGGATGGTGGAGCTCTTTCGGATATCCACCCCCAGTACCGCCACGCGGGTGAAGTTCCTCTCCGGAGGCAATATCCAAAAGACGATTCTGGCCCGGGAGATAGACTCCTGCGGTGGTGTCCTGGTGGCCGCCTACCCGTCCCGGGGCTTGGATGTGGGAGCCACCGAGGCTGTTCGAAACGAGATGGTCGCCCAGCGCGATCGGGACAACGGGGTGCTGCTGGTCTCCGAAGACCTGGAGGAGCTGTTGACCGTGGCCGACCGGATAGTGGTGATGTTCGAGGGCCAGATAATGGGCGAGGTCCAGTCGGAGGACGCCAACGTCGAGCTGATCGGCTTGATGATGGCGGGGGTACCGAAGGAGAGAGCCGAAAAACAGTACTACGGGAGTGATCATGCAACTGATGTTTGAAAAAAGAAAGTCTTTGTCCCGAAAGGCCATCGTTCTGGTACCGGTGGTTTCGTTTCTGGTATCGCTGCTGCTCAGCGGAATTCTTCTGGCGATATTTGGAGCCAACCCGATGCGCACCTTTGCGGCTATGTTCAACGGGGCCTTCGGGTCGTGGAGCAACTTCACCGAGACCTTGGTCAAGGCGATCCCCCTGATGCTCACCGGGCTCGGGGTGACCATCGCCTTCCGTCTGCGGTTTTGGAACATCGGCGCCGAGGGGCAGCTGGTGCTCGGGGGCGTAGCTGCCACCTGGGTGGCCCTGTTCTGGTCGCCCTTTATCCCCGATTTTCTACTCCTGCCGACGGTGATTCTCTTCGGTTCCCTGGTCGGCGGATTGTGGGCCGGACTGCCGGCGTATCTGAAGACCAAACTGGGGGTGGATGAGACCCTGGTGACCTTGATGCTCAACTACGTGGCTATCCTCTTCGCCGAAGGGCTCTACTACGGCGCCTGGCGGGACCCCCAGGGCTACGGATTTCCCGGGACCCGGGAGTTCCCGCAGGCCGCCTGGCTGCCCCGCTTCTCCGGGCGGGCTCATGTGGGCCTTTTCGTGGCCATTGCTATAGGGCTCATCCTCTGGCTGGTGCTCAACCGGAGCAAATGGGGATTCGAGCTCAACATGATCGGTAAGAACCAACGCGCCGCCCAGTGCATGGGGGTGAACGTCAAGCGAAATATCGTGCTGGCGCTGCTGCTCTCCGGCGCTCTGGCGGGAATGGCCGGAGCCTTCGAAGTGACCGCCATCAGTCACCGTCTGCAGCAGGGACTGGCCATGGGTTACGGCTACACCGCCATCATTGTCGCCTGGTTGAGCCAGCTCAACCCGATCGCCGGTCTCTTCGTGGCGGTGCTGATGGCGGCACTGCTGGTCGGGGGAGATCAGGTGCAGATGATGATGGGGCTGCCCGCGGCAATGGGCCTGGTGATGCAGGGGATGATCCTCTTTCCCATGCTGGCGGGCTCGCTTTTCACCGAATATAGAATTAAACGGATCGATAAACAGGAGCATGCGGAATGACGGCCTTGATTACATCAATACTCACTATTACATTGAGCGCCGGTACATCCTTGGTATACGCCACCATCGGCGAGATCTACACCGAACGTTCGGGGATCCTCAACCTGGGGGTCGAGGGGATGATGCTGATGGGGGCCCTGACGGCCTTCGCCACGGTCTTTCATACAGGCAGTCTGCTGCTCAGCGTCATCTTGGCTATGGCGGTGGGCGGCTTTTTGGCCCTGATCCACGCCTTTCTGTCGATTACCATGCGGGCGAATCAGGTGGTCAGCGGGTTGAGTATCACCCTCTTCGGGACCGGTTTCGCCAGCTTTCTGGGTCAGCGGCTGGGACCGGAGAGCAACAACTTCTACCTCTCCGGAATGACGGCCCAACGCTACGCCGCGGTGCAGATAGAAGGCTTGACCGACCTGCCGATTCTGGGAGCCTTTTTCAAGCAGGATGTTTTGACCTACGGTATCTATATTCTGATACCCCTGGCCTGGTTTTTTATGTACAAGACCAAGCACGGCCTTAACCTCCGGGCGGTGGGCGAGAACCCTCAGACCGCCGACGCCATGGGGGTCAACGTGGTCAAGCTTCGTTACCTCTACACGGTGATCGGCGGCATGCTGGTCGGTCTCGGCGGGGCTCATCTCTCCCTGGCCTACACCCCCGGCTGGACCGAAAATATCACCGGCGGACGGGGGTGGATAGTCATCGCCCTGGTGATTTTTTCTATGTGGAACCCATCCCGGGCGATTCTTGGGGCTATTCTCTTCGGCGGGATAAACGCGGTACAGTTCCGGCTGCAGGCATCGGGGACGGATATTCCCTCGGCCTACCTCAACATGGCCCCCTACGTGGCGACGATTATAGTCTTGGTGCTGGTGACGGTCTGGGAGTCCCACAACCGGCGTATCGGACCGCCGAACGCACTGGGGACCTCCTATATGCGGGAGGATAAGTAGAGGGAAAAGCGAGGCGCGGTTCCGCGCCTCGCCGGCCGCGGCCGGTCAGGACTCCCGGTCGCGCATGAGCAATAATTTGTGTTTCTAACTGTTGGAGGCATTCTCATTTTGGAAAGTGCACTCGCACTTTCCAAAATAAGGGCTGCTAGTCGCGCATATCCTCCCTGACCGGGGAGAAGACGTCGATGACCCGGGCGGCGGTGATCGACCTTCCCGAGTGCGGGACGTGCGGAGGAATCACCACCACGTCCCCCGGGGAGAGTTCGCGGCTCTCACCGCCTACGGTCAGTACGAATCTCCCCTCTTGCAGGATGGCGATCTGTTCGTGGGGGTGGGAGTGCTCCGGCAGGTCCGCGTCGGGCTCGAAGTTCCAATGGGCCAGGCTCATGTGCTCCCCGTGCACCGCCTGCAGGCGGATTCCCGGGGCCATTTCTTTTTGGGCTATATCCTTCCAATTGTAGAGCTGCACGTCTACCTCCTTGTGTGGTCTTTTTTGGGGGCGAGTTCTTTTATATAACAGCGACGCCTCTTATTCACCCGACTGTCGAAGTTTTTCATCAGTGAAATCACCTTTGTGTTCGTCTCCAGCTCGCCGCAGGTCTGCACCGAGCTGATCCCGTATTCGATGCAGGTCTCGTAGAGCGAGGAGAGCAGGATCGAGTCCAGACCCCGCTGCTGGTAGTCCGGCCGGATGCCGATCAAGTAGAAGACGATCTCCTTGGGTTTCTTCATGGCCTTCAACAGGTGGAGAAAACCGAAGGGAAAAAGACGCCCTTTCGATTTCCGTAGAGCCTCGGTCAGACGGGGCATGGCGATAGCGAAGCCTACCACTCCGTCTTTATGGTTTTCGATCAGTTTGATGAAGTCCAAGTTGACGAAGCTCAAATACTGTTTGATGTAGCTCTCCACCTGTCTGTCCGTGAGTTCCACCACCCCGTAGAGGTTCGCGTAGGCGCTGTTGAGAGTCTGGAAGACCTTTCTGCCGATTTTTTGGATGTCCCGACGACGCTCTATTTGGACCAGGCGGAGTTTGTTCCTTTTGAGGACCAGTTCTCTGGTGCGGGTGTACTTTTCTCCGAGCTTCTCCGGGACGGGTATCTCGAACTGCAGCCAATCCACGTCTTTGCGGTATCCCAGCTGCTCTAAAAAGGAGGGGTAGTAGGGGTGGTTGTAGATCATCGGCAGGGTACCCCGCTCCTCGAAGCCCTCTACCAGCAGTCCCTCCGGGTCGAGGTCGGTGAAGCCCATGGGCCCGTGTACCGCGGTCAGGCCCTGTTCTCGAGCCCACTCCTCGACCTTGCCCAGCAGGGCTTCGGCCACTTCGAATCGGTCCACCGTATCGAACCAGCCGAATCGTAGATACGGTTTGTCCCATTTTTCAATGAACCTGTCGTTGCGAATCGCCGCGATTCGACCCACTACTCGGCCGTCTTCTTCGGCCATCCAGTAGCGGGCCCCGCAATACTCGAAGGCGGGGTTTTTGTTCCAGTCCAAGGTGTTCAGCTCGTCCAAGATGATCGGTGGAACCCAGTAGGGGTTGTTCTCGAAGACCTCGAAGGGGAAGTTGACGAAGCTCTTCAGCTCCTTGCGACTTTTAATCTCTCTAATACTCAGCATAGGTAAATCCGCCTAAAAAAAATACTTGCCCGTAAGTATGTACTATTAGCAAT
>Ga0129302_1003498_pt1 | contig 10766 bp, 9 predicted proteins | sample BlaSprsedimmetaG_FD_94476 | JGI IMG/M metagenome (GOLD analysis project Ga0129302, IMG submission 94476) | Hot spring sediment bacterial and archeal communities from California, USA to study Microbial Dark Matter (Phase II) - Blank Spring... | ecosystem: Environmental > Aquatic > Thermal springs... | reverse complement strand
GTTCCTGTATTGAAAAAGTTTTCCGTCCAGGCAGATTTAATTTTTGACTACTGCTTGGACTTTCCTTGAGAATAGCCAAAATATTCGCTAAGTTTCAAACCGAAATGAATAGGAGGAAATTATGCCAACACTGCTGATTGTGGTGCCAATCGCCTCGTTGCTGGCCTTGATTACAGCTTATGGAATCGCCCGCTGGATCAATGAGCAGAATCGCGGTACTGAGCAAATGATTACTATCGCCGGTTATATTCGGGAAGGTGCGATAGCCTACCTAAAACAGCAATACAAGACATCAGGAATCTTTTTTCTGATTCTTTTTGCTATATTGCTTTTTATCGCTTATGGCTTACATGCCCTTTCAGTCTATGTGCCTTATGCCTTTCTCACGGGTGTCTTTTTCAGCGGTCTTAGCGGCTTTATCGGGATGCTGACTTCGACAAACACATCAAGCCGTACGACGCACGCTGCCCGAAAATCTCTTAATGAAGCCCTGCGTCTCTCCTTTCGCGGCGGTTCGGTGATGGGTCTTGTGGTGGTTGGTCTGGGACTCCTGGATATTATCATCTGGTTTTATTTTCTAAACTATGTTGTCGATATTCCAAATCTAAATGAAAAACTGCATCTTATAACCACCACTATGCTGAGTTTTGGATTTGGCGCCAGCAGTCAGGCGCTTTTTGCCCGCGTGGGTGGCGGTATTTTTACAAAAGCTGCAGATATGGGAGCCGATTTAGTAGGCAAGGTAGAGGCTGGCATTCCTGAGGATGACCCCAGAAATCCTGCAGTTATTGCCGATAATGTGGGTGATAATGTCGGCGATGTGGCCGGTATGGGAGCAGACCTTTATGAATCTTTTGTGGGCAGTATTTTAGGAACGGCTGCCTTAGCCGTCAGTGCGGGCTATGGGCTGAATGGCGTGCTTTTACCGATGATTATTGGCTCAGTTGGGACTTTAGCATCTATAATTGGTGTTTTTACAGTTCACACATCAGAAAATGTGGACCAACGAAAATTGCTGAGCTCAATCAATCGTGGAATTAATATCACAAGTATTCTAACCCTTGTTATCACGTTATTGGTTATTAAAATGCTGATGCCAGAAGCGCTCTGGATGCTTTATATCCCTATCCTGGCCGGTATTCTGGTGGGCGTTGCTGTCGGCTATGCCACTGATTATTATACAAATGCAGCATATCCTCCGGTACACAGGATTGTGTCACAAGCCAAAACCGGACATGCAACAGTTGTGACAGCAGGGTTTTCTGTGGGAATGATTTCTGTTACTCCGTCTATCGTCTTTATTATTATGGGTACGCTTTTCGCTTATATCGTGGGAGGTGGTATGGAGGATATTTCCAAAGGTCTCTATGCCGTGGGTCTTGCCGCTGTGGGTATGCTCTCTACGCTGGGCATAAACCTGGCAACCGATGCTTTTGGCCCCATTGCTGATAATGCCGGCGGTATTGCAGAAATGGCAGAACTTCCAAGCGAAACAAGGGTTCGGACCGATGCTTTAGATGAACTTGGCAATAGTACAGCTGCGAGAGGCAAAGGCCTCTCCATCGGCGCTGCCGCAATGACAGCCGTGACTCTGATTGCAGCATTCATTGAAGAGATTAGAGCCGCAATGATACATAGCGGTACGACGACGATAGATATCACGGTCTCGGGAATTATGGCCAAAACCGTTAATATTACCGATGCTTCTGTTACAGAAATTCTTCTTTATATGCAGAGTTCGCTTCTGGATATTCGCTTTATTTCCGGACTTTTTATCGGAGCTATAATTATTAGCTCATTTGGCAGCAAGACCATTGAAGCGGTCAGTGAGGCCGCTGGAGAAATGATTGACGAAGTGCGCCGTCAGTTTCGGGAAATACCAGGTGTGATGACCGGTGAAACCACACCAGATTATGCCAGTTGTGTGCGCATCTCCACACTTGCCGCCCAGAAAAAAATGGTTAATCCGGCTCTGATTGTCATTTTAACCCCAATTTTTACCGGCTTATTACTGGGGCCGGTGGCTGTCATTGGCTTGCTTCTCGGCAATCTTGTTGTGGGATTTCTTTTTGCAGTATTTATGGCCAACGCTGGCGGAGCCTGGGATAATGCCAAGAAGTTCATCGAGCGTTCAAAATCAGAACTGAAATTTACCATCCAGGGTGGTGTGAGAGACGTAAGTAAACGCGGCTTATGGCCTTTCTTTTTGACACGTAATATGAGCCGCTTTCTCTTTGAGAAAGTTAATCTAAATCCCCAAGCCTTTAGTATTGATGAAGAAGTGAGCGAAGCGATGGGTGATATTATCGAATACACGGAAAACAATTATCTCAAAAAGGACCTTTCTGTAGAACGTATCGCTCTGAATCTCACCCCCGGTCAAAAACTGCGCACTGACGATAAAAACTTGAATGAACTTTACGCCCGAATGAACAGTAGCGATCAGTTTATGTATAAACAGTATTTGAAACTTTTGGGAGAAGATCGCTATTTTCTACTGAAAATGAAAGAAATCCAGGCACAATTCAGCACCATTCTCAATAGCTACGGAGCCGCCGTCACCGGTGATACCGTAGGCGATCCACTGAAAGACACTAGCGGCCCCAGCCTTAATATTGCCATCAAGCTCTCTACAATGGTAAGTATTGTTACTATCGGTCTGGTGATTCGCTTCAACCTTATGGATTGGCTTTTTAAATAAAATTAGCACTAAAAAAAAGCCCCTGAAAAATTGGGGCTTTTTTATATTATTGAAATACTCAGGCTCGCTTAAACCACACATTCATTGATTCGATACGTCCGCTGATATTTGTGTTTTGAATCAGGCAGCCACCATATCGATAGCCATTTCTGGAGAATGTGATGTTCATGCCGGGAGACGCAGCTCTGGCAATAGTATAAAATAGCTTCATTCCCGCTTCACGCATCTCGATTTCCATCTTATTAAGCAAAAATGAAGCAGTGCCCTTACCGCGGTAATCAAAATGAGTGGCAAAATCAGTCATTTCGACGGCCTGGGCATCTTTATAAATTTCACAGGAAGCAAGCGCAATTAATATACCATCCTGATAAATTCCAAAATAGCGATGGTTTTCCCGCATTGTCTGCTGCAGATAGTCCGGATCATATATTGGAAAGGGGTAGCTGGGAAAAACAAGCTTATAAAGCTGAGCCATCGCTTCTGTATGCTCATCTGAAAGCTCTAGCAGACACTCAAAGGGAGACTCTGGCAGTTTTTTTGAAGCAGATTGCCTTTTCACCAGGGCAAGATCAAGATTTTTCTTTATCTCTTCAGCTTCTGGGTCTATTTCTCTTTCCGGACGGAGAAATTTTGACATAAACATCATATTTTCTCGGCCCTGATAATATTCGGGAATCATCGCCTCTACCCGATAACCCATTGCTTGTATATCACTGAAGAAAGTACTCGGTACCTTCAAAAATATTTTTGAATATTTTTTTTGCCGAGCCAGGTCCTCAAGTTGAGATATCAGCCCCGGGTGATCATCTTGATGATATTTCATCACATAAATCCGATTATTAAACGGACCATGGTGGATAATGCTTTTCCCAAATTTTTCGGCCTGATCATACTGACTCATACGCTCCTCTCCTTTTGTATATCAATGATAATGTAACAAATAAGAATAAAGAAATCAAGATACCAACGGCAGCTGGCTCCAGGTCTCCCAAAAACGGCGCTTTCATCAGTGACAAAGCCACAGTGCTGACACCCCCGCCTATCATCGCCGCCAAAGCACCCTCAGGCCGGCTTTCTTTCCAGAAATATGCGCCCAGTGTTGGAATAAACAGACCGCTGACCATAAAAGAATAAGCCCATAGAATAGCATCTAAAACCATCTGGAAATTTGACGCAATGAGGACAGCAATGGCGCCAAGGATAAGTGTTAATATCTGGCTAATTCGCACTTCAGAAGCAAAAGAAAGGCTCTTTTTCCTCAGGGGCTGTATCAGGTCTGTAAGGAAATTTCCCGAAGATGCCATCAGACAAGAATCTGCCGTGCTCATAATGGCGCTGAAATAGGATGCGATAACAATACCGGTGATACCAGCGGGGAGAATATCCCGAATCAGCATCGGTACGCCCATTTCCGCATCAATTCCGGCAAAAAGCACTCTGGAAATCATCCCAAGCAGCACTCCGGTAAAAGCCATTATTGGGTACTCAAAGAGCCCTGCTAAAAACCAGGCTCGCCGGGCAGTTCTTTCATCTTTTGCAGCATATATTCGCTGGTAAAGGGTCATACCCACAAACCAAATTGGAATGATCGTTATCATCCAGTTAAAAATAGTTGTTGCTTTGATTGCCAAAATGTCAAAATGACTATCCGGCAAAGCAGCTTTCATCGCTGACCAGCCGCCTACGGCATCTAAGCCAAATGGAATAGCCAGAAATATTAATCCCATCAATAGAATAATCCACTGAATTGTATCAGTATAAATCACTGCTTTCAGGCCGCCAAGCGCCGTGTAAACAATGATTATTAAACCAATGAGAATTGTAGAAAAAAGCATCGGCGACAGACCCAAAACTGTGTCTGCTATGATGGTTCCTGTCATCAGTTTCGCGCCGGCCAAAATCTGAGCACCCGTGAAGCCCAGATAACCTAAACCGGATATAACACCAGCTACTGCTGCGGTTTCTTTACCATATCGAAATTTTAAAAATTGAGGAAATGTGAGAAACTGATGTTTGCTGTCCAGCTTTTTGATTTTGGGAATAATTAATACAGCCACCAGCCAGGCGCCTAAAAGCCCTGTAAAAAGAAGCCACGAGCCAGAAAGCCCCATCAGATAACCAAGCCCTCCCAAACCAATTGAGAATCCGCCTCCCACATCTGTGGCAACAATCGAGAGTCCGATATGACCGGCAGAGAGTTTTCTGCCACCGACATAAAAATCATCAATATTCCGGTTGCGCAGAAAAAAGTAGATTCCAATGCCAATAAGCCCAACCATATAAATCAGGAAAACAATATAATCAATCCAGGTCATAATCAATCGTCCCGGCGATCAAATCGCTCATTGTCACGGGGAATTAGTGTAATTGTTTCATCGTAATCGGAAAGGAGCTTCTCGATACCGACAGCCTGGTATTCCGGCGCCTCTTCAAGGGAAAGCTGCAAATCGCAATCCGTGCAATTTCGGTCACAAAATACCGGTTCATAGCTGTCAGGCTCCTGATAGCTTGTGATCACACCCTCATAATTTCTCAATATCACCTTATTGGTTCCCCAACTGATAATATAATTAGGCATAATGGGAATTTTTCCGCCGCCTCCCGGTGCATCCACAACGAAAGTTGGTATGGCAAAGCCACTTGTGTGCCCGATGAGGCTCTCCATAATTTCTATTCCTTTGCTGATGGGAGTGCGAAAGTGACTCAATCCTTCAGAAAGATCACATTGATATAGATAGTAGGGTCGAACACGGTTTTTGACAAGATCGTGCATCAGGCGGCGCATAATTCGCGGACAATCATTCACGCCTGCCAGGAGGACCGTCTGGTTTCCCAAGGGAAAACCAGCATCCGCAAGCATCGCTAAAGCCTCGCGCGCTGAAGCTGTAATTTCTCTGGGATGGTTAAAGTGGGTGTTTATCCATAAAGGCTGATGTTTTTTAAGAATTTTTACTAAATTTTCTGTAATTCGATAAGGCAATACAACCGGCATTCGCGTTCCAACCCGAATGACCTCGACATGTTCGATTGTACGTAATTCGCCAAGAATCCAGTCTAAATAATTATCTGACAACATAAAGGGATCGCCGCCGCTAAGCAAAACATCCCTGACAGCAGGGGTTTTTCTGATATAATCAATCCCCTCCAGAATCTGCTCGCGATGGGGTATGGAATCTTTGTCTCCAACTTTTCTTTTGCGGGTACAATGCCGGCAATACATTGAACAGATATTACTGATATGGAAAAGCACTCGATCAGGATAGCGATGGGTAATACCCGAGACGGGGCTATCCTTATCCTCATGAAGCGGGTCTGCCATATCATGCGCACTGTGTATAAGCTCCTGACTGTTAGGAAAACTTTGTTTAAAGACTGGATCATTAACATAATCATTTACATTAATCAGGGAGAGATAATAGGGCGTCACTGACAAGGGAAATTTTTCCAGTGTTTCCTTCAGGCTTGCTCTTTCCTCTTCTGCAAACTGAATTCCAAGAATTTTTTCAAAGGTATCTATATTCCTGATTGAATTTTTAATCTGCCACCTCCAGTCCCGCCACTTTAAAAGGCTTGGCTTCTCCTCGATACGGCCTGCAAGTTGCTGTTGCTTAACATTATAGATATCCATCTTTTTCTCCTCAATTTTCATGTCAACTATGACATTCTTGGCTCTGGAAACGGCTATTCCATTTCCATCTTATCGCATCTTTATACAAAAAAAAAACAAAAAAATCAAGTTATGCGGCCAATCTCTTCAAGTTGCCATCGCTATTATATTGATATTATTACATTTACAAATCTGAATAAATTGTATATATAAAAAGCTAGGGCGCCATATATCAGGTTCTCATTTTTTATTAAACCTTTTTGTAAAAGATTACATCAATACAGCCATTAGGATTCCTGCCCCTACAGCGCTCCCAATAACCCCTGCAACATTGGGGCCCATGGCATGCATCAGCAGAAAATTGGATTTGTCATATTGTGTTCCCACATGCTGCACAACCCTTGCGGAATCAGGCACGGCGCTGACTCCGGCAGCTCCGATGAGGGGATTGATTTTATTTCCCTCTTTGAGAAAAAGATTCATCACTTTGGCAAAAATAACACCGCCGGCAGTAGCAACCATAAATGAAACCGCACCGAGGGCAAAAATCATTATGCTATCCTTTGTGAGGAAGGTCGTAGCCTGAGTCGAAGCGCCAACAGTAAGTCCCAGAAGAATCGTGACAGTATCAACAATTGCATTCCGCGCCGTATTTGCAAGACGCTCCGTTACCCCGCTCTCTTTTAACAAATTCCCAAAGAAAAGCATTCCCAAAAGAGGAAGCGCTCCCGGAGAAATAAAAGCAGTCAAGATAAGCCCAAGTATGGGAAAAAGTACTTTTTCACTTTTTTTGACAGCTCTTACCGGCTTCATCCGTATTAATCGCTCATCTTTTGTCGTGAGAAGCTTCATAATCGGCGGCTGTATGACAGGCACCAGCGCCATATAAGAATACGCGGCAATGGCAATGGCTCCCATTAAGTGAGGAGCAAGCTTAGAGCTGAGAAAAATAGCAGTAGGCCCATCTGCACCACCGATAATACCAATGGCACCCGCTTCCATTGGTGTAAAACCCAAATAAGAGGCGCCTAAAAAAGTGGCAAAAATACCAACCTGAGCAGCAGCACCCAGTAGTACTAATTTGGGATTTGAGAGCAGCGCGCTGAAATCGGTCATCGCGCCAATCCCGAGAAAAATCAGCGGCGGATAAATTCCCTTCATCACACCATAATAGAGATAATTGAGAACAGAGCCATCCTCATAGATACCGAGCTGCAAGCCCACACCCTCCATAAATGGTATATTTCCGACGATGATGCCAAATCCAATGGGAACTAAAAGCAACGGTTCGTAGTTTTTTGCCACTCCGAGATAGATACATACACCGCCGACAGCAAGCATTAGAATATGTCCCCAGGTAACATTGGCAAAACCGCTGTATCTTAAAAAATCAAAAAAGATATCCATCAGGCCTCCATAGTGATAATGACATCATTTTCCAATACAGAATCGCCAATTTTGACGTCGATTGCCTTTACGACTCCATCCACCGAAGCCAATATGTTATTCTCCATTTTCATTGCTTCCATTTTTGCTATGATATCGCCTGATTTTACTGTATCGCCAGGCTTAACCAATATGGCAGTGATTAGCCCAGGAATAGGCGCCTTGATAAAGTTTGCGCCAATGCGTGCACCAGGTTTGTGGGTTCGGGTTTGAGCTTTCTCTTCAGAGTATGGGTTTATGCTCTCACGCACCAATCTGGGTGTCTTTTTTTCTTGGTGCATTTCTAAAAGCTCAAGCTCATATTCGATGCCATTGCATTCCACTTTTGCGAAATCTTCGGCCATAGATTTTATTTTCACTTCGTAAGGATTTCCGTTTACTAAAAATTTAAAAATTTTCATCTCTGCGCTCCACTTATTGCCTGGTTGTCCAGGGCAGTGTTCTCATATTATAGATTTTGCTTGACCATGGTGAATAGGTTTTGGCCAGTTTGTTAATGGTTAAAATGGCTTTTTCTTCTTCCTCACGATGAAGTGTAGCCAAATGCAATGCCATCATAATTGCAGTGACGGCTTCCGGGCTTGTACCTCCATTAACTATTTTCACACTTTTCTGACCGATCTTACGCCTCTGTTCTCTAAATTTACGCCGGTAAGCGCCAAGATCTTTCACAATCTTTGTCATCGTCGCAATAAATAGAAATATGCAAAAAAGTGCTATAAGCACCATAAAATAGCCAATAATCGTGATACTAATAATCTTCTTATGATCATCAGTGTTAATAAAAGCGATACAGGGCAGAGCGCTGAAGAGTAAAAGGCTCAATATACGTTTCATAATGACTCCTATAGCGGAATATTGCCATGTTTTTTCATCGGATTGATCTCTTTTTTCATAGAAAGGGCTTCCAGAGCACGAATTACACGAAATCTGGTGTTTCGCGGTTCAATCACATCATCAATATATCCATATCGGGCAGCCACATAAGGATTGGCAAATTTATCACGGTATTCTTTTTCTAAGACTGCCGATTTCTCTAAGCGATCTTCACCCTTCAGTTCTTTGCGAAACAGAATCTCAACTGCGCCTTTCGGACCCATAACTGCAATTTCTGCCGTTGGCCAGGCATAGTTCAAATCGCCGCGAAGATGTTTACTGCTCATTACATCATAAGCTCCGCCATAGGCTTTGCGAATAATGACCGTTACTTTTGGCACTGTAGCCTCAGCAAAGGCATATAGCAGCTTTGCGCCATGGGCGATAATTCCACCATATTCCTGGGCAGTTCCAGGCAAAAAACCGGGCACATCGACCAAGGTGAGAATGGGAATGTTAAAAGCATCACAAAAGCGTACAAAGCGAGCCGCTTTTCTACTTGCATTGATGTCAAGCACACCTGCTAAATAATTGGGTTGATTAGCCACGATGCCAACAGGGCGACCGTTGAAACGAGCAAAACCGGTAATCATATTCATAGCATAATGGCGGGCAACTTCCAGAAATTCGTGCTCATCGACAATAGAATGAATGATATCTTTCATATTATAAGGCTGATTGGCATTATCTGGAATAATCTCGTTTAAATCATCTTCCATCCTCTCGATAGGATCTTTTGTCGGTTTAATCGGCGGTTCTTCCAGATTATTCTGGGGAAGGTAACCAATCAAGAGCCGAACCAGCTTGAGGGCATTCTCTTCGCTTTCAGCGGCAAAATGGGCTACACCTGATTTGCTGGCATGAATCATCGCGCCACCAAGGTCCTCGTCTGTGACGACCTCATTGGTTACGGTTTTGACGACTTTCGGACCGGTGACAAACATATAGCTGGTATTTTTCGTCATAATTACAAAATCCGTCAGTGCAGGAGAATAGACAGCTCCACCGGCGCAAGGTCCCAAAATGGCAGAAATTTGGGGAATGACACCGCTGGCCATCACATTGCGTTGAAAAATTTCTGCATATCCGGCAAGCGAGAGGACGCCTTCCTGAATTCGGGCGCCGCCACTGTCATTCAATCCTATAACCGGTGCGCCTGCTTTCATCGCCATATCCATGATCTTGTTGATCTTATTGGCAAAAGTTTCACTCAGGCTGCCGCCATAAACGGTAAAATCCTGGCTGAAAATAAAAACAGGCCGCCCATCAATGGTACCACGCCCAGTCACTACGCCATCACCGTAATAATGCTCTTTATCCAGACCAAAGTCGGTGGAGCGATGGGTTACATACATATCAAATTCTTCGAAACTATCGTTATCCAGCAAAAGATCAACGCGCTCCCGAGCTGTTAATTTCCCTTTTGCATGCTGCTTCTCAATTCTTTCAGCGCCTCCCCCCTGCCGGGCCAGATGCCGCATTTCAAATAGTTTCTCAACCAAGTCGCTCATAGCCATTTTAAATTCCCTGTCCTTTTTCATTATGGATTTCCGGTTCTTCAATAAATTCTGTTAAGACACCAAAGCTTGACTTGGGATGAAGAAAGCCAATTTTGAAGCCCTCAGCGCCAATTCTGGGTGTCTGGTCTATCAGCCGAATATGCTCTTCGGCTGCTTTTTTTAGTGCCGCTGCACAATCATCTACATTCAAAGCGATGTGGTGCAGACCTGGACCTTTTGTCTCGATAAATTTTGCAATAGGACTTTCAGGGGATGTGGCCTCTAAAAGCTCGATACGGCTTTCACCAAGCTGAAAAAGAGCAACTCTCACTTTTTGTTCTTCTACAGTCTCTTCGCCAAGATAGGGCAAGCCCAAGAAGTCCCGGTAATAAGGAATCTGCTCTGACAGACTGCGAACTGCAATCCCGATGTGCGATAGTTTCTTTATCATAAATCCTCTCTTCATTTGAAGTGCTCGTCCAGCAAAAGTCATTCCGCAATTTTAAACATAGCAGTTTTTATACATAATTTTTCTTCATATTCATCCTAGAATCAAAATATAATCAGAAAAAATGTGCGACTTCATTCTTAAAATTGTAGATTGCATATATATGCGTCTGCTTCCACTGAATCTAAT
>Ga0129302_1003496_pt1 | contig 10771 bp, 10 predicted proteins | sample BlaSprsedimmetaG_FD_94476 | JGI IMG/M metagenome (GOLD analysis project Ga0129302, IMG submission 94476) | Hot spring sediment bacterial and archeal communities from California, USA to study Microbial Dark Matter (Phase II) - Blank Spring... | ecosystem: Environmental > Aquatic > Thermal springs... | reverse complement strand
GGAGCGGGGGTGATATGAACCGGTGGGTCGACCGCGGCGGGCCGCGCCGATCCGCCCATGAAGGAGGCTTTCATGGATCAGCCGACAACCAGGCGGATCAGCGTGGTGGACCCCGTCAGCCGGGCGCTGGACCGCGTTAACAAGGTGCTCTTCGATCCGTTCGACCTGGGCAAGTGGTTCATCCTGGGCTTTGGGGCATGGCTGGCGACACTGGGGCAAATAGGTTTCGGAGGTCCGACCCTGAATTTCTTTTTGGGTCAGGACAGCCAAGGTCGGGGCGGAATCGAGCTGCTTGTCTTCACACTGCCATTCACATTTGCAGCTATGGTTGTCGGGCTTGCAATGGCTGTGGTATTCGCTTGGCTGGGGAGTCGAGCCGACTTCATCTTTGCTCATTGTGTAGTGAGAAACAAGGCCGAGGTGTCGGAGCCATGGAAGCGTTACTCACGGCAGGGCAACAGCCTGTTTTTGGTGCGACTAGGCATAGGCGTTGTGTGGTTCCTTGTCACTTTCCTTCTTTTTGGATTAGCCATATTTCAGTACGTCACCCTATATAGTCGCGGACAGCGTCCCATGGCCTCAGAGCTTTTACTGTATACGGCGGTTTTCTGGGGTGTGCACCTGCTTGTCTCCGGCATTTTCATGTTGGCCGTAATGCTGTTGCGCGACTTGGTGGTCCCGATCATGATGCTTCGGGGCTGCACGTGCAGTGAAGCATGGTACGAACTAAAGATTCTTATTGGAGCGAACTTCGGTCGGTTTAGCTTGTACGTGGTTTTCCGATTGTTGTTAGCCACGCTGATCTTTCTGATCATTGGCGCCTTGATTCTCTGTACATGTTGTCTGGGTCTCTTCTTGCTGGGCATTCCGTACATTGGGTCAGTAGTATTATTGCCGGCCTCTGTTTTCAAGCGGTCGTATTCGTTGTATTACCTGGCGCAGTATGGGCCGGAGTATGATGTGTTCGGGCCGGAGGGGGACGAAGAGACACCGGAAGGGGCCGTGCCGCCGCAAGGGCCGGTCGAGCCAGAGACGATCGTGGTGGGCCCGCGGGAGGTGGTGATCGAGCCGGGGCGGCAGGCGCCGCCGAAGCCGCCGGGAGGGAATCCCTGGGACCGGATCTCGCCGCCGGAGCCGCCACCCTATTCGGGGTGAGGGGTCGTGGTCGCCATGCCCACGTCCGCGTGAGGTGGATGGCTAGGTCGCGCGGTGCAAGTGGGGCGGCGGGCAGGGGGTTTGTGTCAAGCCGACGGGACCAAGAGCCGATCTAGAAGGGGGCGGTTCAGATTGAGGTCACCGGTATGGCGCGACGCAGACGGCTTCGTCGCATCAAAGGCATGAGGCGGATTCGCCGCCTGCTGAGCGGCCGCACGCTGCACGGCGTGATTCTCGTGGGCTGCTTGGCGATCATTGCGGTGACGCTGTGGCTGGGGGTCGAGCGTCTGGCGGCCGAGAGGCTGGGCTGGCGGTGGAGCCTCTATTGCGTGTTGAACGATTGGTTCGGGTTGAAATGCACATCGGGCGGCTTGATGCGGTCGCTGGAGGCCTTGTCGCAGGGAGACGTGCGGCGGGCGCTGGCGTATCATCCCATCGGGCCGCTGTTCTTTGGGGTGGTGGTGTTTCAAGTGCCGTATCGCGTGTGGGCGATCGCGGCATGGCCTCGGGCGCTGCCACGGTTCATCCGGCAGGTGCATGGGGTATTGGTCGGCGGACTGTGCGCGGCGATTGTCGTGGACTGGCTGTTCCTGGCGGGTGATCGGATAATGTGAGGATGAGTTGGTCCGGCGGCCAGCGATTGTGGCCAGGCGCGTGTGGGGGCAGTCTGACGCGGTGAGGGTGATCGAGCGTTTCGGACGGTGTGGGTGATTGTCTCCCTCATGGTGCCGACGGGACAGATAAGGTATCATCAATGCGGCTCCGGCGGCCGGCCCGGGTGGAGCAAACCACCGAACAGGCGAAATCCGGGGCGTGAACGGTGACGATTGTGAGGACATGAATGAAGATCACCAAACGGATGAAGACCGTGTGGGCGGTGTTGGCGATCTATTGGCCGGTGCTGTTCGTGTTGACGCACGTCCCGATCTTCGATGTAGCGCGGAAGTCGGGCATGAGCGACAAGCTGATGCACGTCCTGGCGTACATGGGGTTGATGATGCTGGTGTGGTGGGCGGTCAGTCCCTACGAGCGGGTGGACTGGCGACGGTGGAAGGTGTGGTTGATTCTGGCGGTGGTGGTGTGGTACGGGGCGGCGGATGAGTGGTTGCAGGGCTACGTGGGGCGGTCGGCGGATATGGAGGATTTCGTCGCGGACCTGATCGGGACGCTGGCGGGGCTGGTGCTCCTGTGGGCGCTGCCATTCTGGCCGGCGGTGCTGGTGGTGACGGCGGTGTTCATCTTCTGCGTGTCGGACCTGTCTCGACTGGACCTCCTGGCGCGATACGCCGTGCTGAATACGGGATTTCAGTTCGGCGGGTACGCCGTCTTCACCTTGGCGTGGATTCACTCCCGCGGACGGTTTCGCGAGGCTCAAGGGCGGGCGTGGTCGTGGCTGGTTCAGGCGGTGTCGTTGCCGCTGGCCTTGCTGGGTTTTGTGAAGCTGGCCGCATGGGGCTTGGGCAAGCCGATCTTGTGGCCCGATTGTGCGGCGGCCACGGCGGGCATGGTGCTGGCCGCGGGGGCGAGTTGGCTCCTGTTTCGGGCCAGGCCGATGGCGGGGCCTGTCGGTGATACGGCGGCGGATCACGTGGCGGAGGGTTCATCGGTGCCGGCCGGGTCGGGCGGCGTTGCGGGGGAGGAGGAGGATCGGGTGGCCCGGTCGCGGGAGTATCGCACCTCGTAGATGTCCTGTTTTCTGAAGACGGCGATGCCGGTGGAGACCAGGATTCGCAGGTCGAGCCCAAAGCTCTGTCGGCGGACGTACTCGACGTCGAGGGCGAGCTTGTCCTCGATGGTCAAGCCGCCGCGGCCGGCGATCTGGGCCAGGCCGGTCAGGCCGGGCTTGACGAGCAGACGCTGCCGCTGGACGGCGTTCCATTCGGCGATCTGAGCGACGTAGAGGGGTCGCGGCCCGACCAGGCTCATGTCGCCGATAAGCACGTTCCAGAGCTGGGGCAGCTCGTCGAGCGAGTGCTCGCGGAGGAATCGGCCCAGGCGGGTCAGGCGGGGGTCCTCGCCGGATTGGGGGCTGTCGCCATAGGGGTCCACATCGGTGCACATGGTGCGGAACTTGTAGAGGGTGAAGGGGCGGCCATCCTTGCCGGCCCGTTCTTGCCGGAACAGGGCCGGGCCCCGGCTCGTCAAGCGGATGGCCAGGGCGACGATCAGCAGCACCGGCCAGAGGACCGCCAGGGCGAGGGCCGTGACCAGCAGATCGAGCCCCCGTTTAACGAACCGGTAGACGGCCGAGCGATTCGGCTTGATCGGTGCCGCCGGGGCCTCGGGATGTTCGTTTATCGGACGATGCATCGGCGGTTGATTCTATCCGACTCGTGTGAATCGTTCAAACCCGTATGCCGAAACAGTACGGGATGGACAATCCGCGGCTCTGCGGCTAGATTGCCCGCAAAACGGACTCTTTACAGGATGGCGTTCCATGGCGGTTCAGGCATCCAGACGGCATAAGCGATTGGTTCTTGCGTTCACCTGCATCGGTCGGCGGGTGTCGTTGCTGAAGGCGTTTCGGGCGGCGGCGGAGGGTTTGGGGGTCCGGCTGGAGGTTATCGGAACCGATGTGACGGCCGACAGCGCCGCGCTGCAGTGTTGCGATCGCAAGGTGCTGGTCAGCCGCGTGGACCATCCGGAGTACCTGTCAGACTTGTTGGCCTTGGTGCGTCGGCACCAGGTGGAGTTGCTGGTGCCGACGGTGGATCTGGATTTGAAGCTGCTGGCGCGGCATCGCGAGGCGTTCGCCGAGGCGGGTTGCCACGTGCTGGTCTCCGCGCCGGAGGTGATCGCCATCTGCCAGGACAAGCGGCGGACGTGCCGATTTCTGGAAGCGCGGGGCTTCTGTACGCCACGGACCCTATCGCTGAGTGAGGCGTTGCGTAAGCGACAGCCGTATCCGTTATTCCTGAAGCCCTGGGATGGGGCGGCGGCGCGCGGCAACGTGGTGGTGCGGAACCGAAAGGAGCTGGAGTTCTTTGGCCGGCGGCTGAGACATTGCATCGTGCAGGAGTTCATCGCCGGTCCGGAGTACACGTGCGACGCGTACGTCGATCGGGACTTGCGGGTGCGGTGCGTGGTGCCGCGGCAGCGGGTGGCGGTTCGCGGCGGCGAGGTGAGCAAGGCCCGGATCGTGAAGGACCGGATGATGATGGAGCGGGTGGGTCGGCTGGTGGAGGCGTTGGGGGCCGGCCCGGGCGTGATCACGATTCAGCTCATCAAGGACCGCCGGGGGCGCTACGTGTTCATCGAGATTAACCCGCGTTTCGGGGGCGGCGTGCCGTTGAGCATCGAGGGGGGCGCGAACTTTCCGGCGTGGATCCTGGCCGAGCATCTGGGACGTGCGCCGCGAATTCGATGGGACGGCTTCCGGAACGGGCTGCTGATGCTGCGGTACGACGCGGAGGTGTGGGTGCGACGACGGGAGGAGGTGGAGCATGGGGGTGTTTGACGACTTCATCGGCAGCCAGCGGCCGCTGAGTTGGGTGATTCGCTTCTGGCCGGTTCTGGTTGCCGCGTGGGGATGCGCGTTGGCCGGGACGTGGGTGTGCAAGCGGGTCGCGCTGCGTTTCGGGATCGTGGATCGGCCGGATCACCTAGTCAAGACGCACAAAGAGCCGGTGGCCTATCTGGGCGGTGTGGGGATGCTGGTCGGGTTCGCCGTTGGGATGGTTCTGGGGCTGTATCTCGTTCGTGACGAGGAGGGGTTTGCAACGGCGTGGCGGTGGCTGGCGGCGATTCTGGCCGGGGCGGTCATCGCCTGCGGCGTAGGCGTGGTGGATGATCTGTTCGACATTCGCCCCAGTCGCAAGATGCTGGGCCAGGCGCTGGCGGCTCTGGCTCTGATCGTGGGAGGGGTGCTGCCGTCCCTGAGCCGGTTCGTGACCCCGTTCGGCTGGACGTTGCCGGCGGGCCTGGAGACGGCGTTGGGTGTGATCGTGGTCGTTGTGTTCGTGCTGGGGGCGACCAATTCGCTGAACCTGTTGGATGGCCTGGATGGGCTGTGCGCCGGGGTGACGGGAATCATCACGTTGGCGCTGCTGGCCCTGGCGGTGCACCTGAGCACGTGGGGATACAGCCCCCACGGGGACTCGGTGCGGATGATCGTGTGTTTGGCGTTGGTGGGCGGGGTGTTCGGCTTTTTGCCGTTCAACCGGCACCCGGCGAAGATCTTCATGGGCGACGCGGGCAGCATGCTGCTGGGGTTCGTGGTGGCGTCGTTGATGATCCTGTTCGGCGAGCAGGTGCCGCGGTGGTGGATGGCGTCGGTGGTGGTGTTCGGGCTGCCGATTCTGGACACGGCCACGGCCCTGGTGCGGCGGCTGGTCAGTGGGCGGCCCTTGTTCGTGTCGGACCGGGGGCACATCTACGACCAGATGATCGACCGAGGGATTCCGCTGCGGCGGACGGTGCAGATCAGCTACGGCCTGGCGGCGTTGTACGCGGTGATCGGGCTGGTGATGAGCCAGATCCGGACGCGGTACGCGGTGATCGTGTACGTGCTGGTGTTCGCGGTGTCGGGGGTGATCGTTTGGCGAAAGGGCTATCTGCGGATGGAAGGCCTGCGGGGGGCGATACACAAGGGGCGATGAACAGCGTCTTCAGCATGGGGCGTCTGGCATCTCTATCACATAGACATTACTCGTTATCCCATGGCTTGTAGTTTTGCAGGTGAGGGCAAACCCGCACTTCTGATAGAGACGATTGGCCGCCGCGTTGGTTTCCGCCACCAGGACTTTCACTCGTTTCACCTTACGGCGGACACACTCACGAAGTCCTTCGGTGACTAACTGGGTCGCCAATCCCGTCCGTTGCCGTACGATGGAAACACCCACAGAAAGCAATTCTGCATCTGGAAGATTGTATGTACGCATTCTATGCGGATACAGGAGGTTCTGAAGTATGCCCTTGATGACAGAAATGTGAAATACTTGGCCGACGAGAGAACCGGCCATTCGAAGGCCACCTCTGGCCAGGACGGATCTATATAATCGCTTGATGTCGGTGGCAAACGTCACGAATCCTATAATGGTCCCCTGGCATTCGGCCACTATTCCAAACCCATAGGGGCTACGGGCGATCGCGGCATAGAGTGCCGTAACAAACCGATCCCCCAACGAGGTGATAAACCCGCCTTGGATACCGGACATATGAAGCTGAGCCACGGCTGCCGCATCCTCCTTGAAAAGCGGGCGAACCGCGACAGGCTCAACAATGGGACGGGCGCCACTCATGCCTTATTCTCCAAGTCCCAGCTCCCGGGTCCGGATTTGCCCTCACCGATGGTGCGCCGTGTTGCGTGTAGTCTTGACTTTCCGAGGTACAGTTCTTCATATAAGCGCAGGTGCTCTTCCACGAGGCGACGCAATGAAAACGACCGGCACACCCGTTCTCGACCGGCCAGCCCCATCGCGCGCCGACGCGTGGCGTCCTCCGACAGCTGTGCCATGGCGCGCCGAAGTTGCTCGGCATTGTCCACATCAACCAGTAGGCCTGTCTGGCCATCCACGACTGCGTCGAGGCACCCCGTGGCGCGGGTCGTGATGGTGGGACGCTCCATGGCCGCTGCTTCGAGGAGCACGTAGCTGAAACCCTCTCGACGGGACGGCAGGATGACGACGTCCATCGCTGCGTAATAGGGTACGGGGTCCTTGACGTGGCTTACATGAATGATGGCGGGATGGTTATCCACATGTCCTAGCGTCACAGCGTCAAGGCGCTCGCGCGACGTATCCAGATCTCCTACAATCAGCAACCGCAAATGGTTTGCTCCAGCGTACAGGTCCAAAAAGCCGTCGACGAGCGGTTTGATGCCTTTGTCGGGAACGAGCCTTCCCACATAACCGAACACCACCGCATCGGCGGGGATATGGTGTTCTTGACGAATCTGTTGCGCGAGGGCGGCCGTCTCCGCTGTAGGATGAAAGTGGTCTACATCAATACCACAGGCAGTCCCATCGCCCAGCATGTGCATCTTCTCCACGGGGCACAAACCCTCGGCTTGAAAACGCTCGTGCAGCGTAGAGCTGACGACCAGGACATGTGTGGCCAGGATGCAAGCCACCCGGTCCGACAACCACAGAAGTCGGCGTTTTAGACCCGTGGCTGTTTCGAGAGGGCAGCCATGTAGTGTGTAGATACGATGGGGAACGCCCACGAGAAAGGACGCCAACATTCCTACCAGTCCGGCCTTCGGGGTGTGGGCATGTACGATGTGGGGGCGCCGTTGCCGGAGGTCACGGACCATACGCACGATCGTGACCAGGTCGGTGAATGGGGAGATACGCCGGGGGATATTCACTGCTAGGACGCTACAGCCCATCTCTTGCAGATCCATCAATTCCGGATGCCCCGAACTAAGCACGCGAACGTCGTGCCCCTGAGCAATAAGCTCGTGAATCAGGCCCTGATAGAAGAACAAGGTTCGCGGAATACTGGCAATCAGCACAAGCCTCATGGGGACTCATCCTTAGTTGGCAAGGGTCGCGGGCACCCGAAGAGTTCGCATCTGTTTAGTCAAAATCGGATCCAACGGGCTGAGCGTGCCCTGCTTTTTTGGGCGGGTTCTCCGAGCTGGGGGACACGATAGAAACGCTTACAGAGCCGGTAACGTGATGTTTCGTATAGATTCAAGATCGTTCAGGTAGAGCTTCAGGTGTTGATCAGGCAGGGCCTCAAAACGTCTGGCCATGAGACGGCGACGGCGACCACTGAGGAATATTAGGATGGTAGCAACGTACTTAGCCAACTGCACGCTGGCCTGACCCAAGGCCTTCGTTCGGCGGCCACCCTTCCATAGACTCTTAAAAAGGAAGCGGGCATTTGTGAGCCGGGTTACAAATTGTTTTCGCAAAGAAAACGACTGGTCCAGGCGGTAGTAGTACAGAACCTCGGGGATATTGGCCAGAAGGCTCTCTGCAGCGGCGTGATACAACATTTCAAAATCCACGGCGATACGGAGGGCTTCGTTGTATCTATGAGCTTCGAACCATCGTCGCTTGCCTAGTATCGTGCCATGAGCGATATATATTGTTTGTTCAGGATGTGCAATGATTTCCTTGTGGGATATCGGAGGGATCCACTCCCCCATGGGCTGGTCGTTCTTGTCCAAGAAACACATCCCCGTCCCGACCGCGTCGACGTCCGGATGGGACTCCATGAAGGCCACTTGCTTCTCGATGCGGTGGGGGCTGCACAAATCGTCGGCATCCTGGCGGGCGATGTATTTGCCTCGAGCCCATTGCGTCAATCGGTTCAGGCTTGCCGATCGGCCGAGGTTGCGGCCGTTGGAATACACTCGGATACGCGGGTCCTTGACGGATTGGGCGATCTCCAGGCTGCGGTCTGTGGATCCATCATCCACGAGAATCAGCTCCCAGTCCGCAAACGTCTGGGCCAGGATGCACCGGATCAGGTCCGGCAGGTACTTCTCCTCGTTGTGAAAGGCGCTGGTGATGCTGACGAGGGGGGTGCTCATGACGGTTTCCTTGGGGCCGATGGACAAATGTGCTCGAACATCCGAACAATCGCCTGGGTGTGTTGTTCCGGCCGATGATGTTCTTGAAACAGTTCATACGCTCGCCGGCATAGGGCCCGGGTGGCCTCGGGATCAGTGACGACCTGCCGGACGGCTTCGGCCAGCCCCTCGGCGTCGCCGATCTCGAATAAGTAGCCGGTTGAACCGTGCTGGATCGCCTCCGGGATGCCGCCGACCGGCGTGGCGCAGACCGGTTTCTTCAGCAGCATCGCCTCCAGGATGGAACGCGGGAATCCCTCCGTGTGCGTGGGCAGAACCACGACATCGCACGCCTGCATCAAGGCGGGCATATTATCCTGCCAGCCCAGCAGACGCACTCGTTCTCGCACGCCCAGGTCGTCGGCCAGGTGCAACACCTCCTGGCGAAACCCGGGATCTTCTCCCGTGCCGATCTTGCCCGGCAGCCAAAGGACGGCGTCGACGCCTTGATCCTCCAACCGACGCAGGGCGCGGACGGCCGTGTCCTGGCCTTTGGCGGGCTGGAAACGGGCGGCCGGCAGAAGGAGTTTTACGCGAGGATCTTGCGGCTCGCAGACCGCCGGGGTGGTCGTCGCCCGCCGCACCACCTCTTCGACACAGATGGTGTTGGGCGTGTAAAAGAGCTTGGACTCCGGGATGCCTCGCTTCTTCAATTGCTCAATCGAAGCGCGAGCGTGAGCGATGATCGCGGCCAAATATTTCTTCATCAGCCAGCACAGAAAAGGGCTGACCTGGTCGGGCGTGGCCCAGCCCCGGACATACATGGCCGTGGGGACTCGCCGCAGCGCCCGGCTGCTGACCAGGAACGCCAGCGATTTTTCATTGTTCACCCAGATGGCGTCCGGACGGATGTCGACGACGGTTCGGATGAGTCGGTGCCGGATTCGCAGAAAGTCGGGGATTTGGGTGGCGGCCCGCAGGAAACGTTTGACCGGTTTGTCCTTGGCGCCAATGTACGTATCCTGTGCCTTGGGGTACAGGATGTGTAGCGGCAAGCCGGCCGCACGAACCGCCTCGCAGTACTCCCGACACGTGCCGTAGGCGTCGACCACGTGGACCTCATGGTCGACGTTGAGCCGCCGGCAGAGGTACAACGATCCCTGCGGTCCACCGCCGAAGTTGATCGTGAAGTCAAAAAACAGCAGGCGCATTCTGCGTGGACCACAAGCCATTACCCTCGTCCCACATCGCCTCCCCCTGGACGCCCAAATCATATTCGTACTGGGATAAGAAGTATGCCCGATCTAGGAGGACGACCGCCAGAAACAGCATGTACCTTGCGTAGCTGGGAGTCAGGGCATTGGCTGTGTTCGCATAAATGCCCCACGCCACAAGCAACCATATACAGCCTCGGCCTATGGCGGCCAAAGCAGGCAAGGATGCTTTTCTTAAAGCAAGAGATCTCTTGAAGAAATGATAAACGGCCAGTACGGCCCAAAGCACACTTCCCAGTCCATAGACCGTGATCAAGGCCACAAATGCGCTGTGAGGCTCCATTCTGTTCTTCTCAATCCCTCCCATCGGGCCTTGGCCAAAAATGTAGTCGCGCAAAGTCGCGGTCTTGAAGTATTCACTCCATGTCCGGAACCGACCCAAAACGTTGTAGCCCCACTCCCCACTTTCGGGATTATAGGCTTCTTGCATGCGTTCAATCATCAGCTGCGAGTAACCTGAGAAAAGGATCAGTACGATTAACCCTAAAAGCAGTATCGACCAACTTGCGATCTTGTCCCGGCCTACTATGGCCATCCCCAAGAGGGGGAGACTGAGTGCCAGAAAACCCGAGCGCGATCGTGTATAGATGAGCCCCAGCACTAAGACCGCGGTACTCATCCAAACAGCTGCTTTCATGAGGAATGAAGACTGGAGGCGAACGGCGGGAAGCGTCAACAGGGCCAAACACGCCATCACACAAGCGGCGTTGTTTGGGTTCATAAATGCTCCCGCTCCCCTCGCGGCGTACTGAAGTCCTCTCGCGTAGGCTTTCGGGTGTGCAAAAACTTCAAGCTGATACGGGAAATGGTACTGTAGGACGATCAAGAATGCGCCAATCACCCCCGCCACGATTAACATGACGAGGTGGTTGGCCAAATC
>Ga0129302_1003495_pt1 | contig 10773 bp, 5 predicted proteins | sample BlaSprsedimmetaG_FD_94476 | JGI IMG/M metagenome (GOLD analysis project Ga0129302, IMG submission 94476) | Hot spring sediment bacterial and archeal communities from California, USA to study Microbial Dark Matter (Phase II) - Blank Spring... | ecosystem: Environmental > Aquatic > Thermal springs... | reverse complement strand
TACTTGACATAGTTATAGAATCGGTTTACATTGCGCAGAGTATGAAAAATGAAGCAATTAGCCCTAAAGTAATTTAAAAGGTAAGCTATCAAATATCTGATAAGAGAGTCTATTTGAATATAGAAGAAAAAAAGAACAAACAAAAAGGAGGATGTATGTGGCGTAAAGTGCTACTGCTAACACTTCTTGCGTCGGTTGCTATGTTTGCTGCCGGTGAAAATTCAGAAAAAGCAGCTCGCGAAGCTGTCACGAATTTTCGCATAGCAGATATGGATAATCCAAATCGCACAGAAGTACAACTGAATTCAAAGTACGATTATTCGTACAATATCCCAAATATTACAATAACTGGTGCTGTAGCCAGTGATGTAGTTACTGTTGCTGATACTGCTTCAGTGGGAACTGTAACAATTGATTATAATTGGACTACAGATTATTGGGCGGAAGAAGGGTCGTTTACTGTAACATCGCCTGCTGGTACTGAGCTTACAGTTGGCGCTGGACAGCTATCCGGACACTATACAGTCGAATTAACCGGTTTTACTGGTGAAGATTTGGCGGGTGTGTGGACTTTTACGATTTATGACAGTTATGGTGATGGTGGTCATACACTTTCCGACGCAACATTTAATGTTGATGGTGTAATTGTTGAGCCGATTCTTTTTATTAGTCATCCAGTTATTGATTTGGGTACAATGGATTTGGGAACATCCGCCAATTTTACCTTTTCACTGACAAATTATGGATTAAATGATTTAGTAATTAGTGAAATTGTATCCAGTGACGCTAATCTAACAACTGATTTTGCTGGTGAAGACAGCACAATCATCGCTTTTGAGTCGATGGATGTAGAATTGACTTATACCGCTTCCGAATCTGGAATTTTTGAAGCTGTTTTAACAGTTAGTTCAAACGATCACGTTAGTGATAGTACAATAACTGTTAGCGGTGTTGTGATACCATCTGGTTATGATATGATTGGCTTTGATGGTCCTTCGTTCCCCAATGGCTGGAATACAACCGGCGTCTGGTATCACTCTACAGTTGCATATAGTGGAACCCACTCATATTATGCTAGTTATACCAATACAATGGCTGAGCTTATGACCGGTCGTTTGGATATGAGCGAAGGTGAGCATCTGCTTTCTTTTTGGTGGCGTGAATATGGCGCTGGTAACCCCGACAGCACTATCGTTTCTATGTCCCCTGACGGTGGTGTCACCTGGACGGACCTGGGTGTCGTCGGTGGCGGCAGCAATAATGTGTGGGTGAACGCAGTTTATGATTTAGGTTCACCTGCCAGCGATATGGTTATGCTGAAATGGACCTATATTGGCGATGCCAGTTGGGATGCCTGGATGTTTTATATTGACGAAATCAATTTGGCTCCGGCTTGGATGCCGCCTCTTGGCACCGTTGAAGGCACAGTTACCGAACTTGCCAAAGGCCCGATTGAAGGCGCAACTGTTGCCAATTGGGAAGGTGATGTGGTCGTGATGACCGATGCTGATGGTATGTATTCTATGGACCTTCCGGAAGGTCTGCATACGATTGTTGTATCAGCAGAAGGATATCAGACTGCAAACTATAATGTTCAGGTTGTTGGTAATGATACAATAAGTCAGGATGTCGCATTAGCTACAGTTGGCGGCGTCTATCGTACAGGTTTTGAACCTAATGATGATCTTGGTTATAATGAAGATACGAATACCAATCCCTGGTATCTTGCTCAGGGTATGCAATCCGTTACAGGTATGATTAAACCAACCAGTGGAAATTATATGCTTGGTTTTGGTCCTTATCAGAATGACGACTTCGCCATTTGGGGAAGCAGCTACATTCAGTTGGTTGATTATGCTACAGCCACTATTAAGTTCAAAGCCAACTACGCGATGGAAAACAATTATGATAATTTCTACGTGCTGGCGCACCAACCCGAATATGATGGCGCTGAATGGTGGGTAATGGGTGAGGTTACTGGTTCTTCCAATGGCGAATGGGTAGAAATGGAATTTGATGCTTCCATGTTTACCGGCGCTGGCTGGGGCACCAATGTAGAAATCGGTTTTGCCTTCATCTCTGACTTTAGTGTCGTTAGCGGCTTTGGTGTTGTTATTGACGAAGTCGTTGTCGAAGGAAGTTCCAACCCGATACTGGCTCCTGAAAACCTAACTGCTGTCAGTTTTGTGGATGGACAGGTGCCGCTGAGCTGGGATGCTCCCAAAGCCGGCGAAAAGACCTATGAGCTGAAGAGCCTTAGCTCTCTGAAATATGTTGAAGCCGGTCGCAAAAAAGCTATGCCGGTGCTGGAAACTGTTGAACGTCGTATCAATTTTGATGCGCTCCGTGGATTACTGGGATACAATGTATTCCGTTTTGATGCGGCTCAAGCTTTTGCTCAGGTTGAAAAGCTGGCCTATGTCACAAGCACCGAATATGTCGACGAAGATGTCGTTAATGGAAAACTCTATGAATATACTGTCACCGCTCTCTATGAAGAAGGCGAAAGTATGAATACAAACTGGGCAGAAGCAACTCCGGGTGTTCTCACTGTTGAGCCGGTTGATTATACTCAGGATTTTGAGGATATAACTATTCCAAGACTCCCTGCAAAGTGGAGTGTAGAGACTATGGGTGAAAATGGCTGGGCCACAGGAAATAGTGGCACCGCCTCTAGTGACTGGATGTTTTTTCCGGCACACGGCAACTTTGCATTTATCAATGATGATGCACCAGGGAACGGCGTCAGCAGTTCCAGTATTCTCTGGACCCCGCCACTGGTTGCTAGCGATATTGAGAAACTGCAGTTGAAGTTCAACACCTCAGGTTATGCAGATCCCAGCGTTGAAGCTCATAAACTGCTAATCCGCTATGGCCTTGAAGAAGGTTCTACTGTATTTGCTGAAGTAGCCGATGCGGATGGTGTTTGGGAGCCCAGACTCTATGACCTGACAGACCTTGCTGCCGGCGAAGAATGGTTCCAGATTGGTTTCTTCAATGAAGACCTTGGCGGCTGGGGCTATGGCTGGGCCGTTGATGATGTTGAAATCTCTGAACTGGTAACGGGTTACTTGGCTGGTGTGGTGAAAGATACATCTGACAACACGCTGGCAAATGCTAAAGTTGTCATCGACGGAGCAACAAAGGTTGACCTTTTCACCGATGAAAATGGTGAGTTCCTGGTAGAACTGCCAATTGGAAACTACGATGTAATTGCTCAGGCTTTTACATACTACGGTGATGACACAAATGTTGATGTTTTAGAAGGTGACACTGCATCGGTGGCTTTTGAGCTGGTGAAAATTACTAATCCTCCCAGCAATTTGTCTCTGATTGCATCCCCGAAACAAAAGGCTCATCTGGAATGGAATGCTCCCGCCCCTGCTGGCGAGCTGAGCTACGATGATGGCACAGCCGAATCCTGGTACTGGGTTGGCGGTCCTTCTTCAAACACCCATTTCTTTGCCGTGCTTTTTGACTCTCCGCTGCCAGCTCCTTATACTGTGAGCCACGTAGGTATTCTTGCTCTGGGTGAAGTGCCTGGCGCTTATTTTGAGAATGTCTATGTTGCACCAGACGGGTTAGGCGGGCCCGATTTGGCAAATGCAGTTGCCGTACCCAATGTCCGTTTTAATGGAACATTTGACGATGGCGCTGATTATGTGATGACTGAAATGGCTGCCGTAATGGCAGGCGGCTCTTTCTGGGTACTCACACAGTGGATTGAAGGCGGAGTCAATGGTCCTTTCGTTGGTACCGATACCGGCAGCAACAGCGGTCGCAGCTACTGGTCAAATGATGGAGCCAATACGCTGAATGCTATCCCGATGAATTTCATCATTCGTGCTTATCTTGAAGCCAATGGTGAAGTGGCTGTTGCCAGCAGTACAGACCCCATTGATGCCGAAGCCAGTTTGATTACTGACGGTATCGTTAATGGACCCTCTGTTCCTGTGCCGGCTGCTTTTGAAGTAAATGGTTCCAAAGCTGTTAGCTATAATGTCTATCGCGCAGTGAATAATGGTGATTTTGAATTACTGTCAACCGCCAATATGGAATACTATCTCGATGAAGCTATCGTGATGGATACAACTTACAGCTATTATGTAACAGCAGTTTATCCTGAAGGCGAAACTGCCGGAACCAATACTGCAAGCTATACACCCGTCGCCAAACCATTTATGGCTCTGGATATGCCAGGAATCATGCTATACGAGAGATTCTATGAAGATGATCGTGAATTTACTGAACAATTCACCATCTCGAATGAAGGTCTTGCCAAACTCGGCTTTGATCTGGAATACACCATTGCCGGTGGTAAAAACGATGCAAAAGACATTACTGGCGCTTTCTTTACTGCTCTGGGCGGTGTCTTTGCAGGTGTAAATAACTACGAATTGCCGATTATTCTCCAGAATAATTCACCGGATGCAGAGTGGATTGATACCGCTGCTATCTGGCTGCCAGCAGGTTTTGAAGTCAATATGGCTACAATGCTGATGGTGCCGGGAACTAATCGTGGCTTGAATCTCGTAGCAACTGAAGCAGATACCATTAATGGTGAAGCTTTTACGAAACTGCTGTGGGCTGACCCCAATGGCGGTTTTGGTGAAATCTGGGGCACCGAATGGGCCTATGCCTGGTTGAATATGAACATCGCACCGGGAACCACCGATCTCTATTTTGATTACTGGATCAGTGGTGATGAAGCTGGTAACAGCGATACCGGCGAGCATGATGTCTATGGCACTTATGAATTTAGCCCATCTGAAGTGGCGGTTGAGTTCAGCACTTACGGAGATTCCGTAGATGTGGATGTCGCAAAAGACGTTGTAGCAACTATCACCACAAATGAATATTGGCCTGGCCTCTATGTTGGTGTTGTCACAATTACCAGCAATGATCCCGACCAGCCCGAGCTTGAATTTCCCGTTGGTATTCTCAACTATCCTGCAATGACGACCCTGACTGGTACTATTACTTCAGGTTATGATAACTCACCGGTAGAAGGTGCCCAGGTTGTTGTTGGTGGCGAGCATTCTGCTGTTACCGACGAGAATGGTGTCTATACCATTGAACATATCTTCCTGATGAATGGTTATGGTGATGAGAAAGCCCAGCCATACCACGAATATGATATCGTTGTAATGCATTCAGATTACTATATGGAAGCTCAAGCTAAGAAGATGGTTTATGGTAATGAATATACAATGGATATGGTATTAACGCCGAATGTGCCTGCACCAAGCGGTCTGACTGCAGCGCCCACATTCCGTGAAGCTGTTGAGCTGAACTGGGTTCTCAAGTTTGCTGAGCCGGCCTGGCTACAGTGGGATAGTGGCACGAATGACGATGCGATCGGTCTCACCAATGGTGGTACCTTTGATGTGGCTGCCCACTGGGATGCTGATATGCTCGTTGATTATGTAGGCTTGTCTGTTGCACAGCTTGCCTTCTTCCCCAACGAAACTGCTGAATACATCATTGGTGTATGGGGTGGCGCTGATGGGATGACCCCCATCTACACACTGCCGGTCAATCCAGTCGTTGGTGAATGGAATTATGTTGACCTGCCAGGTGGCCCGATGCTGGAAGCCGGACAAGGCCTCTGGGTTGGCTATACTGTCACTCACGGAGCTGGTGTATATCCTGCCGGTTGTGATGCTGGTCCTGCTGTCGCCGGATATGGCGATCTTATCAAGATGGCTGGTGAAGCTGCATGGGCTCCCCTCTCAGGATATGGCCTCAACTACAACTGGAACATCGCTGTCTATCTTGACGCCAAGAAAGAGGGCAAAGTTGATCTGGTTCAACTGCCTGTTGATATGAATGCAAGCATTGAAAATCTCGAATTTGCTCAGGCTGAAGAAAAGGCTCCTTATGTGAACCGCGTATTCGGAATGCCGAAAGCTGACTTCGTCGGATTCAATGTCTATCGCTCTGCTGATGGTGGCGAATGGGAACTCCTCGGTATGGTTGAAGAAGCTCACCATATGGACCATGAAGTTGTTGATGGTTTCATGTATGAATACTACGTCACCTCTGTCTTCTCTCATGGTGAATCTGAAGGTTCGGAAACTGCTGGAATTTATGTTGATTTCGTCAGTGTCGAAGACCGGATCCCCATGGAGTTCGCAGTTCATCAGAACTATCCGAACCCCTTCAACCCGGTTACTACCATTCAGTTTGACCTGCCGGAAGCAACCGATGTGAACATTACGGTTTACAATATGATGGGTCAGGTGGTCAAGACTCTGGTCAATGGCAATATCGCTGCTGGATATCACAATGTCCAGTGGGATGGCGTCAATGACTTCGGTCAGAAGGTCTCCACCGGTATCTATATCTATCGCGTCATCACTCCAAAACACAATATGACCAAGAAGATGGTCTTCCTCAAATAATCTGAAGATGACATAAAGCTAAAGAGCCCTGGTTCGCCAGGGCTCTTTTTTTTACCTGAGACTTTTCTGAATAATTTGTTGCCTGACTTTATATCGTAGTGTAAAGATGCTTGTTTAACGTATCAGAGCATCAAGTGAGGAGATATAAAAATCACTGGAATAACAAAAAAGGGGTTCTTACAAACCCCTTTTTTGTTATATCCTGTTTAGCAGACTATCATTTAGTCCGTGTAAAGTGCATCTAACTGGTCTGCATAGAGCTGTTCTACAACTTTTCGCTTTACTTTCAGGCTGGGGGTCAGTTCACCGCCTTCAATTGTAAAAGCTTTAGAAACTAAGAAGAATTTTTTAACCTGTTCATAGCGTGCAAATTCAGTTTGCAGGCGATCAATGTCATCTTCAATCAGTTTTTTGATGCGGTCATCTTTAAGGAGCGCTTCATAGTCTTCTGTGAAGAAATTGCCTTCTTTTGCAGTATTTTCAATCACTTCCTGTGAAGGAACCACGGCTGCAACAAGGTAATTGCGGCGGTCGCCAATGACCACAAGCTGATCAATATAGCGGCTTTGTAGCAGCTTATTTTCTATATTCGCCGGTGCGATATTTTTTCCGCCGCTAGTGACAATCAGATTCTTTTTTCGGTCGGTGATTTTGAGGAAACCGTCTTGGTCAATGATGCCAATATCGCCGGTGTGAAACCAGCCATCAGCTTCGATTACTTCAGCCGTAGCATCAGGATTATTCCAATAGCCCTTCATAATGTTTGGCCCGCGAAAGAGAATTTCTCCATCTTCAGCAATCTTCATTTCCACATCAATGATTGTGGGCCCTACATAGCCAAATTTGATATTATCAATGGGATTTACGTTTGTCACCGGTGTGGTTTCCGTGAGGCCAAAGCCCTCCAGGATAAGTATGCCAGATGATGCAAAAAATTCACCGATGGCCTGAGGCAGAGGGGCTCCGCCACTGATGCCAAAGATAAACTCGCCGCCAAAAACCTTGTTTAGCTTGCTGAAAACCAGTTTATTGGCCAGCTTGTATTTTAGTCCAAGCACACCGCCGGGCATTTTTGCTTTTTGGAGATAATTGATGGAGGCTTCTTTTCCCACGCCCATAGCCCAATTGACAATCTTTTTCTTGGCTGGCTTGGCAGTGCGGACGCCCTCCAGTACTTTTGCATAGATTTTCTCATAAAGCCGTGGTACGCTGATAAGGTAATGGGGTTTACAGTCCTGTAGATTTTCCGGCACCTTGAGAATATTTTCAGCATACCAGGTGTCAGAGCCCAGCCAAAATGTGAAATGACTGCCGGCTCGCTCCAGACTGTGACTCAATGGCAGAAAACTTAGCCAGCGTTTCTTGTCCAGGAAATTTACTGTGCTTTGTATTGCCTGAACATTACTGGCGATGTTAAAATGGGTGAGCATGACCCCCTTTGGATTTCCCGTTGTTCCGGAGGTATAGATGAGCGTCCAGATTTCATCTTTTTGCCGCTCCTCACCGATTTCTTCTAGGGTGTAATTTACGCCTTTTTTAAATTCCGCTCCCTTGAGAAGGAGATCATCAAGGGTAAGTATCCATTCATCAGGGTATGAAACGGAATCATAAATAATCATAAACTTCAGTGTGGGCACTTCAGGTTTAATCTGTAAAATCTTTTCGGCTTGCTCTTTACTGCTAACAAAAACTGCTGCAGCGCCGCTGTCATTGAGGATAAATTTCACCTGTTCTGGTAAAAGTGTAGGATAGACTGCTGCGGAAATTATTCCAAAGTGGGCCATTGCATAATCGCTCCAGACCCATTCCGGGCGATTCTCAGACTGGATGCCGATGCGATCGCCGCTTTCAATACCCAGACTGCGCAAGCCCATCGCGATAAGCTCGATTTTATCGCGGGCTTCTCCATAAGTCCACATCTGCCAGTTTCCGTCTTTTTTAATTCGAAATGCTGGTTCATTGCGATATTTTTCCACCGCTTCGGCAAAGAGCACCGGCAGGGTCTCTTTGTACTTTAGTTGATATGCCATTTTCCCTCCTGCATATTTGTTCTTGATAGTTTACATTCAATCATTGCGCTTGGCAAGCACAAAAGGTTTGCATTCGTCACTATCTAAAAAAAAGATAATAACTTATCACCGTTAAGCAATCCAGATTGTCTTGATGTTGACAAATTCTTTGATGCCATAATGGCTCAATTCCCGGCCATAGCCTGATTTTTTGATGCCGCCAAAGGGAAGGCGAGGGTCTGATTTGCTTATGCCATTCACAAAAACCGCTCCCGATTCGATTTGTCTGGCCACTCTTTCTCCACGCGCCAAATCTCTCGTCCATACGCTGCCGCCCAGTCCATAGATACTGCTGTTGGCCACTCGTATGGCCTCTTCTTCATCTTTTACTGAGATGATAGCGCTGACGGGACCAAATGTCTCTTCATGATAAACCGGCATTCCTTCTTTCACATTGGTCAAAACCGTTGGTTCGTAAAAGAAGCCGGCCCCATCCAGACGTTTTCCGCCAGTTAAAAGCACCGCTCCTAATGCAATGGATTTCTGAACCTGTTCGTCCAGCTCTTTTAATAAATCCTCTCGTGCCATTGGTCCCACTTGTGTGTTTTCATCCAGCGGATCACCAATTTTCAGTTTGCTCATTATCATTGCCTGCGCTTCTTCAAATTCTTTCATCCGTGATTCCACAACAATGAAACGTTTTGCCGAAATACAGCTTTGCCCTGTATTTAGCATTCTGGATTGAGCGGAACTGAGAACGCAGTTCGGGATATCGGCATCTTCCAAAACGATAAAAGGATCGCTACCGCCCAGCTCCATCACTGTCTTTTTAATCTCTTCACCAGCAATGGCTGCCACTTTGCTGCCTGCCAGCTCGCTGCCGGTAAGGGTGACGGCTTTGACTCGCTCATCACGAATAACTGCCTCCACCTGACGGCTGCTAATCATTAGAGTCCGAAAGATATCTTTTGGGAATCCTGCCTCGTGAAAAACTGCTTCGATTGCTAAGGCTGAGCCCGGTACATTGAAAGCATGCTTTAAAACGCCGCCATTCCCAGCCATCAGCGCCGGTGCTGCAAAACGAAAAACCTGCCAAAAAGGATAATTCCAGGGCATGACCGCCAACACGACTCCCAATGGTTCAAAAGCGGCAAAACTGCGGCTGGCATCAGAGTTCAGCGGCTCATCGGCCAATATTTTTTTTGCATTTTCTGCATAATAATCACAGACCCAGGCGCTTTTTTCCACCTCAGCGCGGCTCTCTTTAATGGGTTTGCCCATCTCCAAAGTGATAGTCCGGGCATATTCTTCACGGTTTTTTCTCAGCATAGCCGCTGCTTTTTTCATCAGCTCTCCACGAGAGGCAAAACTATTGTATTTCCAGATTTGCTGCGCCTCATCCACCGCATGAAGAATGGCTTTCACCTCTTTAGGACTATGTTCACTATATTGCTTTATCAATTCATTCGTGGCCGGATTAATTGCATCCATTTAATTTCTCCTTCTTTTTCACAATGAGAATATGAGCATTGTTTTACAGCGCGTCAAGTTTTTTCAGCAAAATATTAAAATCGGTAAAACACTGCTGTCCTATAGAATCTGGAAAGCTAAGCAAAGCGCTTTGTTTACATTGTGTTAAAAGATAGATTTTGAGGATTATCAGTTTAATCTCCAAAATTATCATTCACGGCACATATCATTTTTTTCTTAATTTGGCTTGATCTGTCAGGCAATTCAAAAATAGAAAGAGGTCGCCGCTCAGGGGATTTTCTCCCAGCTCCTGCCGAACCAGCACCCGAAGGCCATTGAAGCTTTTTCGCATATCTGTCGCCGCCCGATAGGCATAGACTCGCAGCTTCCCCATTAACTGAAGCATTTACCATTCCAGCTTAAATATTAATCCGCCCGGCAGCGCTATACGGATTTGATGCCCTTGTTCTTCTTTTTCGGGAATAACTGCCACAGGTGTAAAGCCTCGCAGTGCCTGCTGCCGGTATTTTCTCTGCCAATAGCCAAAGGCGCTCAGGGGCAGGCTATGGGCAGTGCAAAAGTCCCGACGCGTCTGATTGCTTTGCGCGTAGGATTTCACCAGCGCGAACATCGTCCGCTGACGTTCTAATCTTGAATTATTTTCCGACATTGCAGCCTCCTTTTTTGACGAAAGCTACAACACCCAAAAACTCATTTCAAGATGCGCCTGACTGAGGACTTACCATTGCCATACCGAAATAAACCATCGCAAATAAAGCAAGTCCGAAGATAAAAATTGTTTTTAGTTCAACCTTATCGGCTAAAATGCCAATTGGAAGGGCAAACAAAGCGTAAATAAGATTGTAAAAAATATAAACTCCGATTACCAT
>Ga0129302_1003494_pt1 | contig 10774 bp, 9 predicted proteins | sample BlaSprsedimmetaG_FD_94476 | JGI IMG/M metagenome (GOLD analysis project Ga0129302, IMG submission 94476) | Hot spring sediment bacterial and archeal communities from California, USA to study Microbial Dark Matter (Phase II) - Blank Spring... | ecosystem: Environmental > Aquatic > Thermal springs... | reverse complement strand
CTCTATGACTATCGCCTGACATTGGAGGATGTGCGGGTCACGGCTGCGCATTGGATGGAATCGAATTTGCCTTCAGGCGCGGTCGTTGCCATCGAGCGCTTCGGCCCGCCGGTATCTCCAGAGCGCTTTGTCTTGGTCGAACCCTATGCTATGGTTGACTATGATCTGGATTGGTATCGCGAGCAAGACGTCGAATACTTCGCGTTTGGGGCAATCCTTTATCGCCGTACTATTGAAAATGCTGAGCTTTACCCCGAACGCATCCAGGCCTATCAGGAGTTCCTCCAATCTCTTGAGCTAGTGCAGGTGTTTGATGGCCCATATGTGGGGTGGCCGGATTATCAAGTCACCGTTTATCGTTGGTTGGAACCATAAATGCCAAAAATCTCGGTTATTATTCCTAGTCTGAATTCTCAGGTCATCGATCAAACGCTGACCAGTTTGCGACGTCAAACTGTAGGGCTAGATGACGTTGAGATTCTGGTGGTGGGGCGCGACGAACCTGGGCGAGTGCAGACGGATGGGGTCGTTCGATTCATCGACACGCGAGAGCCGGTATCGCCAGCGTGTGCCCGAAATCTTGGCCTGAGAGCTGCATCTGGGCAATTCCTCTTATTTACTGATTCCGATTGTGTCGTCAGTGAGGATTGGTTCGAACGCATGCTAAGAGAACTTGCTGTGCCTGGAACCGCGGTTGTCGGCGGGGGCGTGCAGTTTCCCATGCGTGGTTATTGGAGCTTATGTGATGATATCGCGTATTTTCACGAGTTCGTAGCTCAGGCGCCGGCGGGTACCCGCACACAACTTCCCACGCTCAACCTTGGTGTGCGTCGCGAAGTGGTCGACAAAATCGGATACTTCAATGAACGGTATCCCCATCCCGGTGGCGAAGACGCGGACTGGACGATGCGGATGAGCGCGGCTGGATATCGCCTGGTGTTTGTGCCTTCTATTACCGTGATGCACTTGCACAACCGGGTTTCGCTGAGCGCTCTGGTGCAGCATGGTCGACGGTTTGGCTATTACTCAACTAAAGTCGATCCAAGGTATTGGGATGAACTTGAGCCCCCCTTTTTCCTGCGCAGTTTCGTGGCATTTTTATTATTTGCTCCGTTTTTGGCTGTAGGGGCTACGTTGCGAATTCTCTTCAAGCCTTATCTTTGGCGTTACTGGTATATGGCTCCTGGCATTCTGTTGGCCAAATTGTGTTGGTGCTGGGGGGCCTTACGCAAACTGTGGGCTATCAGAACGGGGACGATATGATGGAACCGCGTGTGGGTGTGGTAATTCCAATCTGGAATCACCTGGAAGATACTTTGGAGTGTTTGACTTCTTTGCAGGTAACCACGTACCCTAATGTAGATGTCCTCGTGATAGACAATGGCTCTACGGATGGTTCGGCGGATGTTGTAACGGCACAATTCCCTTTTGTTGCTTTGAGTGTATTGTCAGAGAACCAGGGCTTTGCCAGAGCGACAAATGTGGGTATTCGGCGTGCTCTTGAGCGCGACGCTCAGTACGTATTGCTGCTCAATAACGACACTGTGGTTGCACCGGATATGCTCTCTGCCCTTGTGGATGCAGCACAGGCACTTCCACGTGGTGGTATCTTGACGCCGCGCATTATGTACTACGGTAGTGATCGTATTTGGTCTATTGGAAGTTGTTTGCGACCTGTGACGTTTGATACCCCCGATTTCGGACGCTCGCGTCGCCCTGGTTTCTCTCTAGAGACATTAGTCCCGGTCGATGTGATTTTGGGATGCGGAATGTTGGTGAAGCGTTGTGTTTTTGAGCAAATTGGTTTGCTAGATGAACGATTTTTCTTTTATTATGAGGACCTGGATTTCAGTCTTCGGGCACGACATGCCGGTTATGAGCTGTGGGCTGTGCCATGGGCCAGAATGTGGCACAAAGTTTCGGAGAGTATCAAGCAGAACCATTACCTGCAGGCTTACTATATGGCATCGAGTAGTGTGCATTTTTATTCTAAGCACGCGAAGGGCAAAACGCGCTGGCTCACGATCTTTTATCGGATGATGAGTGCCTTACGTTTTACGCTCGAGCATGGGATACAGGGTGACTTCGATGCGCTAAAAGGATACTGGAGAGGGATAAAAACGGGGATGGCGAATACCCGAAACGCGGAGGTAAATTTGTTGTGATGTTGCAAACGCTTAAACAAGAATGGGCTGTTTTACGCCGCCGCGAATTCGACTTCCTGATTTTTTTCGTTACTGGCCAGTGCAATGCGCGATGTCAACACTGTTTCTATTGGCAACATCTTGGTCCCGATCACTACGGCCTGGCTATCGAGGGAGTAGAACGGCTGGCGCGCTCGATGCCGCATTTTCGGACTTTGTTGCTCTCTGGTGGGGAGCCTACATTGCGGGCTGATTTGGTCGACCTGATCCGGCCTTTTCGGGAGCACAACCATATTCAATACGTGAGTATCCCCACGAATGGCTTACTGCCGGAGCGTATCGCTGAGTTGGCGGGGAAGTTAGCTCAAGCGTTGCCGGATGTAGAGATTTCGTTTAACCTGTCACTTGACGGATTCGCAGAGCTTCATGATCGCATTCGAGGTGTCCCATCCGCCTTCGAACGTGTGAAACAAACCCTTCAGTTGCTCGCCCTGCAAAAGCAAGCATACTCGAATCTTCGCACAACGATCAACAGTGTCATTTTGGGCGATAACTGTGATCAGATTGTTGAACTGGCTCAAGAGGTGCAGCGTTGGGGATTAGTTGACGGCCATTTTTTTGAAGTCGTGCGTGGTTTCCCGAGAGATGAGCGCCTGAAAATCATCTCCCCAGAGGTCTTGTGGCGCGTATACGGCGAGTTGTTGCAGATTCAGGAACCCTATGTCAGGCAGCAAGTAGGCTCGCGGAAAGGTCTACGACGCTGGTGGTCCTATATTGCGAAATTCGGGGGACTGATTTATCAATATCGGCGGCAGTGGGAAGTGTTCGTCGGTGAACGCCGTTGGGATTATCCCTGTCTTGCTGGTGATGTGATCGCGGTTGTGGACTATGATGGCAGCATGCGTGTGTGTGAATTGCGAGAAGCCTCGGTTTCTCTTCCCGAATATGGCTTTGACTTTGAGCGTGCGCGCGCCGATGCAGTGTTTCGTTCAGAGCGCCGGATCGCCAAGACCCACACCTGTGACTGCACGCACGTATGCTTTATGGTCACGAGTTTACACTTTGACCTATTCACGCGTTTCGTTCGCGTGCCGCTGAGTTATGCGCTTTACAAATGGCGAGGCTGGTGAAATGCAGATTTCTATTGTTATCCCTACCTACAATCGTTATTCTGTTCTAATACGCACATTGAAAGCGCTACATGATCCTCTTTTGCAAACTTCGTTGTATGAAGTCATTGTCGTTGATGATGGCTCTACTGACGCCACGCCGACGATGATACCCGATTTGGCGTCATCTTTACCCTACAAGTTGTTGTATCTGCGGCAGGCAAACCGTGGTCCCGCTGCGGCGCGCAATCGAGGTGTTGCGGCTGCTTCTGGCGATCTTATTTTGTTTATTGGTGATGATATTATTCCCCAACCCGGTTTTATTGCAGCGCACGTGCGAGCACATCAGGCTCACCCTCAACAACAAATCGCGGTATTGGGATATACACCTTGGCATCCCGACGTCAGCCAGACACCCCTGGCGCAGTGGTGGGAGGACAATCGTTTCCGGTATCGTGCTTTATTGGAGGGAAAAATACCCGACTTTTCATTCTTCTACACAAGCAATATCTCTGTCAAACGCGTATTTCTTTTGGAGGGAGGACTTTTCGACGAGAATTTCATATATGCCGCGTACGAGGATACCGATCTGGCGTATCGTTTAGCACAACTCGGGTTAAAGATCATCTTTGAGCCTGCGGCTTTAGCCTATCATTATCATGAAACGGATTTGCGTGCAATTTGTCGCCAGATGGAACTGACAGGGCGCGCGTATGATTACTTTGTGGACAAAACGGGTCAATTGGGACTTTCCCAGGTTTGGACACTTCTGGGAACTGGCTTTTGGATGCAGCCTATGTTTATCGATCCACTGTGGCGCTTGGCCGACTATCTACAGACACGCAAGATTATTGCCCCCTTGTTTATTCTGGTGTTGATGTATTTCTTCCAAGTTGGGCGGGGGAAACGTCCCCCACTGAACCTCCTGGTACAAAAAGATTCTCGTTAGCAACTTCTGGGCTATTTGATGAATACCTCTCGATTGTTGATCCGTAACTCGGCATTTTCCCTGCTCGCAGCTTTGATGGGGCGTGCCTCGGCCTCTTTGACGTTCATCATCGTCGCACGCATTCTGGGACCTACTGAGGCTGGCGTCTATGGCTTAGGTGTAGCTTTTTCGACAATTGGTGCGGGTATTGCTTACTGGGGACTTGATCAAGTGATGGCTCGGGATATTGCCCAACGCCGTGATTTGGCTGGATTATACTCCATTAACTTCATCGTGGGACGTGCAGTGTTGGCCACGATAATATCATTGGTCATTTCCGCTAGTACATTATGGCCCTTTAAGTACGATTCGCATACGCGTGTGACGATTATAGTGATGGCTATGTCCATTCTCCCTAATGCAGTGGATGATGTTTGGGCAAGCCTTTTTGTGGCTTTTGAGCGAATACACGTTTCGGCATTTACGGCCGTTACCACAGGTGTTGTGCATTTGGTGCTGGCTTATTTTGTCGTCCGATCGGGTGGTACTGCAGAGAGTGTTGCGCTTGTCGTGGTGGCGACGAGTTTGGCGCGGTTGACGCTTAACACGCTATTGGGCATTCGCTATTTGCGAGGGAAGGCTATTCCTTTGCGTGTTTCGTTTATGATTGCTCAACTTCGGGAAGCGTTGCCGTTTTTGTTCATCAACGTATGTATTACCTTAGGCGCGCAGGCGGACACGATTTTGCTCTCGTTGTTTTTGTCGGAGTATGAGGTAGGGCTTTACCGCGGCGCACTTACAATCATTACCGCCGTTTTGTTGCTGCCGGAGGCCTTTAGAGTAGCTGTGTTGCCGACGATGGCGCGTCTATATAGTGAATCCTATCATGCCTTCGTCCGAATGTACCACCGCTTCAGTTTTTACCTTGTGCTGATTGCCTTGCCGATTTCCGGTGTTATATTTGTGCTAGCGGACTCTATTTTAATCTTGTTGTATGGACAAGCATTTGCTGTTGGTGCTGTTGTCTTGCGCATTCTCTGTCTAAGCTTTTTGTTCAATTTTTTGGTGGTACCTAGCGCGCGCGCGTTGATTATATTGAAACGTCAGGATATTGCAGCCAAGGCTCAGGGTATAGCAACGTTGGTGGGGGTGGGGGCCACATTGGTGCTGACGCCATTATTCAGTATGGAAGGCGCTGCCATTGCACGTGTTGCCTCGGTTCTAGTTTTGTTCTTTGGCTGTTATCGATATGTGAGCAAGCATGTATCTTGGTTCAACATTGGGCGAAACGTATGGCGTCCGCTGTTATTGATACTCGTTGTTACGGGGATACTGCGGGTTTTGATGGCCGATTTCCCTGTTTTGGTAAGTATGTTGGTGGCAGGATCATTATATACGCTCGGATTATTGGGGATGCGTGTGATCACTAGACAAGATATACGGGATCTATTACATCTCAAATGAGAGGATGATAAGTTAATGAAGAGTGAGGGTGAGTATTCAGAAATGCGTCCCGGTGTGGATCTGCCCATTGGAGCGCATCATTATCGCGCATTTGTTGGGTCTCCTGATAAATATGATTTGCTAAGTGCATTACAATTCAATGTTCTGACATTTTTGGGATTGCGTGAGTATCATACGCTTCTCGATATCGGCTGTGGATCGCTGCGGGCCGGTAAGCTTTTGATTGCCTATCTCCTCCCTCACCGTTATTTCGGCATTGAACCGGAACACTGGTTGATAGAAAAAGGGATTGAACAAGAGTGTGGCAAGGATCTCATCAGCATCAAGTCTCCCACTTTTAGCAACGATACGAATTTCACGTGCACAACCTTTGGCCAAAAGTTCGACTTTCTCTTAGCGCAGTCGATCTTCTCACACGCGACCGAGATGCAAATCCGGCAATGCCTATCGCAGGCCAGTGCATGTATGCATCCCCAGTCCTTGTTTGTAGCGACTTTCGTCGAGGGTCCGGAGAATTACCGGGGAACTGAATGGGTATATCCTGGGGTCGTTACCTACACCCAGACGCATCTGCAAGACCTGGCTGCGGAACACGGCCTGGCGTTGAAGCTTTTGCACTGGCCACATCCCAACAACCAGACATGGGCGGTAATAGCCTTCCCTGAAACACTAGAAGGCGTATCTGGACCATCTGATGTTGTAGCAATGGAGCGCCTGAAAAATCAATTGGCGCAATGTGAAACCAAGCTGGCGCGGTTGGAAGAGCATCCTTATGTCAAATTGGGTTTACGGCTTAGGAAGCTGCTAACGGCGGCTAAACGTCGATAGGATGAAGTGAAATGACTAAAAGCACCCCCCGCGTTGTCGTTATTGGATTGGATGGTGCCGATCCCGATCTGATCGCACCCTGGCTGGACAATGACGATTTACCGAATTTGAATGCCATTCGCCAGCGCGGAGCATGGGGCCGGTTGACTTCCACGTTACCTCCTATGTCAGCCGGCGCCTGGACCTCCTTTATGACAGGAAAAAACCCCGGGAAACACGGCGTTTTTGACTTTATGCGACGCACGCCTGGAGAATACTACTTTCAAGTATCACCGCGCTCTACAGAAGCGACGCTTTGGGGTATCCTTAGCCAGGCCGGAAAGCGTGTAGTGGTGAGTAACGTGCCGCAAACTTATCCTCCGGAATCAGTTAATGGGACTATGATAAGTGGTTTGGGAACCCCAATTCATCGCGCAGGTGTTTTCCCTGATTCTATGGCGGATTACATACATCGTAGCGGTTTTCGTAGTGATGCGACGTTATGTTATCGTCCTGGAGAAGAATCTGCATTCCTTCGAGAAGTGTATGAAGCGTTGGATAACCAATTCAAGGTCGTATTAGATTTAGCTAAACGTGAACCATGGGATTTATTGATGCATGTTTTCCGTGCCACAGATGAGGTGGCACATTTCTTTTGGCGATATATGGATCCTTCGCATCCCGATTATGATCCGGAGCTGGCACCGCAATACGCTGATACGATCAAAAACGTATATATCTACGTGGATTCACTTGTTGGACAGTTGTTGGATCTTGTCGGGTCTGAAGCCTGGATTTTTGTAGTGTCTGATCATGGAATGGGGCCGCTTCACAAAACCGTCTACCTTAATAGCTGGCTTCAGGAAGTGGGCTTGCTCACACTGTTGACAAAAAAAGAAGCTAACCATTGGGTGCGCGATGGCTTGCGCAAGGTGGGGCTGACCAGGGCAAATGTAACTGCGCTCTTGAATACCTTGAGAATGGGGAAAATCCATATAATCCTTAAAAAACTCCTCGCTAACTGGCTTCATGCTATTCCCGAAGATAGCCGGGTGCGCCTTTCGGATCTAGTAGATTGGTCACGCACGTATGCCTACAGCTATGGATACATTGGTCAGATCTATCTAAATCTGATGGGTCGGGAGCCTCAAGGAATTGTCACACCTGATACTTATCAATCTGTTTGTGAGAAAATAACCCGTGAGTTATACAACTTGGTTGATCCTGGGGATGGAAAGCCGGTGGTGGACAAAGTCATTTCCCGTCGAGATATATATAGCGGACCGTATACGGAAACTGCCCCGGATTTGATTGTCCTGATGCGTGGCTTAACGTACATTACCCATGAGGGCTTCGAGTTGAATGTTGAAGGGCAAAGCCCTTTTGTGATGCCGGTCACAGGAGAATCTGCCGGACACCGTTTGGAAGGTGTCTTGATGGCAGCCGGTCCTCATATTGAGCACAGACAAACACTGCCCACCGCCAGCATCATTGATATCACCCCTACAGTACTTTATCTCATGGGTATTGCGCCACAACCAGACATGGATGGGCATATTTTGGAGATGCTTTTTGGCGATGATTTCCTGGCCGCAAAGCGCGAGTTCATTCAAACGCTTGGAGACACCGCACGTATTGCGGAGGGGGAAACTTGGACACAACAGGATGAGCAGGAAGTCGTTCAACGGTTGCGTGATTTGGGATATTTGTGATAATTGTCGACTTTTTTCTTCAATAACCCAATAGTATTAGAGGTTTTTTGCTGGATATGCTAGATTCTTTTAATGAAACTAACCTGAAAGGGCTATTGTTTTATGGTATAAAATAGAGGATAATGCTAACTGTAAGAGCGGAGAGGTATGTGTTTTCTAAAATCTTTAGTATCTATATTAAAGGAGGTTAAAGCATGAAACGTTTTGCAGTTTTACTTTCTGTGGTTCTTTTGGCTATGATGGTGGTAGCACCAGTTACTGCTGATCTACCCCCTGGTGGTTGGTGGGGTGGTATTCAGATTGCGAACTTGGGCACTTCTGATGCCAACATCGCTCTGACCGTTTATACGGAGACTGATGAGTACACCACCAGTGCGACCGACGTTGCGCCTGGTGCCTCGGCAAACTTCCTGTCCACGGCTATTGGGCCCGATGGTTCCACTTGGCGCGGTGCAGGTGTTGCGAGCGCCGATCAACCGATTGCGGCTGTGGCTTCGCTTACAAACAAGCTTCTAGGCACTGCTGGTATTGATGGTGGCACAGCGCGCGCCCTATATCCAGGTGTCAATGAACCAGACACGACAGTCTTCTTCCCCTTGGTCAAGAATGAATTCCCTGCTGGAAATGCCAAGACTACCTCTTTCTTTGTACAGAATGCAGGTAGCGCGGCAGCGACTTTCTATGCCCAGTTCAAGATCGGGACGACCAGCTACACCAACGAATATGCGAATATTGGTCCTGGCCAAATGGTCTTGATTGACCCGGCAGACGCTGGTTTCCCAACTGCATCGGTTGGTAGTCTGGTAGTGACTTCTACCGTGCCCCTCGCTGGTATCGTGAACGAGTACAAGCTTCCTGCCGCGGGTGATCCAGCACTTGACTTGATGGCGACCCGTGGGTTTGCCCCCGCTGATGCCGGTAACGCTTTGCTGTTCCCGATCTTCAAGAATAACTTTGCCGCGAAGCACGTGGGTATTCAGATCCAGAATACTGGTTCTGTCGCCACCACGGCTTATATGACTGCGACTGAAACTTTCTGCTTCAGCGGTACGCCTGCTGTAAAGTATGCCAACTTGGAAATTCAGCCCGGTGCATCTGCCACGTTCCTAGGGCCTAATGTGATTGCTGACGGTTGTCTCGGTTCAGCTATAGTCACGGCAGACCAACCTATCGTGGGTACGGCGAGCGAGTCCCGGCTGTACACCAGCCAGTTCACAGTGTACTTTGGCTTCAATGCGATGGCGGCCAGCACTAACGTGTTTGCGCCACTGTATAAGCAGGTGTTTGTGGATAATAACACCTCCGGTTTGCAGGTTCAGAATACTACCGGCGTGGATGCTGAATGTACATTGACCTGGTCGACGGTAGGCACTACGAATTCCTACGTCTACAACGATACTATTCCGGCTAATGGTTCGAAGACCTACTATCGGATGGACAACGCAACCGATTATCCTGATGCAAACTGGACGGGCAACCGTGTCCCCGATGGCACAAATAATGCCGTCAAAGTGGTTTGTGATCGGGCGGTGGTTGGCGTAGTTCAGGAAGCCAATGCTAACACTGCATCTCAGGATGCTGGTAACTACGAGGCATTCAACCAGTAAGATTGGCTCTTTGCGTGAAAAGCGAAGCTACCCTTTGGGGTAGCTTCGTCTTTCTATAAGCCAACCCATATCTCTCTGCTCGTACATTCAAACTCTTTCTATTTTTTTGTTGAGGTTTATAATGACTTTTTTCTCTCGAATTGTTTGTTGTTTGACGCTTGTTTTGCTGATGTTATCGTTAGCGGCCTGTGATGAAGCACCAGCGATAACTGTGAGTCCCTTAGATTCGCCTATCATTGCTTCTTCATCGGTACTTCCAACGCCGATAGCGGTTTCGGAATCTGAGACTATCGATGAGGGTATTGTCAAATTCAATATTGATGAACCCTTACTGGCCGGTGCTTCTCAAGTAACAGGCGTTGGTCCTGCCGGTCTAAGTATTTCAGTGGTGGATGTATCTGTTGGCTACGAGGTTCTCGGTTCTGGGGAGGTCAACCGAGAAGGTAAATTTGCTATAAAGGTGACTCCCCCTGTGATGTCGGGACATCGTATTGGCATTCTCACTGAGGAGCCGCTTTCTTCTGCTGAATTTAAAAAGTACGCAGGTGATGGTCAACACTTTACCGCACAAGGCGGATGGGTTATAGAGAGTGCCATCGTAGAAGGACCTTAGAACCTATCCAAAACTTCGTCGTTGACGTACCGGAAACGTTCGCAGGCACAATTCTCGGATAGAGTCTTAGTTTTACTATGAGTCCCGATTAGGGGTTGGATCGCGCATCTGTGCTCGAAGCCCTTGATCGATTTGCTGATAAATGTAATGTCTGTCGGTAAATTTTTATGCCCTTGCTTTCTGAGGTGACCGTTGGTGATATCCTAACCAAATTTCCCGAAAGTGTTTCATCTATTGAGGCACGGGAGTTAGTGTGTCGCGCCTACGACTTCGCCGCCGCCGCCCACAAAGGCCAACTGCGCAAGTCTGGCGAACCCTACATTATCCATCCTCTTAGTGTAGCTTACCTCTTAACCGAAATGCACTTCGATCCAGCGGTCATCGCCGCTG
>Ga0129302_1003490_pt1 | contig 10780 bp, 8 predicted proteins | sample BlaSprsedimmetaG_FD_94476 | JGI IMG/M metagenome (GOLD analysis project Ga0129302, IMG submission 94476) | Hot spring sediment bacterial and archeal communities from California, USA to study Microbial Dark Matter (Phase II) - Blank Spring... | ecosystem: Environmental > Aquatic > Thermal springs... | reverse complement strand
GGGATGAATGTGCATGGCATAATCGGCCACGAGTTCTTCAATCATTTTGTGGTCAAGGTTGATTACGACAGGAAACTGATCACTGTTTACGATCCCGAAGTGTACCGTCCCCGCCGCAGAGATACCGCCATCCCTTTCAGCATTGAGCAAGGCAGGCCCTACATTGCGGTAACGGTTATACAGGATGACGACACCAAAATCAATGCTAAGCTATTGATTGATTCGGGTGCAAGCCATGGGCTGATGCTTGAAACGGACACCAAAGAGGAGATTTCCCTGCCTGACAAGAACCTCAGCACCATCATCGGCTGGGGCCTCGGAGGTGAACTTGCCGGACATCTCGGTAGGATTAAAGCATTGAAAATAAAAAGTTTTATGTTTAAGGATGTGTTGGTTTCATTTGCCGAAGATTACTCGGATCCGGAGGCTACGCGGGTAACGGGCCGCAACGGCTCAATCGGCGGCGATGTATTAAGTCGCTTTACAACGACTTTTGATTACCCTGGTAACACCTTGTATCTGCGAAAAAACCGTGCTTACAGATATCCTTTCGAATACAACCTTAGCGGGATTGACCTTGTAGCCAGCGGTAGGGGATATGATTCGTTCAGGATCATTCATGTAATTGGGAATTCTCCTGCCTGGCATGCAGGCATTCGCAATGGCGATATCATCCTTGTCATCAACGGAAAACTCAGTAGCGATGTTTCGCTCAGCGAAATAAATACCCTTTTGCGATCAAGGCCAGGCACCAAAATCAACCTGACGATCAACCGCGATGCCGAAATAATGCGGGTTTCATTCAGGCTTAGAAGATTGATTTAGATACATAGTGAACCTGGAAAGTAGCACAGCCACCGCAATCATCTCCAGACTGCTGCCACTTGCCATCGGTATCAATATTGACTTCCAGGGATTATTCACAGCCCTGCAACCCGATATTTACTTCGGCGGCGACAGCGCCATGTTCTGGAAACCCCTGGCCTGGACAATTATTTTTGGCCTGGCTTTCGCCAATTTTCTTACGTTGGTAGTTATTCCGGCGATGTATTTGATTGTGGCAAGGGTAAAAACATGGATCACAGGATTGAGAGTTAAAAATTTAGCGCCCCAAACTTTCTAATACTATAAAATAACACGCTGAACCATCAGATCATTTCTGAACTTTTAGGCCTGACAGGCGCCCTAAAACTGTCAGGCTTAGTTTCTTTAAAGAATAACAGGAAAAGGATTCAAAATTTTTCCATCAATAAAAAATCAGCGATATGAAGGACTCTGATGCCTTCGATGTTGTCATTCCATGCCTCGTCCATAGTAACCACATATTTGGGATGGTTGTCACGGACACTAAGAAGCGGACCAAGCTCTCTGTCAATTGTATTTTGTTCTGTCATCAGGTAGCAAACCTGTACATATATTTTTTCATCCTTCATTTCAGCAACAAAATCAATTTCCCTGTCATCAAATTTACCCGCAAACACCTTATAACCCCTGCGACGAAGTTCGAGCATAACAATGTTTTCGAGCAATCCGCTGATCATTCTGCCCCTGTAACCCATCAGGGCATAAATGAGGGAATGCTCGCCAACAAAATACTTTTCAAAAGTTTTCAAAATTACCCTACCCTTAATATCGTATCGTGGAGTGCGGTAAATAATGAAAGCGCTTTCAAGAGCATGCAGGTAGTTGTAAACAGTATTCAGGTCTATTTTACGTTGTTGGCTTTTGAAATAGTCAGCCACATTTTTTGCCGAAAAACTGCTGCCGATATTATCAAATACAAACTTTACTACTCTTTCCAACAACTCCACATCGCGTATTTTTTGCCGTTGTACTGTATCGCGCAGGATGGCTGAAGAATAGATATCGAATACGATTTTCCATGCTATGTCTACAGAATAATCAAGCGTATGCAGTACCGGAAAGCCGCCCAATTGCAAAAACTTGCCAAATGCTCCCACAGTGCTCATGTTAAACTCCGGGTTGCGCTGATGGGTAAAGTGCAGAAACTCTGCAAAAGAAAGGGTGTAAACATGTATTTGAACGTATCTTCCCGCCAGAAAAGTTGCCAGTTCAGAAGAGAGTAATTTTGAATTCGATCCAGTGATATACACGTCGGTATTGAAGTCAACGGTGAGTGCATTCACTGTTTTTTCCCAGCCTTTCACCTCCTGTATTTCATCGAGAAGAATATAATAGCGTTGTTCATCATTTATTTTATTGCGCAGGTAATTGTAGAGCTTATCCGATGTGTCAAGCCCTAAAAATTATTTATAAGGATGGGCCATCATCTTCGGCCTTACTTTCACTACCTTTCTCACGCTGACTGTAGTTCCGGCTAAAATGGTAAAAAATGTAAGAAATGCAGAAAAATGCTTAAACCGTTCTAAGTTAATTCTTCCCAGGCCTTCTAAAGCCAAATTTGGTGGCATTATCAGAAAAACCCGGCATTTATCATGAACCTAAATCCTCACTTCCCATTCCTTACCAAATCATTAATAATTTCAATGGCATAAATCAGTTGCGCTTCGTTTCGGATGCGGATGTTGTGTTGGCGCAGGGCTTGCCGTATCTGGCGGCGGTGTTGCGGGAAAGTGCGCATCAGGCTGCGGCGGGCAGGCTGAATGGCTCCTGGCAGTTCGCTCCTGTGTTGTAGGTAATACTGGTAATCAGGCCCGAGCACACGCCTGGCCACCAGGGTGCCGCCGACCATCACCGAGGTGGTTGCGCCGGTTTCTCTGATTTTCCTGTGCACATACAATGAGATATCGCCCCTGTGAAGCAACTGCGCGAAAACCTGTATGCTGCCCGGCGCCAGTATGTTATTTACCTCAAGGTTCTTAAAAATGAGTTTTTCACCACTGCCTGGGTCTTCCATCTCAAACTGCCTGATCAGGTTTTTATCGAGCCGTACCTGCTCAAAAGTACCCGGAGTTAGCCAGAAAAGCTCATCAAGGTAGCCGTTGTAGCGCAGCATCACATCACTCACCTTTTCGCCGGTGATGAGGGTTACATTGCTGTTGGCCCAATCGCCGATAAACCACTGACTACCGGAATGAATCACGGGCGGCGTGTACACCTCGCCCGATAAGTGGGCCTTGAAAAGCGCCTCAGGGCCTGACCCGGAGCTTGGCTGTTGAGCCATCAGGCCGACAGGGAGCAGCAGGATCAAAAACGCTGTAAAAAATCTGATCTTCATCGCTTCAATCATTCTACGGTTATTTCTGATACGGTTGAAAACATTTCTCCACCGGCAGTTACGCCCACAAGCCTGATCAGGTATTTGCCTTTGATGTCGCCTGTGTGGAATCTGATCAACAGGTTTTCGCCGGATGTAAGCCTGATACCGGGGCGCCAGGCCAGCAACTGCCGCAGGTCTGGGATGGTGGCCTGAGTGTTGGTGGCTTGTGAATAGTCGGGATCGTAATAAAGCGATGGCTCCAGGAAACTCATACCCTCCAACACTTTTGATGATTCAGGAAGTTCAAGTAATCTCCAGGCCTCGTTCCGGCTGAAAACAGCCATGATCCCGGCAAAGCGCATTTCGCCATAGGCCCATCTGTAGTTGTGAACCTCAATGCTTTTTACCTTCTCTGTGCCCAGATGCATGATTTGGTGAATATCGCTTACAGGGATTGCATCTAAAAAAATAGCCGGTGCATCCTCAAAAAACTGATAAGCCGTCTGGTAATTCAGCATGCGCGTGGTATAGGTTCCGCCACTGAGCCTGGTTCGCAACTGTCCGATCAGTTCCCGGCTTATTTCCCTGAAATCGCGCAGCGGCTCATACATTTCAGGATAAACGGTATAATTGGGTTCGGCATAAACCAGCGGTCTGAATTCTTTGTTTTTAATAAGATCGCTATACTTTGATTGATGGTTGATTTCATAAACTTTCTGAATGCTGACATATTCCTGGCTTGCAGCAATAAACTCATCGTGACCGGCTGAAAACACCGGCTGTTCATGTTTTTCAGGGCCTTTGGTTGCGAATCTGTCGGCCACTTCAATCAGAGCCGGCGAATTCATGGTGCTTGTATCAAGTATGAGGTAAAGCGGTTTATTCAGGTAAAAATCGTTGATTGCAAAATAGAAGCTGCCGTCGTCAAGCGTTTGGGCATACTGCAAATTGAGCAGGCTGTCGGGCGTTGAAAGCAGCACACGCAAGCCCTCCAGACCAATGCCGGTATTTTTATCACGCACCATGCCTTCGAGAATAAGATGCCGGGTTTCTGCAAAAACCTCTCCCGGCCTTGATTTATTTTGATAGATGCTGCCAGGCTGCCGGTTCAAAACCTGTCTTCCTGAAAAAGCATGATCCGGGAATACGTAACTTTTATCCTGTGCCACTGACACTGACAAATATGCAATGGAATCAGCAAAATCCTTTGGTTCGATGCTCAGATCTACTTGATCGCGCCTGCCGAAAGTAGTTCTGTTTGTGCTAATTTTTACCTTGTTATTTTGTGAACCATGATCCCGCTTATCCTGAAACTCCTCTTGCATCTGATCATCTATATCCTGCCGGGCAGTGCTGATTTTTTCGAGGGTTTCATCGAAACGGTTCACAATGAAAATCGGCTTTGTGATGTAGTTGTTTCCCTCGTATCGGCGCATGCGGTTGGTGAAACAAAGCAGGCGGTAGTTGCCGGTGGGGAGGGTGTCGTGCAGGTAGATGCTGCCAAAGGCAATATGATCGCTCAATCGCACAATGAAGGTTTCAATATTTTCATTTGTGATACGCTGAAGCAAGATGTAGGCAATGCGGCTGGGTGCCTGATTTTGCTGCGACGGAACCAGGTAGAGCTGGAAATATAGGTTTTCGCCGGCGATGTAAAGGTCGCGGTCGGTGTGAATAAGCAAAGATTCCGCACCATGATTGCCGCTGCCTGCATCAACGCTGTTTAAGGGCGAGGCGGCAGAAGCAGTGGGCCGCAAAAAGAGTAATCCAGTAAGGATCAAAAAAACAGAACACATCGGGCGCATATTTTTCATAAAACAAAACTAATAGATCCAATACACCGGGGGAAGTTCGTAGGAGCAGGCCTGCCTGGGAAGATGGTCGAGGTTTTCCGTTTTTTTTAAAGATACCCTATGCGACATTAGTGGTTCGCCAGGCAGTACAAAAGTTTCGGAGCGATAGCCGGAGGCTTCAAAAAAACCGAGCACCAGTTTGCCGGGATCGTTCAGGCATGAAATATTCCCATAGAGCTGCACAGCAATGGGGTCGAAAAGATTGCCATCGGCTTCTAACTGCTCCGATAGTTGCTTGTAGAACAAAAAGGCATCAACGTTCAGGCTGTACTGTTTCAGGATTAAAGCACGCCGGTTAAGACGCGTATGCTGGATGTAAAGCCCGTGATAATATTTCCGTTCAACCGGGATAAAAGCCACTTCCTGTACAATTGTATTGCCGGTTACCGTACCTGTTTCGGGTACTGTGAGGTTGATCATGTCCTGCATGTCAATTTTCATATGGCAATAGTCGAGCGGACTGTCGGGGTTTTGAGGTTCGATCACGGTAATGTACTGCACATACATCACCTGTTCGAACCTGAATTTGGGAGCAGTTTCATCATAATTTTCTATTTCGGCAAAAACCTCCACACCCTGAATATTTGTTAATATCAGTTCGCCGTCGTTGTTGGGCAGCATTTTTTGCCTTGTTACCATGCGGCTGCTAAGTGTGTCAATGCCGATGGTTGGCATAATGGCCTGGGGTTGGGATCGGAACACATCTCCATTTTCGGTTTCGATGTGCAGGGTGTATGAACTGCCTGTAACACCGCTGAAAGCCACCTTGCTGTAATAATGACCCGGCGATTCTTCGCTGAAGTGATAAATCTGCTGCCCGTTGTCTTCAATATACACCGTGGCATTGGGTTCCGGTTCAAAACGATACACCGTTTCGAAGGGCTTGCTGCGCGAGAGCTTTACCAGGTGATGCTTAAGTTCGGTGCTTATCATCCCTTCAACCACCAGTACCGGATCAGGGGCATCGGTTTCGGCATCGTAGGCATCAACGCAGGAGTGGGCGAAGAAGGCTGTGAGCAGCAAAAAGCTTGTTATTTTTTTGATCGTCATGCTTAAAATGAAAAACTGTAGGTGATGGTAGGCAAGGGCCTGCCGATGATATAAAGCTGATACAGGCTGTAATGCCTGAAATTATTGATTTCGCTGGGAACATCCTTTTTGTAGAAAACCGACCATGGATTTTTCCGTCCATACACGTTGATTACTGAAACTGACCAACTGCTTTTGCCGCGATAGTTCACACGGAGGTTCTCACCGAAACTCAGCGAAACATCCAGGCGGTGGTAGTCGGGCAGGCGGTATTTGTTGCGGTCAGAATAAAAAATTACCTGGTGGCCGCCGAATTCATAGTGCATTTCGGGCAGGGTTACCGGGCGGCCGGTGCTGTAAGCGAAAACGGCATTGAACCGCCAGCGCCGCGAAATCTCGTAGTTGGCATTGATCACCAGGTTGTGCGGACGATCGTAATCTGAAGGAAAATAGCGGTTGCTGTTGATCTGATCGGGCTCAAAATCCTGGTTTGAGCGCCGCATCGAAACGGAGTAAGTGTAGCTCAACCAGCCATTGATGCGGCCAATCCTGCGGTTGATATAAAACTCAGCGCCATAGTTGTACCCGCTGGCATTGATCAGGTCGGTTTCGATGTGCGGGTTCAGCAAAATACTTGCCCCGTTCTTGTAATCAATCAGGTTCTTCAGGTGTTTGTAATAAACCTCCACAGAAGCTTCGAGCATGTTGTTATAAAAGTTTCTGAAATAACCTGCTGCAAACTGGTTGCTTACCAATGGCTTCAGGTGCTTGTCGCTCAGTTTCCATACATCCGCCGGCGTCATCAGCGAGGAGTTCGATACAAGATTGATAAACTGATGGTTGCGGTTGTAGCTGAGTTTTACCGAGCTGTTTTCGTCAAGCATGTAGCGCAAGCTTATTCTTGGTTCGACCCCCAAGTAAGCGCTCACAATTTCGTTGGGTTCATAAAAAACTGAGTCGCTGTGGCGTTCAGGTATTTTTGGGAAGCCTTCCTGGTAGGTAAAAACGCGGGCCGGGCCAAGTTGCAGGTAATGTACGTAGCGCAGGCCGGTTTCAGCGCTCCAGTTTTGCCCGATCTCGATTTGTGTGTTCACGTAGGCCGCCATTTCCAGGGCACGCTCATGCCGTATGTTCAAAGGCGCAATCAGCGATTCGCTGCCAACGGGCTGGAGGCTGCCGGGTTCAATCCCGTAGCGGAAGGCCTGCAATCCGAAATCAAGGGAGCGGCCGGCCTGCGGATAAAAATCAAAATGCAGTTTCAGATTTTGGTACGAAACCGAAGAATTCATCTGATAGGCCTTTCCGGGAATGAACTCATCGTGCTCGCTCACCTGGTACTCGTATTCGCTCAGTCCGCCGCTAAGCCTGGCTTTAAAGCGGTCAGTAAAAATTTTATTCCACTGAAATGAACCCAAAGTGCTGTAGTAGCTGTATTCGGTTTGCCCGGCATACGAAAAATTGTCGCCGCTTTGGTAGGCAAACAGTGTGAAATTGTTTTTCGGATTTATTTCGGCTGAAAGCACTGCGCTAAGGTCGTAAAACCCGGCATCGCTGTTCATCAGGTCAACATTGGGCATACGACCGAGCAGCCATGAAGAATAAGATGAACGCCCGCCCAATGCAAAGGAAGCTTTATTATCGAAAAGCGGGGTTTCGAACATCAGGCGGCCGTTGAGCAGGCCAATGCCGCCTTTAACCTGTGTTTTTTCGGGCATTACGCCGCTTTTCCGGATGTCAATCACAGCGGATGCACGTTCACCGTAACGGGCGGGCAAGCCGGCCTTCATCATGGTAACGTTGCTCACCATGTCGGGGTTCACAATAGAAATTAAACCAAAAAGGTGGGAGGTATTGAAAATGGGAACGTCTTCGACCAGGATGAGGTTTTGGTCGGCACTGCCGCCTCGGATATGAAAGCCGGTGCCGAACTCGCCAATGGTTTGCACACCTGGAAGCATGGAAAAACTTCTGATAATATCGGCCTCGCCGTAGGCTCCGGGCAGTTGTTTCAGGGTGCGGGCGTCGAGCGTGATCACGCTCATTTGTGTGCGGGTAAGATTGGCTTCGGCGCGCTGGGCTGTTACCGTAAACTCGTCGAGGTAAATGCTGCTCTCAAAGAGGCCAAAATCAATTGAGTCGTCCGAAATGAGCCTGATTGCCTGAAACCTGTCTTCGTATCCCACAAAAGAGACCCTAAGGTTGTGCTCACCAACGGGTAGTTCAATGGCGTAGTTTCCCTGAGGGTCGGCGGTTGCGCCTGATTTGGTTTTCTCATCATAAATTACAGCGCCTACCAGGGCTTCGTTGGTACTGCCATCGTAAATGCGGCCCGAAAGCGTGGCAGTGCGCCGTCTTCCTGCTTCGGCCGGGTTGCCGATTGTAATTATTTGGCCTTCAACTCGGGTTGTTTCTCGGGCAGGGCGTTCGGAGGGAACAAGCACCACGAGATCGTCAATATAAATTGCGCTGAGGTTTTTGCCGGCAAGCAGGGTGTTGATGGCATCGGTCAGTGACAGGAAGGGCGGAAGTGATTCAAAAAGGGCATCTTCAATCCATTCGGCTTTATAAAAAATCTTGACTCCATGCTGTTTTTCAATGATGGCGGCGGCCTCCTGAAACGGCAGATTTTGCGCTGACAGCTTTTTTAGAAAAAAACACCAAGCAATGAGTAAGCAACAAAACAATGGAACAAAGGTTGAAAAAAATCTCATGGTAATGATTGGGCGCAAAAGGTTTTACAAGTAAGGCTGGGTGTTTCCGGGCAGCTAAATCAGGCTTGCCTGGTGATCCTCTCTTAAGAGAGATGGTTGAAAATATGCAAAAATAGTCAATATTTCTATTCTGGATTGCCAGATTTTCGTCATGCCTGCTGCGGGAGCAATAAATATTTTATTTTTGACGACCCGATTTCCCGTGGCTTTGAGCTATCATTCAAACATTTATTTCCATGCAGAAAAACAAAACTTCTTTGATGTCACGCTTTCTGAACCTGGTTGAGAAAGGTGGCAATGCACTGCCGCATCCGGCCAGTTTGTTTGGCATCCTGGCATTGCTGGCGTTACTCTTTTCCAGTATCGGGCATTGGCTAAACTGGTCAGCCCTGCATCCTGCAACCGGAGAACAGGTTGAGATCATCAACCTGCTGTCTAAAGAGGGTCTGCACCGTATTATTCTCGAAATGGTTCATAACTACACCAGTTTTGCTCCGCTTGGCATTGTGATGGTTGCCTTGCTTGGCATCGGCATTGCCGAAAGCAGTGGCCTGATCAGCGCAGTAATACGCTTGCTGGTGCTGAACTCACCCAAAAAGTTGCTCACCTTTGTGATTGTGTTTGCGGGCATCATCAGCAACATGGCCTCCGACCTGGGTTATGTACTGATCATTCCGCTGGGCGGCATCATTTTTCATTCTGTCGGGCGGCACCCCATTGCCGGGATGGCAGCCGCTTTTGCCGGCGTTTCGGGTGGTTTTAGTGCGAATCTTTTTATCGGAACCATTGATCCGTTGCTTGCCGGATTATCCACCGAAGCTGCCCGCATCCTCGATCCGGAATATTATGTGTTGCCCACGGCCAACTATTATTTCATGGTTGCTTCCACTTTTCTTATTGCCATAATCTGTACCTGGGTTTCTGATAAAATTGTGGAACCCCGCCTTGGCGCCTATGCCGGCACCGTGCCTCCCGAACCGCTCGAAAGGCTCAACCGGCAGGAAAGAAAAGCGCTGAACTATGTGATTCTTGTGATCCTTATTTGGGCAGTTATCCTGGGTGTGGGCATTATTCCGAATGATGGCTTCCTGCGCGGCCCCGAAAATTCTATACTTAAATCGCCTATTCTTAAAGGTTTCATCGCTTTTTTATTTGTGATTGCAGCCAGCCTCGGAATTGTTTATGGGTTCATCACCGGAAAATATAAACGCGATGCCGATGTGGTGAAAGGCATGGTGGATAGTTTTAAATCACTGGCTGCCTTCCTGGTACTGGTTTTTTTTGCGGCGCAGTTTGTGGCGTATTTTCGCTGGAGTAATTTGGGCCTGATCATCGCCATTGAGGGAGCGAACTTCCTGCAGCAGATCAACCTGGGCATGGTGCCGTTGTTGATTCTTTTTATCATCCTTTCGGGATTTATCAACTTATTCATGGGCAGCGCTTCGGCCAAATGGGCGATATTGGGGCCGGTGTTTATTCCGATGTTCATGCTGCTGGGCTATTCGCCTGAACTTTCGCAGGCGGTATTCAGAATTGGCGACAGTGTTACCAACATCATCTCGCCCATGATGAGTTTCTTTGCTTTGATCATCGTTTATTTTGAAAAATACGAACCCAAATCAGGCATCGGCACACTGATATCAACCATGTTGCCATACACCCTGGTATTGTTTATCGGTTGGTCTGTGCTGTTGATTGTCTGGACGCTTCTCAATCTTCCCCTTGGGCCGGGAGCCGGAATTTATTATCCGGGATAAGTGGGGCTTTTTCTGTGATCCCGATACGCAAGAGTGCTTTTTCTTCATCCCAGTCAAAGATTAGCTGATCAATCAATTCAGGTTTGTAGTGTGTGGATTGAAATGTTGAGAGCGGGAAAAATCCATTGATTTTCTCATTTTCTGATGAAATGAAAACGCCAGCCAGTTTTTCTGCGCCCGGGCCTGCATCGTAATAACCAGAAGCAGTGCATACAGCCCAAAGCTTGCCGCCATCATAAGTAAACAAGC
>Ga0129302_1003488_pt1 | contig 10781 bp, 13 predicted proteins | sample BlaSprsedimmetaG_FD_94476 | JGI IMG/M metagenome (GOLD analysis project Ga0129302, IMG submission 94476) | Hot spring sediment bacterial and archeal communities from California, USA to study Microbial Dark Matter (Phase II) - Blank Spring... | ecosystem: Environmental > Aquatic > Thermal springs... | reverse complement strand
TCCTCGACGGAACGAAAAAAATCACGCTTCAATTCGATGTCGATGATTACCACCTGCTTTTGAATCACTACAAACTAATCGATGTGATTCTCTCTTATGCACTTGCGTACAACAACTCCGTGCAGATTTTCCTCCCGACCGGAGTATCCGACGACAAAGATGAAGACAATATTCTTACACCAAAAGAATATCTTCCACCCGCACCTTTCGGGACGCTCGACGATGAATCGGCGCAGAAACTCGGAAGCCTGCACTCCAATTTCGTGCAGACCCTGATGTCCTTGAACACGGTTCTCACTCCGCTTCTCACCGAAGGCAAAGCGGTTCAACCAGGTGAAGCGGAACCGAAAAGGCTTTTCTTCCTTTCGAGTTTCCACAGGAATTTTGTCACGATAGATGAGTGGAACACGCATATCAGGTCGATTGCCGACAAATCATCCAGCGGCACGGCGGTAAAAATCGCAAGCGGACCCGGAGCCGGAGAGATTGTCGCGGTTTATGACGCGCTTTTCAAAAGCCCGATTCGTGATATCCGAGACCCTCTGCCGTCTTTTGACCTTACGACACGCGATGTAGTTCTCGATGAAGAGGAAAATTGGAGCACCGACCCGACTTTTGGCGGTTTCTTCATCGAAGGCTTGACCGATTCCGAAACATTTATCGTTTCTGGTAGGCTTTCTTGCGTAGTTTACAGCGATGACATGTCCAAAGCCGCCAAACATCGGGTGATGATAGGCGCCGGAAACGGAGAGGTCGGCGACAACGGAGTCGCAACAGTCGCAAATGTATCTATAAATAAACTTATCGGTACCCCGTATATAATAAACGACCCGGACGGCGAAGAAGTCGGCACGGGCGTTGTTCGTACATTATCCGAAGTTCTGGTTCTGTTCGATGCTCAGATTCTTCTCAACATGCTTCAGCCGGGTGGAATGGGCACCCACATGACAACTCCCGGCGGCGGAATGGTGATCGGTCCCGAAGGCGTGGGAATAATTCCCGGAACCGGCGAAACCGGAACCGGCACAACCGAAAACGGCGAAGAGGAAGAAGAAACCGACGACGAAGACGAAGAAGAGCAGAAACCGCCAGAGTATCAACCCAATCCGCCGGGAGTCGGCGGTGCTGGTCTGGCTCCGTAATGTTTAAGGGATTTTTCCGATAATCCCGGTCTTTTGCAATTCAACCGACCGCCGGTGTTTCGGTGGTCGTTTAAATTATGGCTATAGACACACATTGCCACCTTACTTTGCGATTTGAGAAGCACGAGATAGCGGGAGTGCTAGCGCGTGCATTCAAAGCCGGTGTGAACGGCGTACTCCTTGTCGGTTACGACCCGAAACACTATCAAGCGGTTTCCGAAATCATCGCCGCTTTCGGTTCGGGCGGCTCGACCATTCCAGCCATCGCCGCGACTGTCGGAATTCATCCCCACGAAGCCGACAACTACGCTCCGTCGGATGTCGAATTTTTCCGCGACGAAGTGAAAAAACCGGAAGTCGTGGCAATCGGCGAAACGGGTCTTGATTTTTTCCGCGATTACTCCGACCGAAAAAGTCAGGAAGAGCTTTTCAGGGCGCAGATGAAAATTGCATCCGAAACCGGAACTCAATTAGTGATTCATTCACGAAGCGCATTTTCCAGAACAATCGCAATACTCGATGAATTCGACCTCCCCGACCCTCCCGGCGTTTTTCACTGTTACGGTTACGGGCGCGAAGAGGTCGAGCTTGTTCAGGATATGGGATTTTTCATCTCTTTCGCCGGAAACCTCACCTTGAAAAATGAGGATGAACTCAAACATGTATGCCGGGTCGTTCAGCAGGACAGAATTCTTGTCGAAACCGATAGCCCGTTCATGGTGCCGCAGATAGCCCGAAACCGTCGCGTCCGCCGATGTGAACCGGAGCATGTCATCGAGACTGCGAGAAAGGTCGCCGAACTCAGAAACCTCCCGTACGAGCAAATGGAGAAAATTCTTGCTGAAAACACGCTCGCGTGTTTTCCGAAACTGAAAAAGATAAACTCGTGGTATAAACCCGACGGCGAGTCGGGGGAGGTTATCTCCTGATGGCAACAAGATGGTTCATACTGCTTGCCGTGATTCTCGCCGCATGCGACCAGTTCAGCAAAGAGCTTGCCCGGATGAGACTCGAGGAAAGCGTCCGGCACGAAATAATTCCCGGATTTTTCCGCATCACACTCAATTTCAATTCGGGCATCGCATGGGGAATGCTTCCCGAATACTCGAGTTATCTGACCTTTTTCGCGATTATCATGGTTATCGTGATTCTGGTTTTCATGCGGAAACTGGAGCGCGATGAAGTGTGGCTGAAAATTTCGCTAGCTTTCATGATGGCGGGCGCGATTGGCAATATGATTGACAGGCTGCTTCGCGGGGAAGTAACCGATTTTCTGGATGTTCGCCTGTTCATGCCCGGCACATCGTGGACATACGACTGGCCGATCTTCAATCTCGCCGACAGTTACATTGTCGTCGGCGCGACTATTCTTTTCTTCATTGTTTTCCTCTCGGCCGGCGACACGATTCTGACGAAAAAAAAGCCGGAACCGGTGAAAGACTCGGGCGCGCTCGGACCCATCGGCGATTCGTCCGGCTGGGTCGATGGGCCGGAAATTCCCGGTTCAATCCCAAAGGAAGAAGCTCTTGTCGAACTGCCGATATCGCAACAGGAGGAACTGCTCAGGCCGATTGAGGAAGCAGACCAGGTCCGTCGTGAGGTTATCGGCGAACCGATTGGTTCGGATACCCCGGTTACGCCCGATGAAACAGTCTCGAAATCCGATGTGCCTTCCGAACCCGACCAACTCGATGAATTATCACGCCATCCCGAACCCGTGGACTGACAGCATCCCATGAACACCCGTCTTTTCCGACATGAAAAAATTGTGGGGAAAGAAGACGCGGGAGAGAGGCTCGATACCTGGCTCACTATTTTCCCGTTTTCCGATTTCGAGCCCGACCTCGCTCCATCCCGTTCGGTCATTCAGAAATGGATTGCCGGCGGTTTCGTAACCGTCAACGGCAAAATCACAACCGACAAATCTTACTCGGTCAAGGTTGAGGATAAAATAAAGCTGGAAGTTGAAATCGGCGATGAGTTCCCCATTCCGCCGCCCGAACCTCTCGACATTCGCATTGTCCATCGCGACCCCGAATTCGTAGTTATCGACAAGCCTCCGGGTATCAATAGCCATCCAATGCCGAACGACCTGACCGGTTCCGTCGTGAATTTTCTGCACCATGAAAACATCCCGCAACCGCTTTCTGGAAATCCGCTCAGACCCGGAATCGTCCACCGGCTCGACAAAAATACCAGCGGTCTTATGGTTATCGCCTGCACCGACAGGGCCAAGGCAACTCTTATCGAAACGATAAAGCGACGCGAAATCGAGCGAAGATACATCGCGATCGTTTTCGGTGAGATGAAAATACCGTCGGGTACTATCGAAGCTCCCATCGGGAGGCATCCCGAGGACCGCAGGAAAATGTATGTCGTGCTGACTGGAGATGGAAAGGAAGCCCGCACTCATTACAAACTGCTCACCCAATACATCGGATTCTCACTTGTAACATGCAAGCTGGACACGGGCAGAACTCACCAGATTCGGGTGCATCTGTCGCATATCGGTTTTCCTGTAGCGGGAGATTCGCTCTATGGCGGACGGCGTGCCGTGGACCGCGCATTTCGCGCTCTGAACAGATTCGACAAGCATGACCCCGATTTCCCGGCAATCGAAAAAGGCATCCTCGATATCGCCGACATTCTGACCGCCGACCGTGTCCATCTTCTTCATGCCGCGAAGCTATCATTTCCTCATCCGGTTACCGGAGAGATAATGTCGTTTAAAGCCGAACCGCATGATAAATTCAAAAAAGTCATGTCCATTCTGGAATCTTTGCCTCATCATGATATAGACGATAATTTTTTTATGGAAAATAATGGAGTTTGAATTACAAAAATCGGATGGTCATGCGCGAGCGGGCGAGATAACGACATCGCATGGACGAATCGAAACTCCCGCTTTCATGCCGTGCGGAACGACCGGCGCGGTCAAGGGAGTCAGATGGTCGGAACTCGAAGAACTCGGCTACACTCTCGTCCTCATGAACGCACTTCATCTGTATCTTCGTCCGGATGTCGATATTGTCAGGCAAATGGGCGGCATTCAGAAATTCACGGGATGGAGCGGTTCTATTCTGACCGATTCCGGCGGTTATCAATTTTTCAGTTTGAAGGGTCTTTACCGTATAAGCGACGATGGCGTTCGGTTTCAGTCGCCGTACGACGGGAGTCCGCACGAGTTCACTCCGGAAAGCCTTATCGACATTCAGGTCGCGCTTGGTTCGGACATAATCATGCCTCTCGATGAATGTCCGCCGGGCGACTCGACAAGGGAAAAAGTCATCGTGGCGGGAGAAAGGACGCTTTCATGGCTTGAGCGGGCAAAGGAACGGTTCAGGTGTATCGGCGACAGGAATCAGTCGCTTTTCGGTATTATACAGGGCGGAATTTTTATCGACCTTCGAAAGGAATACGCCACCCGAAGCGCGGAGATGAACCTTGACGGCTACGCAATCGGCGGAATAAGTGTCGGCGAGGATAGAGCTGAAGGAGAAGCGATTGTTGAAACAATCGCCCCTGACCTTCCCGAAAATAAACCCCGATACCTCATGGGAGTCGGGCTTCCCGGACAAATACTGCACGGAATAGCAAACGGCATCGACATGTTCGACTGCGTGCTTCCCACACGAATGGGACGGAACGGAACGGTGTTCACATCCGCCGGTCGGATGAACATGAGCAACGCGAAGTATAAAACGGACAATCAGCCGCTCGATTCGGGCTGCGACTGTCCGACATGCAGAGGGTTTTCAAGGGCTTATCTTGCGCATCTGCATAAAATCAAAGACCCGGGAGTTCTCGGGCTGTTGTCGATACATAATCTTGCGTATTATCGAAAAATCATGCGTGATGCCAAAACCGCGATACTAAGCGGAAATTTCAACGAATGGAAATCCGAGACTGAAAACCGATGGGTCTCGGATGAATCATCCTGAACACGCGAACCGGCAAGCTTCATTTGATATACTTTCATCCCGGAAACTTTCATGTCGGAAATAAGCATATCGGAGACAGGAAACAGTGTCGAATTCGATGTGATTGTAAAACCGAAGGCGAGAAACAACGCCATTCTGGGAGTCCACGACAACGCCATCAGGATAGGCGTGAGCGCCGCTCCCGAAAAAGGCAAAGCGAACGACGCGGTGATTAAACTTCTTTCGAAACTGCTGAAAATCCCCGTTTCGGATATTCAGATTGAAAGCGGCGAGACATCTCGACGGAAGCGAATCAAAGTCATCGGAGTAAAACCCGAAGAGATTAAGGAACTTATCAAGGAACAAAGCTGATGAGTCCGGATATTCGGATAGGTAGCGGAAAATTCAAGGGCCGGAAGATTTTTTCTTTCGGAAGGGGCTACCGCCCGACATCCGGCATCGTTAAGAAAAGCCTTTTCGATACAATCGGTCCCGACCTAGAAAACTCCAGTTTTCTCGACCTTTTCGCGGGAAGCGGCGCGATCGGTCTGGAGGCTCTGAGTCGCGGCGCGAGAACTGTCTGTTTCGTGGAGAATGAAATCAACAGGGTCGAGACAATCAGAAGAAACCTTCAAAGACTGGAAATCGGCAACGGGATGTTCGAGATTCTCGCTTTGGATTATTCCAAAGCGCTGGGTATTCTCCGCGAAAGAAAAATGAAATTCGAGTACATTTTTATCGATCCCCCCTATAAAAACACCGAGCCTGTCCGTATACTGGGCGATCTGGCGGCATCGACGGTTCTTGCCGATGACGGAGAGATAATATACGAAACCGAATTGAAAAATGCCCGGAATGTCGCGCAGGCGGCCGCCAGGGATTTCTGGCCGCTAAAGGAGAAAGTTCACGGGGGAACGGCGCTTATTTTTCTCAGGAGGCGGGAGAATTCAAACTCCGGCAATATCGTTCAGCCGGAAAAATGAGAATTGGAGCACTTGATGAAGGGTATTTATCCCGGAACATTCGATCCAATCACCAACGGGCACATGGATATTATTGAGCGTGCCGATAAAATCTGCGACAGCCTGGTGGTGGCTGTCGGGGACAACACGCAGAAAGTGTGCACATTCGATGTCGAAACCCGGGTCGCGATGATAAAGGAAAGCATCGCCGACCGCCCGAATATAGAAGTCATAAGTTTCGGCGGGCTTCTGGTCGATGCCGCGCATGAAGTGAATGCGGATGTCATAATCCGCGGACTCAGGGCAATCAGTGATTACGAAATGGAAGTTCAGATGGCGATAATGAACCGGACTCTGGATCACGATCTCGACACCGTGATTCTCGTCGCGAGCCATCACTGGTCTTTCATCTCAAGTTCCATTATCAAGGAGATTCACCGGTTCGGAGGCGACATATCGCCTTTCGTTCCCGCGCCGGTACTCGATAGATTCAACGGCATGAACCGTAAATGACACAGGTAAGGCACGATGATAGAGTCGCCCGATTTGATCGCCCGCCTTCAGGACCTCGTGGAAAACGGGGGGAAATTCCTCGGAGTTTTCGACCGCTCGGTCATTCCGAAATCGAGAGCGGTCGAACTTTTAGAAATGCTCTTCGAATCCCTTCCAGTCGAGATTGAACAGGCGAAGGAAATAGTCGAGAACAGGGAGGAAATCCTGGATGACGCGAAACGGCAGGCGGGGGATATAGTGGACGATGCTGTCAGGCAGGCGGAAAAGCTTGTCGATGCGGATGAAATAACAGTTATGGCAAGGCGTCGCGCAATGGAAATAGGCGCCGAGGCGGATGATTATGTCAGGCGCAAACTGGAGGATTTCGAGAAAAAACTGGAGGGACTGCTTGAAGAGGTTCGGACGGGCATCAGGTCGTTAGGAAAACGGTGATTTAATTTTATCTGGTATAATTAAGCCGTTGACTTGACAAGGGCGTAGTACACTTTTATACTACGCAAGCCTTTCGAAAGGTGAAGGGCAAAGCTATGGCATTACCGAAATACAAACAATCGAAATCAAACACAAGGACACGGCGAAGGACCTGGAAAGCCAAGGCTCCCGAACTCGGAACCTGCCCGTCTTGCGGAAAAGCACGTCCGTCCCATACTATCTGCCCTCATTGCGGATTCTATAATGGACAGCAGTTCAATCCTCGTCGCCGCGCCAAGCGTGAAGAGTAGCCTTACAAGGAGTGACCATGAACGAAGAGATTTACGAAAAGCTCAAGACCATCATCGTCGAACAGCTCGGAGTTAAGGAAAGTGAAATCTCGCAAACTGCGCATTTCGCCGATGACCTTGGAGCCGACAGCCTTGATATTGTCGAGATGATTATGGCTGTCGAAGAAGAGTTCGGCATCCAGGTTTCGGACGACGAAGCCGAAAGCATGGAAAAAGTCCAGGATGTCGTGAAATTCATCGAAGAACACAAAGAAGCTTAGGCTGTTTTTTTAGTCGATTGAAGTACACTCACGGAGGATTCGGTGAACCTCCATTTTTTTATTCGAGGAACTTTTGAAAGCATACCCAGGCTTACGCCTGGGTCTCTGTACATCGTTGCCACTCGGCCATCGGTCACGCAATAAAACAAGAACGCGGGCAGTTCGCCCGCGCCCTTAATGTATTTGTAAAATGTTCAGAGCCTAGAATTTGGTGCTGATATCGACCTGAATGATATCTTCCGATGAATCCTTCGATATACGGTCGATGCTCAGGTAAGTAACGGAGAAATCGGTATTTTTCATAAGGCGATAACTCCAGTTGGTGCCCCACCATTCGTGGTCGCCAGAACCCCTGTCGGCATCGGTGAGCCAGCTCAGCACGCTGTTCGCCTGCGCTTTTCCCCACTCTGCGCTGAGTTTCCAGTCGCCGGGATTCCGCATGTTGCCGATCGATAACTGCGCCCATGCCGCCTGTTGCCATCCGGATTCCGCATCCTCGGCGGTTCCCTCGAGATTTTTCAGGTAATTACCCTCGATTGTGAACGGCATATCGCCGGCGTTTCCAGTGTACGACCCGTACACTTCAAACGCGCGATAATCATCCATGTCGTTGAGGACATCAAATCGCATCCTGTTGCGAAGTTTGCCGCTTTCCATGTCAGCCTGAATCCACTGCCAGCATTTATCGTTGATGTAATGATAGGTTACATACGCCCTTAAGCCATCGACGAAAAGGTCATCCGCTCCAGCCTGAGCGACAAGGTAGTAGCCCTCTTTTGATGGAATCAATTCGCCGAGGTAAAAATTGAAATTGTCCGATTTGTAATGCTGAGCGAGACCCTCGACCATTGCGTCGCTGTCCCACACGAGCGGGGTATTTACCCAGGGGGGACTGAATTTCCCGCCCCATAGCGTGAAACCGTGAACCGATGCGGGTTTATATTGAAGATACGCTCTGTCGATTGTGAACACATCGAACCCGAACGCGTCGTCGATGGTTTCATTGGTCGATGTGATGCCGCCTTCCTCACCCGAGGCGAATCTCGCGCCGAAAGTCAATTCGGGTGTTATGGCGGATGTGAAACCCCATCGAAGCCGGTATCTTGGCCTTTGAGTTTGAAGACCGGTATCGGGATATTTTCCCTCGAATCTCAGTCTCAGGTCACCGAAAGGCTTAAACCGGGAATCCATGGCGTCGATTCGTCCGGTAAGCTGATTGACCGCGGTGGTTGTCTGTCCCGAAGTGGTTTCAAGATTTTCAATCCTTTCGATATTGCCGACAATCAGCGCTCTGAGGTCATCGAATTCGGATTCGAACTCGCTCATCAGCATTGTCATTATCGCCTGAGTGTCGATAGGCGGAGCGGATGCACCGGAATTGTCCACCATTTCGAGAAACTGGTCGTACAGTCTGCTGACCACCATGGCAAATTCGTATCTGGTCAACTGCTTGTCACCCCGGAAAGTACCGTCGGGATAACCGGTGACCAGTCCTTCCGATTCAAGATAAGAAACAGCATCGTACGCCCAGTGTCCGCGAGGAACATCGGTAAACGATGCGAATGCGGCAGTCTCACTTGCCATCATTGTCATGAGCCCGATTAAACTTGCGATTACAAAACGATTCAGCATTGGAATCCTCCGTTTTCTTTTTTTTTCGTAAAATGAAAACGGTCGAACCATACTTTATGAGTGTTACAGCCATGTTACCGATCTCGGTAAATTCTGAAACGATTTTGTGTCGTTAAAATCATCGAATCGAACTCAAACCTGAAAGATATGTCCGGTGTCTTATGCTCTGTGCGATTTTTTAGTATTATTTCCAAAGGTATCGGGTCAGTTGAAAAAATACTCGAACCGTGGAGGAACCGGTCATGAGAAACAAAATGCCATTCTTGTCTTTTTCAATTTTGTTATTTTTAACGACAGTAATGTCGTGCGGAAACAATCTGCCGCAGGGTCCGCCGATTGGTCCGGGAGCCGACGAAATCGGTTACCGGTTTGCGTCATCCAACCTTCCCCGCAACACATCGCCGAATGTCCCGGCATCCGAGTTGAACGAACTTGTATCGGGAAATACACAATTCGGTCTGGATATTTACCGGAAACTTTCCGAGGAAGACGGGAATTTATTTTATTCTCCGTACAGCATCTCGATTGCGCTGGGGATGACATTCGCGGGTGCGAAAGGCAACACCGAAGCGGAAATGGCCGACACGCTTCATTTCACGCTTCCCCAAAACAGGCTTCATCCAGCCTTCAATTATCTCGACCTCGAACTGATGTCGAGAGGTCAAGGCGCGAAAGGCAAGGATGACAAAGGATTCCGACTCAATATCGCGAATTCGCTCTGGGGAGAAACGACATATACTTTCCTCACCGATTTTCTGGACACACTCGCGCTCAACTATGGAGCGGGATTGAACCTTGTCGATTTTATCAATCAGCCGGAGAAATGCCGCGAATATATCAACTGGTGGGTTGAAAATCGCACCGAGCAGAGAATTAAAAATCTTCTCCCTCAGGGCATACTGACATCCGACACAAGGCTCGTTTTGGTCAACGCGATTTATTTCAACGCCGCATGGCTGCATCAATTTGAGGACTTCAACACATCGGATGAGAAGTTTTTCCTGCTCGATGGCGGCGATGTTATGGTTCCAATGATGAATCAGACCGAGGATTTCGGATATTCCAAAGGCGATGGCTGGCAGGCATGTCAAATGCTTTATGATGGCGGCGAAATGGCGATGGTGATTCTGCTTCCGGATGAAGGTATGTTCGGTGAAATCGAACAGCAACTCGATGCCGATTATCTTGATGAAGTTGTCAAGGGGCTGGAAGTTAAATCGGTGGAATTATCTCTGCCGAAATTCGAGTTCGATGCGTCATTCGGTTTGAAACCCACGCTTGAATCATTGGGAATGAAGGATGCTTTCATTCCGGATATCGCCGACCTTTCGGGTATGGACGGCACAAGGTTGTTGTATATCATGGATGTCATTCACAAGGCGTTGTAGCAGTGGATGAAAACGGAACGGAAGCCGCCGCGGCTACCGCGGTGATTGTCGGCATCACTTCCGCGCCGATGGAGCCGGAATCAATCGAATTTCGAGCCGACCGCCCGTTTATTTTCTTCATTCGGGACATCCAAACCGGCGCGATTTTATTTATCGGACGAATTGTCAATCCGGTTGCGTGAAAAATTATTACCCGGGGCAGGCACGGGGGCCTGCCCCTACAGATAATTTCGAAACCTAAT
>Ga0129302_1003485_pt1 | contig 10785 bp, 10 predicted proteins | sample BlaSprsedimmetaG_FD_94476 | JGI IMG/M metagenome (GOLD analysis project Ga0129302, IMG submission 94476) | Hot spring sediment bacterial and archeal communities from California, USA to study Microbial Dark Matter (Phase II) - Blank Spring... | ecosystem: Environmental > Aquatic > Thermal springs... | reverse complement strand
TTGTATTGCTGCTTACTTAGGCTTGGAGTCATACTGAATGAAAAAAATATTTATATCCATGTTGGTTCCGACGGCGTTTTTTGCCGTTGTGGTGCTTTTCTGGCTTGCCATTCATCTGCTCGCAAACAAGCGGCTGGGCGAACGCAAGCAGGGCTGCAAAGGACCGGTGCCGGGTGAAAACGGGGAACTGTTATGCTGCAAGGGGGACGGACAGCGTTGTGAGGAAATAGAGAAGAAGACGCAGCACTGATGAATGGCGTAATGACGGCTATGAAGAAGATGGTCGCCTATCTTATCTTGTAAGAAATTGCCATGCCGTCCTTCTTTTCGTCCGAGGCGCGAATGATAACGGTGTCGTAATCAGGACTCTTCTGAACATACTCCAGATAGTCCTTCATCGCTTCAGCGGACACAATCACATTGTCCGCCACAATGACCGCGCCGGGTTTCAGTTTGGGTTCAATGATTTGAAAATACTTGAAGTAGTCCCGCTTTACGGCGTCAATGAACACGAAATCGAACTCGCCTTCCAGCTCCGGTATTGTTTTCAGTGCATCTCCCTCAACACAAGTGACGGATTTTCCCAGCCCCATTTTCTGGATGTATTCATTACATGTCTTCACCATTTCCGGATCAATTTCCAAAGTAAACAGGTGCCCGCCGGTACGCTCGAAAGCGATGCCCATGTGGATGGCGCCATATCCGGTTGCGGAACCCACCTCAATGCCCCGTTGCGCATTCCGACTCTCCACCAGAATGCGCAGCATCATGGCATCTTCCGGTGTAGTGTTCAACCCGGTGCGCGGGAAGTTGGCGATGATATCGTTGCTTTGACACCAAATGACCCGGGATGTAGGAACATACCTGCTTCAATGTGCTAAACTTTGATCGGGCTGACTTCATAATGTGGCCTCCGTTGTTGTTTCACAGTTCTTTTGTTTACGGAGATCATGGTCATGAAGTCAGCCTAATTTCAAATTCCTATGGGATGGCTGTGAATTGATTATTCTTCGGCATACATGCCAGTCATCAGTCCAAGTTATCCTCAGATGAGTATGGAAGAATGGGCTTGATGCCTATTGAACAACATGCCGTATCACCAGGAAACCATGGTTGTCATGGCCGTCAGTGGGAGAGTGAAAACTAATCCCCTGTAATTGCCCTCATTTTACTGCGATGACGGGGATTGGAACGGTTTCCATCGGTCCTTTGGTCTCGGTAACGGCAGACTCCATTTGATGGGCTGTGTCGGCGGTAAAGAATTGTTCGCCACATTGCTGACAAACGCCTGTGGGCACACCTTCCAAAATATATAACTGCCCATGCAGGCGGTAATCCACCCGCTGTACGCACTCAACAACTTCACCGCCACAATAGGTGCAATCACCATAGGGCTTCATTATCGGTTCCTTTCGGTCGGTGTTTTCCACTTTGGCAGTGAGGGAATATACACCGTGATTATTATCAACCATGAATGTTTGTTTCTGCCGCAAACCACATGGATGGGTCTTTGAATGGTTCTGCCACACACGAGGCAAGACGAACCGCGTCCTGTATCTTCGTAATGCTCTATTATCTGACCACTCAGTAAGACGCGTTCGAGTTCGGAAAGCGATATGCCATCGTTCCTGCGCTCATCCTCCGCGTGTCGTGATATCAGATATTCACGCGTATGAATTCGTTCACTTATCCATGCGCTTGTAATATTATCTTTCATGACATAACCTGAAATTAATCGGCCTATAATAGTCCGCAGGTTAGGATACCATGCCGGATTAAACCCATGCAATTGACAACCGTTTACTTCAACTCATTCACCAGCGCCAGCAGGAAATCACGGTTATCGGCGGTCAGATACCGCATCTCGCCGCCCATGCGGTTGAATGATTTGTTGTAGCGCAGGTAGTAGTCGGGGTTGTCCATGGGCGGTTCGCCTTGGCGCCAGTCCCAGTGGGATTCGGCGAGGTCTACTACGAGGATGAAATGGTTGTCCATGTGCTTGCCCTGCTGGATGTGCAGGTTTTGGGACATGGACAGGCTTTTCTCGAAGATCATGGGTGACATGACGGCGGAACCGATGCTGATGTATACGCCGCCGTCGAGGTTCATGACCTGCTGCGCGTAGGCGAGGAAGTCCCGCTCTGCGGCGCGTCCGATGGCGGCGCAATGGTTGATGGGATGGGTATAGATGATGTCATGGCCGATCATGGGATGGCTGGTAAAGGACACGCCTAGGCGGTAGGCCGCGGATTGCAGGCCATATTGCTTGAAAGGATGAGGGACAGCCATCCACCCGGGTTTGATGTCGAACTTCTGGATGCGGTCGAGCAAGTCCGCTGCCGCTGCGGCTTGGAGTGGGTTGGCGGCGGCAAGAGTTTTGATTTCAGCAACCAGTTGTTCTTCGCTGGGGATTTCCAGTCCTTCCTGTTCCACGAAAGCGCCGACGGATTCGCCATAGCCCATGCCGCGCCATGCGCCGACGATGATGGCAAGGTTGAGGTAAAATCCGGTTTCATGCCAGGTGCCGAATTCGCCTTTGGTCACATTGGCGCGCACATCCTCGCTGCTGTGTCCCTGGAACGCAAACTCCCAGTCATGGATAATACCCGCGCCATTGGTCGCCAGATGGGTGATCCAGCCGTCCTCAATCAGTTTGATGAAGACAGGGGCAAGCCCGTTCTTGATGGCATGAGCGCCGAAGGTAATCATGCGTGATTTTCCCGCTTCACGCGCTTTCTTCAGCCGTTCGACAACTTCTTCGATAATCTTCTGGCCGGATTCTGAAAAGGGGTGTTGCAACGGCGAATCCACCGGAACATGATCGCGTTCGATGTAAACTTTATCTTTGCGTTCGGACAGGGGTTTTATGTGCAGTTGATGGCGATCAAGAAGCGGGAACGGCATGATGGCGTCCTTCATTTTATGGGACCTATGGGACTAATGGGAAGAGTAAACAGAATTCAAGGTAACTGGAAATATGTTTCCCATTGGTCTCATAAGTCCCATTAGTTCCATAACAGTTATTTCAATAATTCAGCGACAATATCTACGGCCTGTTTCATGGCGTTGGGCAATTTGTCAACGTCTTTGCCTCCTGCCTGCGCCATGTCGGGGCGACCGCCGCCGCCGCCGCCCACAAGCGGGGCAAGTCGGGATACAATGTCACCGGCGCTGATGCGGCTGGTCAAGTCGGCAGTAACCCCGGCGGCCAATGCGACCTTGCCGCCGCCGTCGCTGCCCAGCACCACCACGCCGGAACCTATCTTGTCCTTGCACGTGTCCAGCACGGCGCGCAGGCTCTTGGCGTCCAACTCGCCCAGATGCAGCATCAGCGCCTTGACGCCCTTGATTTCCCGGACATTGCTCATGAGGTCGGCGCCGCTGCCCGTCGCCGCCGCCTGCTTCCATTTGTCCACTTCCCGTGACAGCCGCTTGTTTTCGTCAAGCAGGGCCCGCAGCCGCGTTTCCAATTCATCGGGACGGGCGCTCAATATATGGGCGGCAGTCATAAGTTGGCGCTCCCGTTCTTGTATCGTGTCTATGGCTTGGGCAGCGCATACCGCCTCGATGCGTCGCACACCCGCCGCCACGGCGGACTCGCTTAGTATCTTAAAGCAACCGATAACGCCGGTGCGCCTGACATGGCAGCCGCCGCAGAGTTCGAGGCTCGCTTCGCCCACCCTTACCACGCGCACCACGTCGTCGTATTTCTCGCCGAACAACGCCATGGCGCCCGCGGCACGCGCTTCATCTATGGGTTTGTAAGCGATGTCGGTGGGAAGGTCTTCACGGATATACTCGTTCACCACGGCTTCGATGTCCTGAAGCCGTTCGAGACCGATGCCTTCAAAATGGGTAAAGTCGAAGCGCAACCGGTCGGGTCCCACGTAAGAACCCGCCTGATGCACATGCTCGCCCAAGGCGTTGCGCAACGCCGCCTGCAACAGATGGGTGGCTGTATGATGCGCTTCGGTCTGTTTGCGCCGTTCCGCGTCCACTCGCGCCGTTACCCGATCGCCCACCTTCAGTTGCCCTGCATCTACGGTTGCCTGATGCAATTCCATTTTGCCGATGCGACATGCGGCGGTTTCAATATGAGCATTGCCGTTCACGGCGTCCAGCGCGCCCATGTCGCCAATCTGTCCGCCTGATTCTGCGTAGAACGGTGTTCTGTCGAGAATGATTTCTGCGGTGTCGCCTTCGATAACAGCGTCTACTTCCTTTTCGTTTTGCACTATTGCAACAATGGTGGCGGCGCATTCCAGACTGTCGTAGCCGACAAATTCCGTTTTGCCCAGACGTTCATGGAGGGTGCGGTAGACAGGCGCGAGCGCCTGTTGTCCGCTGCCCGCCCATGCGCTGCGTGCCTGTTCTTTCTGCCGCGTCATGGCCGCATGGAAACCATCCTTGTCCACAGCATAGCCCCGTTCTTCCGCGACATCCGTGGCAAGGTCAAGGGGGAAGCCATAGGTGTCGTGCAGTTTGAACAGTTCCGATCCCGGCACGGTGGTCATGCCTTCGGCTTTCATTTTGTCAAACAGGTTTTCCAGCAGTTCCATGCCCCGCGCCAAGGCGCCCGCGAACCGGTCTTCTTCGATGTGGATAATTTTTTCAATCTGTGCCTGTCCTTCGCGCAGTTCGGGATACTGCTTGCCCATCAGATCAACAACAGTATGCGAAATTTTGTGCAGGAAGGGCTGCTCAAACCCGAGTTCGCGTCCAAACCGCGCCGCGCGCCGCAACAGACGCCGGAACACATACCCCCGCCCCTCATTGCCCGGCAGGATGCCGTCGGCGATCATGAAGCTCAAGGCGCGGATGTGATCGGCGATGACGCGGTAGGGCGTGGGCTTGTCGGCATATTCTACTTGTGTCATTGCCCGTGTCGCCTCGATAATCGGAAAGATGCCGTCCGTATCGAAAACAGTTTCCTTATGCTGCAACAGCGCAGCGAGCCGTTCCAGCCCCATGCCCGTGTCAATGCCGCGGTTTTTCAGTGGCGGACGCGACCCGTCCAGTTGCTGGTCGAATTGCGGAAAGACCAGGTTCCAAAATTCAAGGAACCGCTCTTTCGGATCATTTTCGAGCGTGGCGGCGGGATCAATCATTTCGCCGCGGTCATACAACAGCTCAGAGCACGGGCCGCAGGCGCCGGTGTCACCGGCGGGGCCCCAGAAATTATCCTTCGCGCCAAGCCGCACAATCCGCGACGGCGCCAGCCCGATTTCCTTCTCCCAGATGCCTGCGGCCTCATCGTCGTCAAGAAACACGGACACAACCACCTTTTCGCCGGGGATGTTCAGCACCTGCGTGGTGTATTCCCACGCCCACGCAATGGCTTCGCGCTTGAAGTAATCTCCGAACGAGAAGTTGCCGAGCATCTCGAAAAAGGTGAGATGGCGTGACGTCTTTCCCACTTCATCGAGATCGTTTGCTTTGCCGCCCGCGCGCAAGCACTTCTGCGAAGTGGCGGCGCGCCGATAGGGCACGTTCACCTCGCCCGTGTAATAGGGCTTGAACTGCACCATGCCCGCGCTGGTAAACAGCAGCGTCGGATCGTTGCCGGGCACCAACCGGTCGCTGCGTTCGACGGTGTGACCGCGTTCACGAAAGAACTCCAGAAAACTGGCGCGTATTTCATCGCTTTTCACAGGTAAATCTCCATGTTGGCTTGAGGTGGGTTGTTGCCTGTATGGTAGCAGATTACGTCGTAGCGACGCATCTAAAACATTACTGCCCCGCCGTATTGATTAACGGATAGGAGCGCACCCAGCCGAAGCGGCTGTAGGGGTAATAGATAAAATGCACCTTGCCGATGATTAAGTCCAAGTATCCCAAATATGCGTAGGGATTGCTTCGCACGCGTTCGCCGGAACCGGCAATGAAGCCGAGACTGCTGTCTTCGCTGTGATTCCGGTTGTCGCCGAGGAAGAAGAAACGTCCGTCCGGCACGCGCACGGGCCGCTCAATGAAATAGTCCATGGGTTCAAACATATACGGTTCTGAGGCATATTTGCCGTTAATGAACAACGCGCCGTCCATGACGCTGATGTTATCGCCGGGCAGACCTACAATACGTTTAACCACATAGTCGCCGTCGTCATAAGCCACTACGATGTCGCCGCGCTGATATTTTGATTGTTCGAGTGTAACAATCATGTCTTCCGGATAAAGCGTTGGTTCCATGGAACCGGTGGGCACGATGAAGAAACGCGCATTGCGCCATGCGAAAAAATAGAACCCCAGCAGGCTGAGCAGCAACAGCGCCGTCATGCCGATTTCTTTGCTGTATAAGATGCGCTTTATCAGTGAAGAAGAAATTACGTTTTCTGCCTCTGAAAATGATTCCAAGAAAAATCCCAATCGTGATAAGGTTTTTTGCCATAATACTTGACATGGGAAATTGTGCATATTCGACTATGGAAGTGCAAATAACTGACACTAAACAACAGGCAATTTTTGCAGTTGGACAATTTTTCTGGAACCAATCACACCCCTGAGACTATAATGTATATGAAGACGCTTATGATGTGTTTTGTAGGCGGCATGGTGTTTGGCCTCACTTTTTATGGTATCATTGTCAGACGTTTTTTTAGGCCGGAGCGTTTTTGACATGCATAGTGACTCAGTGAATATAGTATGAACAATTTTCTGAAACATGTTTCTTTGTGGATAGTGTTGTTAATCATCGTTGTGCTGGTGATGTCGAACATATCGCGTTTCCAGGAGGGAAACCGCGCCCTCACGGAACCCGATTTTGTGGCGCAATTGAATGCGGACAACATTAAGTCGGTCAACATCAAAGAAGTAGGTTCGAACCTGCTTCAGGTATCCGCCAAGTTCCACAACAAAGTTGAAAATCAGGACTCGATGGAGTTCAAGACGGATGCGTTTCGTGAAGAATGGCGCCAGCAGCTTATCGCCCAGAATGTGCCGTACCAATACGATGTGGCCAGCACGGTCTGGCAGGGTTTACTGATTAATATCCTCCCACTCATACTTATTTTCGGCGTGTTTTGGTTTTTCATGTTCCGGCAGATGCAGGGCGGCAGCAACAAGGCGATGTCCTTTGGGAAGAGCCGCGCCCGCATGGTGAACCATGGCGATAAAAAAGTGACTTTCAAGGACGTGGCTGGCGTGGAGGAAGCCAAAGAGGAGCTTGAGGAGATTATCGAATTTCTGAAAGACCCGAAACGGTTTTCGCGGTTGGGCGGCAAAATTCCGCGGGGCGTTTTGTTGGTCGGGTCGCCGGGTTCCGGCAAGACATTGCTGGCGCGGGCGGTTGCAGGGGAAGCGGAAGTGCCTTTTTTCAGCATTAGCGGCTCAGATTTCGTGGAGATGTTTGTGGGGGTCGGCGCCAGTCGTGTGCGCGATTTGTTTCAGCAGGGTCATAAAAACGCGCCGTGCATCATTTTCATTGATGAAATTGACGCTGTTGGCCGTCAACGGGGCGCGGGATTGGGCGGCGGCCATGACGAGCGCGAACAGACGCTGAACCAGTTGCTTGTTGAAATGGACGGCTTCAACACCAACGACGGTGTGATCCTGATGGCTGCGACCAACCGCCCCGATGTGCTGGATCAGGCGTTGTTGCGTCCCGGCAGATTCGACAGGCAGATTGTGGTGCCGAATCCAGATATAAACGGTCGCAAGGCCATTTTTGAAATACACATAAAAAATCAGAAAATTCCGCTTGCGGATGATGTTGATTTGGGCGTGCTTGCGCGGGGCACCCCGGGTTTTTCCGGCGCGGACCTCGCCAATCTCGTCAATGAAGCCGCGCTGATCGCCGCGCGCAATGGTGACGATTCGGTTTCCATGAAAACCTTTGAAGACGCAAAAGACCGCGTGATGATGGGGCCCGCCCGGCGAAGCATGATTTTGAGCGCAAAGGAGAAACTGGCAACGGCGCATCACGAAGCCGGTCATACGCTTGTGGCCAAATTGCTTCCCGATAGTGATCCGGTTCATAAGGTGACTATAATCCCTCGCGGCATGGCGCTGGGCGTTACCAGTTGGCTTCCGGAGGAAGATCGGCACAGCATGACCAGATCGTATTGCCTGGCCATGATACGTGTGCTTATGGGCGGACGCGCCGCCGAAGACATCATTTACGGCGAGTTTACCAGTGGCGCGGCAAATGACCTTAAACGCGCCACCCATCTTGCCCACAAGATGGTTTGCGAGTGGGGTATGAGCGAGCTGGGGCCAATTACGTTCGGCAGCGCCGACGAGGTTTTTCTGGGGCGTGATTTTGCTAAGATGCGGGATTTTAGTGAAGAAACCGCCTCTGCGGTGGACCGTGAAATTCACCGTATATGCGAAGACAGTTATAAAGACGCGAAGGACATGCTGAAGAAGCGTGAGACCGCGCTGCGCGCGTTGGCGGAGGCGTTATACGAGCGTGAAACGCTTGAATCAGACGAAATTGACGCCATCATTGTCGAGGCTCTCGGCCCCGGTGTTTTGCCTGAACGTCCAAAACCGGCGTTACCCGAGATGAAGGAAGAGAAGAAAGAGCAGGTTGTTGAGCGAAAGCCAAAAGAGCGCGCCTCCAAGACAAAAGACATGCCTCCTGAAGGCGCGGTGCCGGAGACGGCCTGAGGACGTTGTCGCGTTGCCATGTCCATGAACACAGCGTTGACAACGGTGCTGCAGGACACCTCTTCCACCCGGATAATGGGCATAATCAATGTCACGCCGGACTCCTTCTTTGATGGCGGGCGTTATGACTCTCCCGGCGCGGCGGCCACCCATGCGGCCCGTCTTGCCTCGGACGGGGCGCACATCCTTGATGTGGGCGGGGAATCCTCCCGGCCCGGCGCCGCTCCTGTTTCCCCGGATGAGGAATTGCGCCGTGTCATGCCTGCGATTGAAGCCGCCGTCGCCACCGGCCTGCCGGTTTCCATTGACACCTACAGGGCTGAGACGGCTCGACATGCGTTGGCGGCGGGCGCGGTTATGGTCAACGATATTACGGGGTTGCGCGGTGATGACGACATGGCGGGCGTGGTTGCGGAATTTAACGCTTTTTGCGTCATAATGCACATGAAGGGCAATCCGCAAACCATGCAGCACAACCCCGAATATAAAGACGTGGTGGGCGATATAGAAGCGTTTTTTGTGGAGAGAATCGCCTGCGCCCATGAAAGGGGGATTACCGGAGAACGGATATGGCTTGATCCCGGCTTTGGTTTTGGCAAAACGGCGCAACAAAACTTGGAATTGCTGCGCCGTTTGGATGAATTCAAGAAATTGGGGTTCCCCTTGTTGATTGGCACATCGAATAAATCCACCATTGGCGCGGTGTTAAACGCGTCGCCATTGGAACGCGCCTACGGCACGGCGGCAACAGTGGCATTGGCAATCAGCAAAGGGGTACACTGTGTGCGAGTGCATGATGTGAAGGCGATGGCGCAGGTGGCACGCATGAGCGACGCGGCGCTGCGCGGGAGGATAATTGGAAATGCGTGATCGCTTGTTTGGCACGGACGGCATACGCGGCGTGGCCAATAGGCATCCCATGACGGCGGATGTCGCCCTGCGCGTGGGCCGCGCCGCCGGATATTTATTCTGCAAAGAGGACCGTCCTTATACGATTCTTATCGGTAAGGATACGCGGCGCTCGTGCTACATGATAGAAAATGCATTAACGGCGGGGTTGTGCTCGATGGGCGCGCGCGTGTTGCTCACGGGACGTGGAAAAGCAATTAAACGGTTCTGGGCGGGTTGTGGTCCGTTTGTCAGGCACGGAGCCTGTGGTGCGCATTATGGTGCAGCACAACGAAATACGAAAAGCGGAACAGTTCGCCGCCCAGATTGCCGAAAGAGTTTCGGCCATTGTGGTATAGACGCTCCAATCGGGGTTGTCTGATGCGTGAAAGGAGTTGATCATGATTGAACTCGGTGTAAACATTGACCATGTGGCCACGTTGCGCCAGGCGCGGCGCGGCGTTGCGCCAGACGTTGTCGCCGCGGCAAAAATATGTGAAATTGCGGGCGCCCATCAGATTACGGTGCATTTGCGCGAAGACAGGCGGCACATCCAGGACGCTGATGTGTACGCCCTGAAACAAACGCTGCTGGTGAGGATGAATCTTGAAATGGCGGCGGCGCCTGAAATCATTGCCATAGCCCGCGACATCAAACCCGACTCCGTATGCCTGGTTCCGGAGAAGCGCGAGGAAATTACCACCGAAGGCGGCCTTGACGTTGCCGGCCAGGCGGACAAACTTGCCGGGGTGGTCGCCGACATGCATGAAAACGGTATCAAAGTCAGTATGTTTATTGATCCGGAACCGGCGCAGATTGAAGCCTCGGCGACAATCGGCGCTGATTATGTGGAGTTGCACACGGGCGCATACGCCAATGCGCGGGGCAAGGTTGTCGAAGAAGAACTGACACGCCTGCGCGACAGCGCAAAACGTATCGGGCGAACGCCGCTCCGCTGTCACGCGGGACACGGGTTGACCGTGCGCAACCTCACGCCCGTGGCGCGCATTCCTGAATTGCGCGAGGTCAATATCGGTCACGACATTATTGCGCGCGCCGTTTTCGTCGGGCTCGATACTGCGGTAAGGGAAATCCTTGATATATTGGAGGCGGCGGACCGCACACGTTGATTGGCCGCACGACACATTATTGAGGGCAAACACGCAGAATTAGGCGCTTAACACCGGGTGGCTGACAATTTTTTGTCAGTTTGACCTATAGACCACGACTACCGTCATTCCCGTGAAAACGGGAATCCAGAAGATACAAGAAGAACTGTTAACGCCAGATGGA
>Ga0129302_1003477_pt1 | contig 10802 bp, 12 predicted proteins | sample BlaSprsedimmetaG_FD_94476 | JGI IMG/M metagenome (GOLD analysis project Ga0129302, IMG submission 94476) | Hot spring sediment bacterial and archeal communities from California, USA to study Microbial Dark Matter (Phase II) - Blank Spring... | ecosystem: Environmental > Aquatic > Thermal springs... | reverse complement strand
GTATTAAACGAAGAATTAGACCGACTTAATAAATTAAAAAAGAACTATGAAAAACGAATTACAAAACTTCCCAAAGGAAGCCTTATCAGAAAAAATATCAAAGGGAGTATATACTATTACCTTAATTACAGGCAAGAAAAAAAGAAAATATTTAAATATATCGGAAAACTACCTGGAAAAGAACTCGAAAACTTATTAGATAAAATAGAAGAGAGAAGAAAACTTGAAAAATTCAATAAGCAAGTCAAAAAAGACATTAAAAAACTGGAAAAGATGATAAAATGACAAAACAAAATAATTTATTTCTTGCTACGCTTGGTGCCCTGCATAAGTCAGGTGCCTTTGAATACATTATACTTATAGGGAGCTGGTGCCATCCTGAAATACTTCGCACTTTGGACTTCACCCCTACTCATAGCTATACTACCGGATACACCAAATATGAGCATCCTGAGCTTGAACTGGAATTTTTAACTCCCGAACTTGGCAGAGGGAAAAATAAATCATATGAACTTCCTAAACTACATATCAACGCTCAGGGACTACGATACTTAAATCTTCTTCAATCTAATGTATTGAAAATAAAATATAAGCACATGATGATACAACTACCGGAACCTGCTGCGTATGTGCTGCATAAATTCATAATTTTTGAAAGACGTAAGAAAAAAAGTAAAAAGGAAAGAGATTTACTCGCTGCAAAAGATATCGGGGAATTTTTATTACAAAATGAGACTCAACGAAAAAAGCTTTTGGGAATATTTCATTTATTACCTTTAAAATAGCAAAAAACAATTATTAAGAATGTAAAAACCCACTCCGAACCGCTTTTTGATTTTTTATCAAAAAAGAAGGCCTCATAAATATGTATCATATGTATTATGAGGTCACATATATTATAGACCACGTATTTACTCGTATCACACCCTAAAAACCTCTCCATCTGAAACCTGTTCTATCTTCCGGCTAAACAAACCGCCATATTTATCGGGATGAAAAGTATGAATGGGGATTATTTTCTCCGGCTTTAATTTTCTTACCACTTTTTTCAAGCTATCAATCTCGGCATGGCCGCTGGTATGAACCTGGTAAAACTTCATCTTCTTTTTCTGAATAAATCTCCTCATCTTCTTCAGGGAATCATCCGGTAAATACCTTCCCCTTTAATCATCTAACCTTTTACACCTTGTATTTTCTCTTTGAATTGAAAAATATAATACTTGACATTAATTTCCTAATACTATACACTTATTAACAAGTATACAGAAATAGGGATGATTCTTATGAGTAAAAAAGAGAAAGAATTTATAGAATTTCTGAAGAAAAGAGGAGGAATAGTCAGCCATAAGGAAATTATCAAAGCTGGCTTTAACAAAGCTTTTCTTAAGGATAACCTGGATTCTGGCCGAATTCAGAAAGTTGATCGTGCCCTGTATAGACTATCTGATGGCATTACCCTATCCAACCCGGATCTGGTGGCTGTGTCAATCAAAGTTTCAAAGGGGGTTATATGTTTACTTTCCGCGCTTGCTTTTCATGAAGCAATAAGCGAGATACCCCACCATGTTAATATAGCAATTCCCCGTGGTGCATGGACTAATAAAATTAATTATCCTCCAGTCAAATTCTATCACTTCGCATCCAAAGCATGGAAAGCAGGCATTGAAAAATATGAAATTGAGGAATATCAGATTAAAGTTTATAGCCTCGCCAAGACGATTGCCGATTGTTTTAAATTCCGCAATAAGATCGGAATGAATGTCGCTAGAGAAGCTCTCAAGATTGCTATAACAGAAAAAGGCGTACAGCCTAAAGAGATTATGCAATATGCGGAGATTTGCCGTGTTGACAGTATTATTAAACCTATTTTGGAAGCTATGCTATGAAAAAAGATATCAAGAATATACGAGCCTCTATACAGGCGAAACTACAAAATAAAGCGAAAGAAACACATCGTCCTTTCGCGGAAGTATTGCAATATTTTGGAATGGAAAGATTTCTTTATCGGTTTAGCTGTTCAGAATATGCTAACAAATTTATTCTAAAAGGCGCGCTAATGTTTATAGTTTGGCATGTTCCAGAGCGGAGAAGTACACTCGATATTGATTTCTTGGCACAATTTAATAATCAGATAACGAGCATTGAGAAAATGATAAAGGATGTCTGTAGGACGGAAGTTGTTCCTGATGGTCTTGTCTTTGACCCCAAAACAGTAAAAGGACAAAGGATAAAGGAAGATGCGGATTATGAAGGCATACGGGTGAAGTTTTTGGGATTTCTCGACCGTTCACGTATTCACATGCAGATTGATATCGGGTTTGACGATATTATTTATCCAAGACCGAAACTTATTGAATATCCTGTTATTTTGGATTTTCCCAAGCCTCATCTTAAAGGTTATCCGCCAGAAAGCGTTGTCAGTGAGAAATTTGAGGCTATGATTAAGCTTGGCCTTCTTAATAGTCGAATGAAAGATTTTTATGACATTTGGCTTATGATGCACAAATTTGATTTTGAGGGTTCAAAACTTACCGAAGCGTTAAGAAGAACTTTCGCATATCGTAAAACAGAGATTCCGCAGGGTAAAAAGTTGTTTGCTAAAGAAATCTATAATGAAAAATCTGATAGGCAGACACTTTGGAAAGCATTCTTGAATAAAGAAGATATAAAACACATGCCTGAGAAGTTGTCATCAGTAGCCAAAGAGATAGAAAAATTTCTTTGTACACCGCTTAATGCGATTAGTAAATCAGAGAAGTTTGATGCCAGATGGAAAGCTTCCGGCCCTTGGAAATAATACCGCCAGCCCCGACACTTTTACAAGCTACAAACATTATATTTTACTAAGCCAGTGCTACTAAAATGGTGGGTATTCCTCATAGGTTATCTGCTAAAAGTTGCCGAATCATTGAACTAGTACAACCGTTGTCGGAATTCATGCTTTCCAGAAGAAATATTCTTTTTATCTATTTTTTATCACAAATAAATAGGTGTCTGTCCCTATTATTCCTAGTAGTATCCGGTCAAGTGGGTTACTATAGCCGTTCTTCCCCTCTAAGGCGAAGGATATCTTTCCTCCTTCTTTTTTCTCTATCTTTCTAAACAGTTTTATGTTTTCAGTAAATTCATTAAGTTTATGAGCTACCTTCTGGTTATAAAGAAAATTGTCTTCCTCATCCAAGATTATTATGTGGTGAGATGCACTTCCTACATCGATTCCTCCGGATAGTCTTTTCATCTTTCTTCCCTCCTTATGGGTTTATGACCTTGCCCCTATCCGATATCCTGTCTATAATAGCCACTTTTTATAGGCATCTTCCCATTAGACTAAGGTAGAGGCAGAGGAACATCCGGCAGTTCAGGTCGAGTCACAAAAACATATGTCTTTTGACAGACCCCAGAAGCCACAAATGTTCCTCTGGCCATATAGTTTATTCTTGCATAAAGAAAGTTATTTGACTATCCTCACCTTTCAGATTATTCTATAGTTATGAAATGCTTTTTTTAATTATAGACCCTATTATTACATTTTAATTGTTTTGGTTAATTAAATTTACAATTACTTTAACGATAGTATCTTTTTCTTCTGCTCTGCTTTCAGCAATCAATAAGGTTAAAGCCACCAGGGCATTATCAGCAAGAAGCTGGGGGATTGGTAGCCCAGATGCGGAATTGGGTGCCACGCTGAGATTTAACCCTATAACCCACAGAAATAATTACATCTAGGTTATAACAACTTCGTATCCTTTCTACTTGTCTATTGCCTTCTTTTTGAACTATCCGGAAATTCCGGATAGTTGAAGTCTTAACTAATTCTTTTTCTTTATAGATATTACCAATATGTTCATTAACAGTACGAACATCTTTTTCAAAAAGGCCTGCCATCTGCTTTTGAGAAAGCCAAATGGTATCTTTTTTTAGATTAACCTCAAAGGTTTCTTTTCCATCCGGAGTGGTATAGATTATTATTTCGTTTTTTTCTTGCATTAATATTCTCCTTCTTTAATTAGTGGTCTCCGCCATAATTTTCTTTCCTTTATCGGTTAGAATATATCTGCCTGTTTTAGGTGCTCCCTTAAAAATAATAAATTCGTTTAAAGACAGCACGGCACGCAGTGCTGCTACAATATTTATTTTTTATTATATCTTTCTTTCATTCCGGAAATCTCTTCCTGTATCTCCTGGCGGAGGTTTTTGGGGGCAAGAACCTCGGCATAGCTGCCCATTCCCAGAATCCATTTTTTAACTTCGATCAAGCCGCTTACTTCAGCAGAAAAGATGATGGAGCCATCGGATAGTTCTCTTATCTTCTGAGTGGGGTGGTGGCGTGACTATCGTATGGCAACAATTGGAAAAATAATTGTAAAAAAATGAAAAAAATTGATTTTTTAAGTTATTTATGAATACTTATTGAGAATTCGACAAAGATTGTGGGAAATCCTGCTTTTTGAGTAAAAAAATTGCGAGAATATTACAATCTATTAATCTGCCGGTCAACTAAATATGTAATGTGTAATTTGTGATATGTGATTAAGATAGAAATTAGGGCAATAAAAGGGATAGGTTATATAATAATAAACTCGCCTTACTTTAAGTAAGGCGAGTTTATATTGGAGGTATTTGAATGAAAAAGTTATCTGTTTTGTTACTTAATAACTTTCAAACAAAAAAAATTATATCACATTATAAATTAATGTCAAATTTTTTGGCGGAGGGGGTGGGATTTGAACCCACGGATACTTTCGTATCGCCGGTTTTCAAGACCGGTGCATTCGGCCGCTCTGCCACCCCTCCACTAGTTTTCTATTTTTTACTTATAAAGAATAGCATCTCTCTATCTTGTTGGTCAAGGAAGATTTTATAATTTCTCTTCGACACGGCACGCCGTGCCGCTACATTCACCAAAAACTATCAGCTAATAGGACAGGCAAGACGCCTGTCCTATGGAGGGCAGACACAAGGTCTGCCCCTACGACTAATTTAATTGGTCAATTTTTTATCATCGGGTTATCTTTTCAAGTCCTCTCATATACGGACGAAGGACATCGGGGATAACTACACTTCCGTCCTTCTGTTGAAAATTTTCTAATATGGCAACTAAAGTCCTGCCCACAGCTAAGCCGGACCCATTTAAAGTGTGGACAAAATTCACTTTCTCTTTTTCTTTTGAACGATATCTTATCATCGCTCTCCTGGCTTGAAAATCTTCACAATTACTGCAGGAGGATATCTCTCTATATCCTGCCTGGGCTGGTAACCATACTTCGATATCATAGGTCTTGGCTGATGAAAATCCCATATCCCCGCTGCAAAGAACAATTACCCGATAGGGTAGTTCTAATCTTTTCAAAACTTCCTCAGCATTTTTGGTTAAGGACTCTAACTCATCATAAGAATTTTCCGGCTTACATATTTTTACTAATTCCACTTTGTTAAATTGGTGCTGTCTAATTAAACCTCTAACATCTTTACCGTAAGAACCCGCTTCTTTACGAAAACAAGCAGTATAAGCGGTATAATAAAGAGGTAAGTCATCATCATTTAAAATCTCCTGCCGGTGAAGATTGGTTAAAGGTACTTCGGCAGTAGGCACCAGATAAAGACCATTTTCACATTTAAATAAATCACTTTCAAACTTGGGCAGCTGCCCCGTGCCAGTCATCGTTTCAGAATTTACTAAAAAGGGGGGGAATATCTCTTTGTATCCGTGTTCATTGGTATGAAGGTCGAGCATAAAATTAATTAGAGCTCTTTCCAGTTTAGCTCCCATCCCTTTTAATACGGTAAAGCGGGCTGAGGCTACTTTTGCCCCTTTTTCAAAATCGAGTATATCCAGGGCTTCGCCGATATCCCAATGGGGTAAAGGAGTAAAATCGAATTTGCGGGGTTCTCCCCATCTTCTTATCTCTGTATTATCCTTTTCATCCTCTCCCACCGGCACACTTTCGTGAGGGATATTGGGAATTTCCAGTAATATCTTAGCTGTCTCTTCTTCAATTTCTTTTATCTGAGCGTCTAATTCTTTAATTCTTGCCGATACTTCTTTCATAGCTAAAATCTTTTCCCGGTCATCCTTCTTTTCTCTCTTTAATTTTCCGATCTCTTCACTCACGATGTTTCTTTTTTCTTTTAAGGTACCTGCTTCTAATAATAATTCTCTTCTCTTTTCATCTAAGGTTAGTATTTCTTCGATATTAATTTTTTCTTTTCTCTTCTTTAATGCCTCTTTTACTTTTTCCGGATTTGAACGAATAAGTTTTATATCTAACATTTTCTTCTCCTTCTTTAATCGTATTACGTATATTATAGCGGGTAGCGTTTAGCGTAGTGACAGGCGAGACGCCTATCCTACTAACGACTAATTTATCCCTTTATAACTCCCAATGGGCGCATCCGCACCACTTTTCTGGATATACCGGTCTGATGCATTACTTCCACTACTTCGCTTACATCTTTATAGGCATCAGACATCTCTTCAACCAGGGTCCCCCGGCTTTCTGCTTTTACAATTATTCCCTTTTCTCTTAATTCTTGTTGAATGTCTCTCCCTCGTGCTTCTTTTTTGGCTTTCACTCTACTCATTACTCTTCCTGCTCCATGACAGGTTGACCCAAAGGTTTCTTCCATGGCTTTCTCGGTACCCACCAGACAGTATGAACATCTTCCCATATCTCCGGGAATTAATACCGGCTGCCCTATCTTCCTATATTTTTCCGGAATATCAGGATGAAACGGCGGGAAGGCTCGAGTAGCTCCTTTTCTATGCACACACAACTTTATTTTCTTTCCTTTTAAATCATGTTCCTCTATCTTGGCAATATTATGTGCCACATCATAGATTAGTTTTAATCCTAATTCTTCCGGAGTGCTTCGAAAAACCTTAGCAAAAACTTCACGAGTCCAGTGCATTATACACTGGCGATTCGCCCAGGCATAATTCGCCGCACAGGCCATAGCTGCATAATAATTTTTCCCTTCCGGTGAAAACAGAGGTGCGCAGGCCAATTGCCGGTCGGGAAGTTGTATCCCGTATCTAGTCACCGCTTTCTGCATAGTCACTAAATAATCGGTACAGACCTGATGTCCCAATCCCCGGGAACCACAATGAATCATTACGGTAATTTGACCTTCTTCTAACCCCAGTTCCCGGGCAACTTCAGGGTCATAAACCTTATCAATTACCTGAATCTCTAAAAAATGATTACCGGAGCCAAGAGTGCCTAATTGAGGTTTCCCTCTTTCCATAGCATGTTTACTAACCAGGTCAGGATTCGCATCTTTCATACACCCTTCTTCTTCGGTAAATAAGATGTCTTCTTCCCAGCCAAAACCTCTCTCCACTGCCCATTTAGAACCTCTTGTTAAAACATCTCTTATTTCATTATAACTTATTCTTATCCTTCCTTTTGAACCTACACCAGAGGGTATAGCTCTAAACAGTTCATCAACTAAGAGTTCAACTTTCGGTTTCATTTCTTTTAAAGTTAAATTAGTCCTTAGTAATCTGATCCCACAATTTAAATCAAAACCCACTCCTCCGGGGGAGATAACTCCATCATCTAAGGTAGTAGCCGCTACTCCGCCCACAGGAAAACCATAGCCCCAGTGGATATCAGGCATGGCTAATGAACGGCTGACAATCCCCGGCAAAAAAGCTACATTAGCCACCTGTTCCGGAGCCTGGTCCTGGCGGATTTTTTCTAATAAATTTGAAGAGGCATAAATTAGACCGGGAACTCTCATGCCGGAGTTATAAGTTTTGGGAATCTCCCAGCGATATTCATCTATCTTATTTAAAGGTCCATCCCAGGATTCTTTCATATTTATCCCCTCCTCTACAAGGATGATTACACAAATATCATTTTTAAAATTTAAATCAAATGTCAAAAATTACTTGAGCTCTCCAGAGTCCGCTTTCCTCATCTTTTTTAATTTCTAAACGATGGTAAGTTACGGCTTTTATCTCTCTTTTCATTTTGCAGCCGAGCCGGTTAATTTTCATTCCTTTAACTTCTGCATCGATTCTATTATCAGATAGATCTTTTATTTCAAATTTATTTAAAATAACTAATTTCGTTTCACTGATATATAAAAGTTCATTAAGCCAGGCGAAGAGCAATCCTTCCAGATTGTCAGCTTCCAGCTTTATTTTATCATAAAAGTTTTCTTTAAGTGTTTTGTTTTCTTCGGCAATAATTTCAAACATCCCTTTGGCAGCATTGATAAAAACTTCTTTTTTAGTTTTTCCATAAGCCGCTATTCCGATATCGGCGGTATGTTCGAGAATTTCAAATTCTTTCATAAATATTCATTCCCTTTTCAAATTTTAAGCTAAACAAAAAAACTCTCGTCAGCTAGTAACATCTACTACTAGGGACGAGAGTTTAATCACGTGGTGCCACCCTTATTCAATAGGAAAATATCCTATCCTTTATTGGCTGATTGTTTAACACACCTTAAGATGTGTTTCCGAATATTTTGATTTCACCGGAAATATTAAAAAGGGTGGAATTCGATAAAGCCAATACTGATTTTCACCAACCATCAGCTCTCTAAAATTGGTCGTCTACCTACTTTCCCCTTTTATTTTTTTCTTTTATTCTATTGTGTTATCAATATTATAGGTTTTAATCACTCTTCTTGTCAAGCTTTGTAAAAGAAAGTATCGAGTATATAGTATCGAGTATCGAGGTAAGAAAAATAAAAAAAGATACAAACAGTGTAAAGGGTTGACAAAGCGTTTCTGATACTTTACAATATTTGTAAAGTATGAGAAATGATAAAAAGAGAAGTAAAACAATAATAAAGTTAGCAGAGAAACTGCCAGTTTTTACTTTCGATGATTTTTTGAGTGTAGAAGAAAGTAAATCTTATCTATGGATGGTTCTGCATCGTTACGAGAAAAGCGGCAGACTACTCCGTTTAAAAAAGGGGATCTACACAACCACTACTTATGTTGAAAGAATGAGAAACCGTGGCGAGATAGAGATATTTACAGATTTTTTAGCTAACTTTCTTTATTCGCCTTCCTATCTAAGCTTAGAAACAATTCTTTATCGCCATAATATCCTGACCGAAATTCCTGTTAACCTAACTTCTATTTCTAAGAACAAAACCGCTGTCTTTACCAACAAATTGGGTAATTTTTTATATCACAAAATTAAACCTTCTCTTTTTTGTGGGTTTGAATTTTCTGAGGAAAGTGGTTTTTCTATCGTGAGAGCTACCAAAACCAAGGCCATATTCGACTTTTTATATCTGCGCAAAAACATTCTGCCAAATAAGGAAGCAGTGAAGGAATTAAGATTAAATATAAGGAATTTAAGTCGAGCTGATATTAAAGAATTGAAAAAGTATGTTGCCGTGGAGGGTTCTAAAAAATTAAAAGAAATATTGAATTATCTATTGGATTAAAACATGGAATTAATAAAAATATTCTTAACCAAATTAATTAAAGATTCTGCTTCTGAACATAAGGTTTTAAGACGGAATTTATTGAAGAATTATCTGCAGATCCTTGTTCTGGATTTTATTTATGCTGACAGAAAATATAGCCAGTTAATTTTTTACGGAGGCTCTTGTCTGGCTCACTGTCATAACCTGCCGCGTCTTTCAGAAGACTTGGATTTTGTGGATTTGAAAAAAGAAATAGAAATTCCCGAATTGGCCGAAGATTTAGAAAGATATTTTAAGAAAAATACAGATCTTGAAGTAAGGGCAGTAACACAGAAATTTAGAATCTATCTAAAATTTCCCTTACTTCGCGAATTGGAATTGGCTGGAAAAAGCGAATCAGACCTGCTTTTTTTGAAAATAGAAATCTTTAAGGAATTTGATTTTTGTACAGGTTATAAAATTGAAACCATTCCTCTGTTTAAGTTTAATAAAACAGTTTTAATCAAGACCTTTGATTTACCTACCCTGATGGCTACCAAGATCCGGGCTGTTTTAATGAGAAAATGGGAAAAGACTGACAAGAATGGTAAGACTTTAGCCACAGTTAAGGGTAGAGACTATTATGATTTGCTCTGGTATCTGGAAAAAGGAGTAATGCCCAATTTTGGATGCATTGAAGGAATTGCCAATAAGGAGGAACTCAAAGAACAGTTACTGGCAGTGATTATGAAAGTTGATGCTAGAAGTATTCGTATTGATCTTGAGGCATTGATTAATAATCCTGAGCTGGTGCAGAATTTGAGTAGGAATATCAAAGAGATTTTAAAAAGAGTGATAACAGGTATATGATTATAAAACTCCATTGAGGTTTTCAAAATATGGCAAAAAAAGATATTAAAAACTTAATCTTTGTCGATTGTGAGGCAAACGGTCAGTCACCAAGTACCGGGAAACTTACTGAATTTGGTGCAGTAGCCTATCCCTCAAAGGCTACATTCCACAGTCTATTGCCAGGAAAAGAGCCGATAGAGGAAAAGAGAGTTTTTGAAGAATTTGAGCAATGGATTCTTCAAGTGACGAAGGGAGGAAGGCCAATCTTTATAAGCGATAACCCGGCCTTTGATTGGTAGTGGATCAAGGTAAATCTGCGGAAAACATTCTTCACAACCTAGCTAAAAAAACATTTCTTTCTGAACAGTTCGGATAAGGTCTCGTAAGGGGAGCAAAATAGACATTAGACGCAAATTGGTCATAGTTGTTATCTTTTTTCTGTTAGCTTTTTTCTTGACACTTGACTGACCAGTCAGTTATAATATAAAACGATTAATAATTTTGAGAGGAGCAAAGCTAAATGATGACGAAACTCGCTAACTTTATCACTAAACATGCCCGGGCTGTATTTATTG
>Ga0129302_1003470_pt1 | contig 10806 bp, 8 predicted proteins | sample BlaSprsedimmetaG_FD_94476 | JGI IMG/M metagenome (GOLD analysis project Ga0129302, IMG submission 94476) | Hot spring sediment bacterial and archeal communities from California, USA to study Microbial Dark Matter (Phase II) - Blank Spring... | ecosystem: Environmental > Aquatic > Thermal springs... | reverse complement strand
TCTTTTATATTAATATGTTTTATCATATGTTGTTAATTATGAGAAGAAAATTACATAACTTTATGTATACATTTTATTTTTATATTTTATCACTCAATTTAAATAAAGATTTTGTGTTGACCACTAAAGTTGAAAAATTTTTACAATTCTTAAAAGAAATTAAACAAGGTGAAGCAAGCGACTACACTAACAAACTTCTCTCGTTCGCATTCAATTACCCGCTTATTAATTTCGGCAATGTCATTAATAATCTCTACAAAGATAAATATACTTTCTTTTACTGGGATAAACCGGATGAGGAATATACGATTATTGGAATTGATTCTATATACGACGTTAGTCAATATGGTAATAAAAGAACTGAAGAAAGTCGTACAAAAATTGAACAATGGATAAAAAACTTTTCAAATAATTTCGATAAAGCCGATTCAAAATCAATTCCTTTATTTATGGGAGGAATGAAGTTCTCTCCGGAAGGTGTTTCTGATAATACTATTTGGACTGACTACGCCGATTCGGATTGGTTTATACCAAAGATTATTCTTTTCAAAAAGAATCAACAAATTTCTTTAGTTCATAATTTTATTTATAAAAACGAATCAAAGGAAGAATTGATTGATCTGATTAACCAACAAGAGAATATGATCGATGAGCTCAAAATTGATTCTTCTAATGGTGTACAGGAAACTGTTCAAGAATCAAACTTGCTTGATGAAAGCGAAAAAGTTAAATGGGCTAATCAAGTTAATTCTGCATTGAATCAAATTTCTTCGGGATTATATAAAAAGATTGTTCTATCAAGAAGAGTACACTTACAATTATCAAGCAAACCTAACCTTGCCGACAAATTAAAAAACCTTGCTAATAATTATCCCCGCTGTTACATTTTTGCATACGGAAGAAATGAATCATTATTTTTCGGTGCATCTCCTGAAAAATTGGCAAAAATATCCAACGGCTGGGTTGAAGCTGATGCACTCGCAGGTTCAATACCGAGGGGTAAATCCAAATCAGAAGATGACTTACTTGCTAATGAATTGCTGCAAAGTCATAAAAATCTAAACGAGCAAAATGCAGTTGTAGAATTTATTACAAATTCATTTTCCGGTTTTGCAGATGAAATTATATATGACAGCAAACCTATTATAAGAAAACTTTCCAATATTCAGCATTTGTGGACACCAATCAAAGCAAAGTTGAAACCGGGCAATTCAATCTTTTCTATTTTGAAAGAAATTCATCCTACACCGGCAATATGCGGAGTCCCATGGTCAGGCGCATTAGATTTTATTCGTGCTACCGAAGGATATAACCGTGGTTTATATGCCGGAATAATCGGCTGGTTCAATTTTGAAGAACAGGGTGAGTTTGCTGTTTCAATTAGATCAGCTCTTCTAAAGGATAAACAACTTTTTGCATTCGCCGGATGCGGTATTGTTGAAGGTTCGGATCCCGATTTGGAATTTGAGGAAACCGAACTTAAATTGAAACCAATTTTATCATTATTCTCACATGAAAAAATTAGTCAATCTTAATTATATCTTCTCCAATCTATTCGTTAATCTGTTATCCCAATATGATTTGAAAAATGTCTGTATCTCCCCCGGGTCAAGAAGTACATCTTTAACCACTGCATTTGCCGAAAACAAAAAAATCAATAAATATGTTATTGTTGATGAAAGATCGAGTGCTTACTTTGCACTTGGCTTAGCAAAACAAACAGGTCTACCGACAGCAATTGTTACAACATCCGGAACAGCAGCAGCCAATCTTTATCCTGCCATCATCGAAGCATATCAACAGAGAATTCCTTTAATTGTATGTACAACCGATAGACCGGAATATTTAAGAAACACAGGAGCAAATCAAACTATTAATCAAGTTGATCTTTATAAAAATCATATAAGATTTTTTGAAGATATTAGTTTACCGGCGGTTTCGATTAATCATTTCGAAAAACTTAAGAAGATTGTTAATAAATCTTTATTGATAAGTACACAACTTGATAGAGGACCTGTTCACTTAAATTTCCAATTTGAAAAACCACTGGAAAAATCTATTACGAATTTAAAAGTTGACAGTACATTTTTAGAAAAACTTAAGAAAATACAATCGCCCTCTCGCCCCCTCTCCTCTTCTAAAGAAAAATTTACGAACATTAATACAGTATTGACAAAAATTAACAGCTCTCAAAAAGGCTTAATCATTGTCGGTTGTGATAACTATAAAAAGGATTTTATAAAAAAATTAATCCGGTTATCCGAAAAAACTAAATATCCCATACTTGCCGACGGAGCAAGCGGAATTTATCTCAAGAGTAATCACAAAAATATTATGGTTAATCATCAAGCATTTCTTCGGTCAAATAGAATTATAAAAGAACATTCACCTGAATTAATATTGCAGTTGGGAAATAGTCCAACATCGAGTGCTATGTTGGATTTCATTAAATCAGTAAACGCTTATAAAATTTCAATAAATGAATTTGGTGATAGAAAAGATTCCGGAAGTAAATTCAACAAAATAATTAAAGCAGAACCAAGTAATTTTTGTAAATTTATTTCCGATGCGATTGAAAGCAAAGTCGGCTCTGACTTTTTACACAAGTATCAATGGTTCGACAAAAAAACAGAACTGATAAAAAATGAGTTCCTTAATTCAACTAAATTGAGCGACGAGATTAACATTATTAACCATGTAATAAATTTACTTCCGAAGAATGCAAATTTGTTTGTATCGAACAGCCTGCCTATTCGTGATTTAGAATTTTTTAAATCGAAGTACAGTAAAAATATTAATTTGTTTACCAATAGAGGCACTAGCGGAATTGACGGAATAAACACAACTGCGGCTGGTATCGCAGCTTCATCAAAGAATCCAACAATTTTAATAACCGGCGATCTTTCATTCTATCACGATTCAAACGGTCTGCATAATTTAATGAAATACAATATTCCGTTGACTATTATTTTAATAAACAATGGCGGCGGTGCAATTTTCGGAATGCTTCCCATCGGTAAAGAAAAAAATATTTTTGATGATTATTTCTTCACTCCGCTTAATATAGATTTTTCCAAGCTCGTAAAAGTTTATAATGGTAATTACACTTTGGTTAAGACTTACAATCAATTACAAACAGTATTGGAAAAATCAATTAACAGCAAAGGCTTTTCCGTTCTTGAAATAAAAACCAAATATCAAAAAGGAATTGAACTCAGAAAGAATTATTTTAAAGAAGTTGTCTCATCACTCGAAGACGAATTGTAAATCTTTATTTTACTTGTAACTGTGCATTATGAAAATTCTTTTTGAAAATCATTCGATATTTCTCAATACCGATTATTTCTTTCCCGGAAAACCGGCAATTATCTTTATTCACGGATTTACCGGTTCGTCAAATGATTGGTTTGAAATTATACCGCGGATTGATAATCACTTTTCTGTTGTTGCAGTTGATTTAATCGGGCACGGCAAATCTTCTTCACCAAACAATTCTAAGTTCTATGAAATTAGTGCTATCAATAAAGAGATTAAAAAGATTATTGAGGTTCTAAAACTTGACAAAGTAATTTTAGCAGGTTATTCAATGGGGGGAAGAGTTGCTCTCAATTTTGCAAATGAATTTCCAAATTTTGTTAATGGATTAATTCTTGAAAGCACAACCGCTGGAATTAAAGACAAAAAAGAAAGAGATGACCGTTACAAAAATGACTTATCATTATCACAAAAAATTTTAGATGATGGAATTGAAAAGTTTGTTGATTACTGGATTAACCTTCCAATTTTTTCTTCACAAAAAAATTTATCAAAAGAAAAACTTAATGACATTCGCTTAAGAAAATTAAACAACGATCCAATCGGTTTATCGAATTCATTAATCGGATACAGTACAGGTCAAATGCCGCCTCTGTTTGGTAGACTTAGCAATTTTAATTTTCCTGTCCTTCTTATAAGCGGTGAAAAGGATGCAAAGTTTTGTAAGATTAATTCTGAAATGAATGATTTAATCCCTTTTTCGGAACATAAGATTGTTAAAGGCGCCGGGCATAATATCCATTTAGAAATGCCTTCCGATTTTGTTATTTTAGTCAACCGTTTTCTTAGAAATAATTTCATATAAAAATTTGTTAATAATAGAAAGGTTTTGAAATGAGCTTTAATTGGCAAAAAGTTAAAGAGTATACCGATATTATTTACGAAAAGATGGATGGCATCGCAAAAATTACAATTAACCGACCGGAAAAGCGTAATGCATTTAGACCTGAAACAGTTCTTGAAATGCACGAAGCTTTTATAGATTCACGTGAAGATCCGAGCATTGGTGTAATTTTGTTAACGGGTGCCGGTCCGGCAAAAGATGGAAAATATGCGTTTTGTTCAGGCGGCGATCAAGGTATCAGAGGCGACAAAGGCTATGTTGGTGGAGACGGTGTTCCCCGTCTTAATATTTTGGATGTTCAAAAAACAATCCGAAGCATTCCCAAACCTGTAATTGCTCTGGTTGCCGGATATGCAATCGGGGGCGGACATGTACTCCATGTCGTTTGTGATTTAACTATTGCTGCTGATAATGCAGTCTTTGGACAGACCGGACCTAAAGTCGGAAGCTTTGACGGAGGTTTCGGTTCAAGTTATTTGGCAAGTATTGTCGGTCAGAAGAAAGCTCGGGAGATTTGGTACTTATGCAGACAATACAATGCAGATGAAGCTGAAAAAATGGGACTTGTTAACAAAGTTGTTCCTGTTAATAAACTTGAAGAAGAAGGTGTTCAGTGGGCAAAAGAAATTTTAGAGAAAAGTCCGCTTGCAATCAGATGTTTGAAATCAGCTTTCAATGCAGACCTTGACGGGCAACAAGGAATACAAGAACTCGCTGGCAATGCAACCTTATTATATTATATGAGTAAAGAAGCACAAGAAGGACGTAATGCATATAATGAAAAACGAAAACCGGATTTTTCAAAATTTCCGAGAGTACCTTAGTTAGTAATTTATATGTACCAAAACATAAAAGAAATATCGAAAATTGAAAGCTGGGTTTTAGCAAGCCGACCAAAAACTTTACCCGCTGCGGTTATGCCGGTTTTTGTCGGCACCTCAATTGCTGTTTATGATAATGTGTTTACTCCCTTAGCTGCTATTATAGCACTTATATGTTCACTGCTGATTCAAATAGGAACAAATTTTACAAATGATCTTTATGATTATCTAAAAGGAACAGATAAGAAAGATAGAGTTGGTCCAACTCGCGTTTTAGTTTCCGGTTTAATTTCAGTAAAGGAAATGAAGTTTGGGATAACTTTAGTATTTGGGACAGCTTTTTTATTTGGACTTTACTTGGTATATCTTGGCGGCTTATTTATTCTGTTTATAGGAATACTTTCATTGCTTGCCGGTTATGCTTATACAGCCGGTCCATATCCGCTTGCATATAATGGTTTGGGAGATATTTTTGTTTTTGTTTTTTTTGGTTTTATCGGAACAATTGGAACTTACTATGTTCAAGCAAATGAAGTAACAATGCTGGTATTTTGGTCATCAATTCCGGTCGGCGCTTTAGTTACAAATATTCTTGTTGTTAATAATTACAGAGATATTGAAGAAGATAGAATCGCCGGTAAAAAAACCCTCGCAGTTAAATTCGGAAGTAAGTTTTCAAGACTTCAGTATGTTGTGTTTATGATCCTGTCGTATGCAATTTTACCCGTTGTCTATTTTACATTTAAGCAAAGTTTGTTTGTCTTTTTGCCGATAATTACTCTGCCTCTCTCTATTAAACTTGTTAGAATGATTTATAGGCTAACAGGAAAAGAACTTAATAAAACATTAGAACTAACCGCTAAACTTTCCGCTATGTACGGAATTCTATTCGCGGTTGGAATTCTGGTATGAAACTGACTTCATTTAAATATTTTCCTTATGAACTTTCTTTTCGCAACCAATTCAAAACATCAACAGACACACTCAAACTAAGAAAGGTGTTTATTATAGAACTGCGTGATGAAAGCGGTAATTCATTTTGGGGCGAAGCCGCACCACTCCCGCAATTTCATTCCGAATCTTATGATGAGGTTGAAAATGAATTAAAAAAATTTTCCGGGAAACAAGTTTTTGAATGCAGTAATTCATTGATAGAATTGTTCGGCTATGTAAGTTCACTTACATTACTGCCTACGGTTAGATTCGCATTCGAACAAGTTTTTATGAATTGCCTGTTAAACCACAATATTAACTCATCAATTGATCTTCCGGCATCGAAAGAAATAAATGTTAATGCGCTAATGGGTTTAAGTGATTTTGAATCATCGAAAAGGAGAATCCGGCAATTAATTTCGCTCGGCTATAATGTTATAAAATTAAAAACGAGGGACGAAGATTTTTATGAATTATATGAGCTTATTGCCTGGGTAGTGGGTGAACTTAACGCAAAATTAAAATTTAGAATTGATCCAAACGGTTCTTGGGATATGGAGAAAACTATTCTGAGAAGTAAAAAACTGGAATACTTTCCTATTGAATATATTGAGCAGCCTGTTAAAGAATCAACCGATCTTATAAATCTATCTTTTGATTCACCGATTCCAATTGCAGCTGATGAATCGATGCGAAACATAAAGGATGTAGATAGGTTATTAGCCGATTCTAAGATTAAGTTTTTCGTAATTAAGCCGATGCTCTTCGGTGGAGTTCAAAATATCTTCAAATTAAGTGATATGATTACGGATAAGAATGTAAATATAATTTTTTCATCTTCTCTTGAAAGCAATGTCGGAAGAAGACATTTAGTTTTATCATCCTCAATAATTGATAATAATTTAGCGCATGGTTTAGGAACTTCCGAAATGTTTACAAATCAACCAACCGAGGATGTTTTCCCTGTCATTAACGGAGCAATTAATTACTCATTAAATAATTACTCTTCACCAATTACAATTAATTTAAAATGAAAGCTCCAAAACCTTATATTAATTGGTTTGCAGAGCAATCAAAATTGCATGGTGGTCATGCCGCCATACTGACCAAGGAAATATCGATTACATATAAACAATTATCCGGGCTTGTAAATGATAGAGTCGAGGGACTCCAAAAAATAAATATTAGGCAAAATGATATTGTCGGTATTTTAGCCGAGCATTCATATCAATTTATAATTGATTTATTAGCAATATGGAGTCTCGGTGCTGCAGCATTTCCAATAAACGTTAAATTGACAAAAGAAGAAATCAACCGACAGGTAAATTTCATCGGATGCAAAGTATTAACCGAAGACAAAACTATAAATAAATCCATTGCGGATAGTTCTGCAGCATTAATTATGTTTACATCCGGCTCAACCGGTAAGAATAAAGCAGTAGTACATTCACTTAATAGTTTATTTGCAAGCATATCTTCAATTGATAAAGAAATTCATCTTGAAGAAAACAAAAAATGGCTGGCTTCACTTCCTTTTTATCGTATCGGCGGATTTCAAATTATCATTAGATCTTTGCTTACCGGTGGTACACTTTGTATTCCTTCTGGCATTTCCACAGAAAATATTAGTAACGGAATAATTAATTTTAAACCAGATTACATTTCACTCGTTAATGCAACATATCAAAGTTTGCTTCAAAGCAGCATTAATGGATTGAAAAACACAAAGGTAATATTTATCGGCGGCGGTCCGGTTGAATCATCTTTATTAAAAGAAGGAATAAGCAAAGGATTACCTGTTTACAAGGTTTATGGTTCAACAGAAACCGGCTCTATGATCTCGATACTTAAACCGGAAGATGCAGAAAATAAAATTGACTCGGCTGGTAAACCTTTACCCGGAGTAAAACTAAAAATTGAGCAGAACGAAATTCTTGTTTCAACAAATTCTTTATTTACCGGGTATTATAAAAACAGTTCATTAACCAAAAAGAAAATCATAAATGGCTGGTTTAGAAGCGGCGATGTCGGTTTTATAGATAATGATGGATTCCTTTTTGTCGAAGGAAGGAAAGATAACATATTAATTTCGGGAGGAGAAAAAATTAATCCGACCGAAATTGAAGATATATTGATAAGTCATTTTAAAATTACCGATGCATTTGTTTTAGGAGTACCGGATGAAAAGTGGGGACAAAAAGTCTGCGCCGCCGTTGTGAGCAGCACCAAATTAAATGTCTCTGAAATTCAAGATAAACTGAAAGAGATTTTACCTTCCTACAAAATCCCCAAAGTGATTAAACAAATTGAAAGTATTCCAATTGATGAGATGGCGAAAGTTAATTTAGCAGAGTTGCAAAATTTATTTTTTTAAATGTTTTTATTCGCGCATTCGCGGCATCAAGTTTTCATTTAATTTTAATTTCAGTTGTTCCGGCAAAATAGTCTTCTCAAATTTTTTCTTATCAACACAGACATGAACAGTTTTGGCTTCCGCGTACATTTTATTATCAATCTCGAATTTATAATTTAATTCAAATGAGTTATCTCTTACTTCTTTAACGATTACCGAAACATCAATTACATCAAAAGCTTTTAGTGGTTTATAATAATCAGCTTCGCAATGAATGATCGGTAAAACTATTTCTTCATCAAAAAAGAAATTTCTTCCGGGTGAAATTTCTGCAAGAAACTTTTCGTATGCTGTATGAGCAATTTTAAGTAAACTTGCATAAAAAATAATACCTGCCGGATCGCAATCGTAAAAATTTAATCTTTCCTTTGTTAGGAACATTGACGTATCTCAATTGTTTATGAATTTGTTTTGGTATTGTAAAGATAAAATAATTTTTACATTCAAAATGATTTATCAATTCATTAGCTTTGTTATTCTTATTCAACGGAGATTATGAAAAACATTTTTAAGCTTACAATTCTTTTACTCCTTGTAACACTTTCAATTTATTCACAGGAAGTTAGACGAACTTATCATCCCAACGGAAAGATTGAAACCGAAGGCATTTACGTTGACGGAGTAAAGCACGGTTCGTATAAAGAATACTACGACGACGGACAGTTATGGAAAGAATGGTATTTTGAAAACGGTAAAGAAGAAGGTGAATCACGCTGGTATTTCTTTGACGGTACATTAAGTATGATTTGGAATTACAAAAACGGAATGCTGCAAGGTATTTCCAAATGGTTTTACGAGACCGGCGAACTTTGGGCTGAACCAAACTATGTAGACAATGAGCTTAACGGGTTTACCCGAACTTATTATAAAAGCGGTGCTCTTCAAGCAATATGGAATTATAAAAACAACGAACTTCACGGCGTTTCTAAAATATTTTTTGAAGACGGCGGTGTTGAAGTCGAACGTAATTATGTTGATGGAAAACTGCAAGGTATAAGCAGAGTTTATTATGATTTTAATGTTGTTGCCCTCGAAGCAAATTACAAAGATGATCAACTTGAAGGAATTTCCTATATCTATTATCCGGACGGCTCAATCAAAGTAATTGATACTTATAAAAACGGACAAATAGTTAAACGAGAACGTTACGATATTGTAGGCAAATTTGATAAAGTTGAAGAAAGTTTTAACGAATATTACGAAGACGGAATACTAAAAGCTGAGGTAAATTTTAAAGAAGGAATTCGCGACGGAATAAATAGATACTATCATCCGAACGGTTACATCGAATCTGTTCTTTTATTTGTTGATGGTGTGGTTGACTCAATTGCCGCTTACTACCACGATAACGGTACTATCGCAAAGGAAATTAATTTTATAAAAGGAATAAAAAACGGCGAAGCAAAAGAATATAATAGAAATGGTGTCCTTATAGGTAAGTATAATTATTCTAACGATATCTTAAGCGGTAAAGCATACACTTATTATGAATCGGGCGAACTTCTTTCCGAAATTTTTTTTAAGAATGATCAGTTTGAAGGAACCGTAAAATATTTCTACAAATCGGGCGAATTATACGCTGAAGAATTTTATAACAATGGAATACGAGACGGAATTTTTAAAACCTATCATAAAAACGGAGAAGTTGCGGAATTTGCTATCTTCAAAAACGGCAGACTCGAAGGAATTGCTTTTTCTTATTACGAAGATGGAAGACTTCGACGTCAAGCCGAGTTTAATTATAACAGATTAATACGTGAAGAGAATTATTAATCTTGTCTGATAGTTTAGTCGTTGGGATAATGAAAAGTTGGAATATTGAATTATGTGTTGATTGATTAGATTGGATGATTGGAATAATCGGTTATATAATTTATGATTTTTGCGGATTCCCGGATTTGCGAATTGACAATGTGACAATTAGACAATGCAACAATTAGTTGAACCACTTTGGTGTTCTTTTACAGATTTTATAATTTTTCTATTTAAGTTTGCCCGCTTTGCTGTCATTACAACTCATTCCTAAATTTTTGGAATCCCCTCCTCAAAAAAAACAGAGTTATTTATATTTGACCGCATTACTGTTATAGTTAGCTGAAAGTCCGAAGGACTTTAATATGAATAGCATCAGGTGACCCCGATGAAAAAATCAAATATCAAAAGCCCGATCACAACGTGGTTGAATATCTTTTTACGTAAGATTTAGGAATTCAATAAGAGACAGCCAATCACCTATGAAGTTCGTCCTATTAAGTATTATCCCGCATTAAAAACGGCGTAGCCGTTTCATTATTGTAGAATAGAAAACCCCAAATGATAAAAGAACGCCGTAGGTGTTCCATTAAAAGAGTTATACCCGTTTCACAAAAGTAATCTGGGGGAGTTTTGGTTTGGTGTGTTTTATTTTATAGTTATAATAAAGCTCCTACGGAGCTTTGCAATTAATATGGAATTTCATTTCTACAATAATGCAAGTCCTA
>Ga0129302_1003467_pt1 | contig 10812 bp, 13 predicted proteins | sample BlaSprsedimmetaG_FD_94476 | JGI IMG/M metagenome (GOLD analysis project Ga0129302, IMG submission 94476) | Hot spring sediment bacterial and archeal communities from California, USA to study Microbial Dark Matter (Phase II) - Blank Spring... | ecosystem: Environmental > Aquatic > Thermal springs... | reverse complement strand
GGTGGTCACCGACAAGCTCTCCGGAGCGCTGGCCGGCCCAAAGATCGATAAAATCAACAAAATCATCGTCGAATCGAGCAATCGCTTCACGGAGATGACCGAGGCGATGATTCTGTCCGATGCGCGCAACCTCGACGACATGGGCGCGGTCGGCCTGTTCAACGAATTTCGCCGCTATGTCATCCACGGCAAGGGCGTCTCGGATGTCCTCGAAAGCTGGCGACGCAAGGTCGATTACCGCTACTGGCAGGCCCGGCTCAAGGAAAGCTATCGCTTTGAGTCCGTCAGAACGCTGGCCGAGCGGCGATTCGGCGCGACGGAATTTTTTATGAACCAGCTGGATGTCGAACACGCCGCCCGCGACCTCGAAGAACTCCTGCTCGAATCACTGGATAAATCCGGCTCAAAATAAAAATTCAGACATTATGAAATACAATCCCATTACGGCGATATTTCCGGGGTCGTTTGATCCGATTACCAACGGTCATTTGGACGTGATTCGCCGCGGCAACAAGCTGTTCAGTCATCTGATTGTGGCGGTAGGTCAGAATCCGGACAAAGAGGAGCTGTTTACCAAAGACGAGCGGGTCGCGATGATTCGCGAGCTGGTGGCCGATATGCCCCGTGTCTCGGTGGAAAGCTACGACTGTCTGACGGTGGAATTTGCCGCCCGCAAGCACGCCAACGTGATGCTTCGCGGCCTGCGGAACCTGACGGATGTGGAGTATGAGTTTCAGTTGGCCATGACCAACCGCACCGTCGCGGGCATCGAGACGGTGTTTGTGATGACCAGCGAGGAGTACGGCTACGTCAATTCCACCATGGTGCGTCAACTGGCCCTGCTCGGCGGCGATGTCAGCAAGCTCATCCCGCCGGCGGTCTTTGCCCGCCTCAAAGAGAAAGTCAGACAGAACAACCCGCGGCTCAAGCCCGACGTGCCGGAATGAGGAGAATATAGAATTCAGAATGTAGAATGTAGAATGTAGAATTATTAATTCAATAGCATAGGAATTTGTATTCTTGTAGCACGGCCATCTTGGCCGTGAATAATTCAAAATTATCAATTCATAATTACCTTGTATTGGATCTTTGTTGAGACTGATTTTGAAGCGTCGCATCGGCTGACGTTTGCCGACGGCACGCAGGAGCATTTGCATTCGCATCGCTGGCACGTGATGGCGGCGGTGGGGGCGGCGAGCCTGAACGCTCAGGGGCTGGTGATGGATTTTCTGGAGCTAAAACAACTTCTTGACGAGGTTGTCGAGCCGTTATCCGGTCAGGAGCTTGAAACCCTGCCGTGGTTCAGCGAAACCAACGCCTCAGCCGAGGCAGTCGCGCGCAGCCTGTTCGGTGCGCTGGCGGGACGGATTCGCCCGCCGGCGCGATTGGGCTATATCGAGGTCGCCGAGGCGCCCGGCTGTCGGGCGCGTTTCGAGCTGGATGCGTAACTGATTGAAATACATCCGTTTAGCCATTTATTCACAAGGCCGCGGGCATTTTTTGTCGATATTCTTTGCGGATCGTATATAATAAAAGACGAACGTTGAATTTGATTGAGGATTGTCAATTTATGCTGTGTCAGGCATGCAAAGAACGAACGGCCACGATTCATTTGACCGAAATCAGCAACGGCCAGCGAGCCGAGACGCATTTGTGTCAGGAATGCGCCCAGCAGCAGGGATTGGCGGTCAAGGCGCAGATTCCGCTCAATGAGCTGCTCAGTACCCTGCTGAGCGTCCAGCCGGAGACCGCCGAGCCGAGCGGCAAAACGGAGCCGAAGATTCCGGCAAAAACCTGTCCTGAATGCGGGATGTCGCTCAAGCGGTTCGCCAAAGAAAGCCTGCTGGGATGCCCTTATGATTATAAGGTGTTCGAAAAAGAGCTGCTGGGGCTGATCGAGCGCAGCCATAACGGCAAAAGCCGGCATTGCGGCAAGATTCCGAACCGCATCCCGGCCGAACAGAAAAAAGACATCGTCCTGCGGCAGTTGCGGCGACAACTGGACGAGGCGGTCAAGAATGAAGATTATGAACGAGCCGCCCATTTGCGGGATGAAATCAAGATGAACGAATGAACAGCCTTTTCTTTTTCGGGTGCAAAACCAGACTATGAAACCGGCGGATTTGTGCAAGACTTCCAGCGCCTGGTTCGGCCAGGGGCGGGGATTGTTTTCCGATGTGGTCATCTCATCGCGTATTCGGCTTGCGCGCAACGCCGCGGGGTTTGCGTTTTTGCCGTGCCTGTCGTCCGAACAGCAGCAGGCCGTACTTGAGATGTTCAAGGCGGCGCTGCTGGGGCTGGATGTGGACGGCGAAACCTTCTTTATGGATGTGGAGCAGGCCTCGTCGGTGGAGCGCGAGCTGCTGACCGAACGCCATCTGATTAGTCGGCGACTGGCCCAGGGCAGCGGGCCGCGCGGCGTTGTCATTGCCGGCGGCGAGGCGTTCGCGGCGATGATTAACGAAGAAGACCACCTGCGGATGCAGGTGTTGGCTGCGGGGCTGGATCTGTATTCCTGCTGGGAGCGCATCAACCGCATTGACGACCGGATTGAACAGCAGGTGGAGTATGCCTTTGATCGGCGGTACGGCTATCTGACGGCTTGCCCGACCAACCTGGGCACGGGCATTCGTGTCTCGGTGATGCTGCATCTGCCGGCGCTGAAGATGACCGGCCAAATCGACAAGGTGCTGGCCGCGGCGCGCGACAGCGACCTGGCGGTGCGCGGCCTGTTCGGCGAAGGCACAGAAGCGGTCGGCGATTTATTCCAATTGTCCAATCAGGTCACGCTCGGCGTCAGCGAAGCCCAGGTGGTGGAGGATTTTGTCAGTCGCATCGTGCCCAAAATCGCCGCCTACGAACTGGAGGCCCGCAAAACGCTGCTGGCCAAACGTCCCCAGTCGCTGGACGACAAGATTCAGCGGGCGCTGGGCGTCTTGCAAAACGCCTGTCTGATCAGTTCGCAGGAGGCCCTCTTTTTGCTGAGCAACGTCCGGCTCGGCGTCAATCTCGGACGCATCGAAAAGGTGGACATCGCCACGGTCAATGACCTGTTTATGCTCACGCAGCCGGCCCATTTACAGCTTCGCGCCGGCCGTATGCTCGACGCCGAACAACGCGACAGCCTTCGCGCGCAAATACTCCGCAGCCGTCTGTGTACCAACTGAGCCTATGCAGAAAACGTCCGATTCTCGTACGCACAAAGCGGTGGACTGGACGCAGCTTGCCGACAAGGAGCTGTTGTCGATGCGCGTGCGCGATCTGCACATCAGCATCGCCGGCTCGTTGCTGGAAGGACGGATCGAGCGGCTGTATGCGGAACTGGCCGAGCGGGGCATTCGCTTTCGTCCGCCGTGCTATCTGGCCGATGAGTGGCTCTGTCCGGACAGAACGCCGATGATCGGTATTCCGTTTTGCCTGGCCCATCCGCGGCTGATTGAACTGGAACAGAAGATGATGCTGGAGGTCGAAGGCAGCGACGAAGAAAGCTGTATGAAGCTGCTGCGACACGAATGCGGCCACGCGATTAACTACGCCTATGAACTGTTCAAACGCACACGCTGGCAGGAATTGTTCGGGCCGTTCAGCGCGCCGTACGGCAATACGTACAGTTTTCAGCCCTATTCCCGCCGCTATGTGATTCATCTGTCCGACCATTACGCCCAGTCGCATCCCGATGAGGATTTTGCCGAGACGTTTGCGGTCTGGCTCAATCCGCACAACAACTGGCGTGACAAATATCGCGACTGGCCGGTGCTGAAAAAGCTGCTGTATGTCGATTCACTGATGCGCAAAATCGGCGCCGCGGCGCCGGTAGTCAGACCCGACCTCAATCCGCCCTGGTCGGCCGGTCGAATGACCTCGACGCTGCAGGCCTATTACGAGCGCAAACGCAAGGCGCTGGGGGCGGATTTTTACGGCTATTATGACAATTGCCTTCGTCGGCTGTTCAAGTCCGAAAAGCACGGCCCGTCCGACATGCCGGCCGCTCAGTTGCTGCGCAGCCATCGGCGTCTGCTGGTTAGTCAGGCGGCCCAATGGACCGAACATCGCAAGTATGACATCAATCAGCTTCTGGGACGTCTGATCGACCGCTGCGAACGGCTCGGCCTTTATGGACGACAGACCGATCTGGTCGGCCTGACGGCGCTGATTACCGCCATCGCCGGAAAAACCTTCCGCCCCGACAGGAGAAAGAAAAGATAAAGATGAGAACGCATGCGTTGCATATTACCGTGTTGGTGGACGGCGCCGAAATTTTTCCCGACGATCCCCAGTATGAGGGCGAACCGACCGAACCGACCACCGAGTACCATGTCGTTCAGTCGTTGCGGCATATCGGCCATACCGTGACTGTGCTGGGCGTCGATATGAACATTCCTGAAATTGTCCGAACGCTGGCCGACGACCCGCCGGATATGGTGTTCAATCTGACCGAGCAGTACGCCGGCGATCGTGCGTTTGACAAAAATATCGCCGCATGTCTGGAACTGCTGGAAATCCCGTTTACCGGCGCCGGAGCGATGGGACTGCTGCTCTGTCGCGACAAGCGGCTGTGCAAGCAGTTGCTCGGACTTCATAAAATCCGCGTGCCGGCGTTCTTATCGTTTCCGGTCGGTCGGCGCGTGCGGGTTTCCGGCAAGCTGCATTTTCCGATGGTCGTCAAACCCGCACTGGAAGACGGTTCCGAGGGTATCTCCAATGCCTCGATTGTCTCGACTGCTGCGGCCCTGCGCGAGCGGGTGGAATTTGTCCATACCCGTTGGAATCAGCCGGCCATTGCCGAAGAATACATCCCCGGTCGAGAGCTGTACGTCGGCGTGCTCGGCAACCGTCGGCTCAGGGTCTTGCCCGTGCGCGAATGTCTGTTTGAAGACACTGAGGGCGAGGGACCGACGATGTTGACCTATCGGGCCAAATGGAACGACGACTATCGCGAGAAGTGGAAGATCAATTTCGGCTTTGCCGAGTTGGAACCGGCGCTTCAGGCCCGGATCGGTAAAATCTGTAAAAAGGTCTATCGTGTGCTGCATCTTCAGGATTACGGCCGCATCGATCTGCGCCTGCGTCCCGACGGCCGCGTCGTCGTGCTTGAGGCCAATCCCAACCCCGACATCGCCTACGGCGAAGAAGTCGCCGAGGCCGCTGAAAAAGCCGGTATGGACTATGAGTCGCTCTTGCAGCACATCGTTCGGCTGGCGCTGCGCCGGTTTTACAAAACCGGCTGATGAATAGATCATTGGGGTTTTTGTGCGGTCGTGAGGGTCGCGATGCCGCCGGTCAAAGGCGTGGGGCGGATCTCGATAAAACCCGCGGCGGCCAATTCCTCTTCAAGACGCACGTGGGTGTGCCAGTGATGGATGGAGCGGGCCAGATAGCGCAGCGGCTCGGCGTTGCCAACCACAACCCGACCCAGAAACGGCATCACCTGCGATACATACGCCCAATATACGTTGCGCAGCAGGGGACGTCTCGGCAGGGAAAACTCACAGATTCCAATGCGCCCGCCGGGGTTGAGCGCCCGAATCATCTGGTCAAAGACCGCCGCCCGATCGGGGATGTTCCGCAGGCCGAACGCGCAGGTGGCCGCATCAAATGATGTATCCTCAAACCTCAGCGCTGCCGCGTCGTCCACCCGCAGACGAAGCTCTTTGTCCTTCATCCATCGGCGTGGCGTCTTCAGCATCCGCTTTTCCTGGGCCAACTGGATCATCCGTTCGCTGCAATCAATCCCGACAACCTGCCGCACCGGACTGTATTTAAGAAGTGCAAACGCCATATCCCCCGTCCCGCAGCAGATGTCCAGCGCCGACTCATCGGCGGTTAAAGCGATCGCTTGTGCCAACCGCTTTCGCCAAATTCGATCAATGCCCAGGCTGAACAGATGATTGCAGCGGTCGTAACGGGCGGCGATAGCGGAAAACATCGCCTCGGTTGGCTGTGTCTTATGTTCATTCAAGGCAGCTTTTCCCCTTTTACCTTTCCCCTTTTACCTTTTCCCTTTTTAATGTATCGGCCACAGGACAAAAATCATCACATCCCAGACGATATGCGAGACAATACACGGCCAGAATCGTTCCGTTGCCAAAAATAACAGCCCCCAAAACGCTCCGCCTATCGCCGCGGCGGCGATCAGCATCACGTTAAACGACCACAGATGCACCCCCGCATAAATCGCCGTGCTCAGTGCAAATCCGCACAGCAGGCCATAGCGTCCGCACAGTTGCCGCTGAACAAAGCCGCGCCAGAAGATTTCCTCGGCCGGAGCGATGATCAGCGCCAGCAGCAGCGCAATCTGCCATAAATTCACCCCCTCGCGAATCGTATAAATGGAATTGACCTGCCCGGCGGCAAACGGAAGCGCCCGCGTTGAAATCCAGTGTCCCGCCCAAAAGACGACATACAGAACCGTCGCCGAGACCAGGCCGATAAGCACCGCCTCGCCGTCCGGACGGCCCAGCGAGGCAAGCTGTCCCCGGCGATCCAGCGCCATCGAGCCGACCGCCAGCAGCCCCGTCGTCAGGCACATCATCGGCCAGAACGCAATTGCCTCCTTTGTCCACGGGCTGAACAGCACAAAAAAACCGCCCGCCGCAAACAAAACCATCACCCACAGCTTCGTCATCCGACAACTCCCAGCACGACCGACGCAATCAGCAGCACGCCGAACAGCAGGTGCACCTGGGCCGATTGGACATCGAGTGCGGCCAGTGTGTGTGCGGTCGTCGGGTCGCTGCGCAGGGCGATTCGAATGTTGCGCATCGCCGGCGGCAGCGATAAAAACGTCAACAGCGACCAAACCGGCAATAAATCCATCGCGATCAAAATCACAACCAGAATGTAGGCCGAGATCACCAGCGCCGCATACTCCCACCGCGCAGCGCGATGTCCCAGCAGACCGGCGGTGGTCCGGATTGCCGCGACCGAGTCGTCGGCGATGTCCCGCAGGTTGTTGCCGCTCAAAATGGCAGCGACCAGACAGCCGACCGGCAGGGCAATCGCCATCGCCTGCCACGACCAGAGGCCCGTCAGCACCAAAAATGCGCCAACCGTCATCAGCGGCCCCATCAGCCAAAAAACGCACAGATCGCCCAACCCGATATATTTATAGGCCACCGGCAGGGCGGTATAGAAAAACCCGCCTGCCATGCCGATCAGCCCCAGGATCAGAATCGGCCAGCCGTGAATGGCGATAAACACCAGCCCTATCGCTGCCGTCGCCGCAAACGCCGCCAGCCCGGCCAGCAGCACCGCACCCGGCCGCAGCAGCCCGTCCACCAGCACCCGGCTGGAGCCGTAAGTCTCGGGGCGATCCACCCCTTTGCGAAAGTCAAAATAGTCGCTGACCAGATTTGTTCCCGCGTGAATCAGCAGCGAGGCCAGCACCACCAGCGGAAACAATTCCCATCGCACCGCCTGCTCGGACCGCAGCGCCAGCGCCGCGCCCAGAAACACTGGCGTCATCGATGCCGTAAATGCAAACGGTCGAACCGCCTGAACCCATACCCGAAGTGATGATTGAGTTTCGATTGCGAAATGACAGGTCTTCATTGAGTATGATTCCCTCGTTCTAAATTCTAAATTCTGAATTCTAAATTCGTTTCATCAGTTCGCGCAGCATCGTGGTGGCATAGCAGCCGCTGGGCAGTTCAAATTCCAGTTGGAGAAATTCCCCGTGGTGGTCGCTTCCCGCCGAGACCTGTACCTGTTTCGGCTGAAACCGCAGCGGGCGGCGTCCGCCGCGTCCGCCGTAATGTTTGAGCCATCGCAAATCCTCATCATTCAACTGCAGCGAATCGATCAGCGGGTTTTCATAATCGGCCGCCTCGTCGCTCAGCGCCGCCATTTTGACGCCGACCAGCGGACCGGTGGGACTGATTTCAAATCGGTCGCAGCGGGGCTGCTCGACGGCGGCGTCCTCGACCTTGAAACACGCGCCGTTGTCGTGCTTATAGGCCATATCGCCTTTGAACAGCGTATCAATCCGCGGCATCCGCTCGACCAGCACGCGATTGAACAAATCGGACTGCCAGGCCGCAACAAACAACCCCAGCAACTGCCGGTCAAACATCTCGAAAGCCCGCTCCACATCGCCGCCTTCGCGAATCAAATCCTTTAGCGCGTACCGATGATCGCGAAAATTCGGAAGCCACGCCTCATAAGCCGCCTGATAGTCGCCCTGCTCATAGAGCGTTCGTGCGCGGATAAAGGTCTCCTCGGTGTCGAGTTCGGGCTTGCCCAGCAGAATATCAAAAAACAGACGCGCATCACGTTTGACCGCCGCCTCGCCCAGCAAATGGGTATCCTGTCGATAGCCGAACCGCTGCGGACCGAAATAGTTCGGCACCCCGGCACGCACCAGCACATCCAGCACCGCCTGTGCCCGCCAGAGCGCCTCGCCGATGGGTACGTCCATCTGACGGATGCGCAGCGTAAATCGATTGCCCGCCAGATGGCCGATCTTGAGCTTGTTGCCGTGGCGGCATACCTTGAGCACCTTGATTTTGCGGGATTGAAACTGTGCAATCTGCTCCGGATCGACATGTTCAAACGAAATCCACTGGCGCGTGACCGCGCGCGAGTCCTTGCGTCCCGCGTAGCCCACCTCATTGCGGCGCACCCCTATTACCCGCGCAATCTCGGCGATCATATCGGTCGTGGTCATATTGCGTTTTTCCACGAACGCGAACACATGCGTCCCCTCGCCGGAGGGTTCATACTGGGCAATCTCTTCAACGCGAAAGTCGTCCGGGATTTTCTTGATGACGCCGCCGATACCCGGAACATCGTCCGTCAAGTAGGGAAAATCATGACGAATTAACTCAATGTCGCCGTCGCGTCCGTCCGAGATGTGTTTGCGTTTTCTCATCAGACACTATAAGGATCAAATCAATTGTCGAATTTCAATGCTCCGATTCTTTGATTTCACCGGAGGTCGCATTGTTTTACGGCACAAACGCCGCCGGATAGTGCGTAATACAAGGCGCCCCATACGGCGGCAGAATCACCGTAACAACGTCGAACCGCAAAGGCCTGTCCGACAAATTATATTGCGTCAGAAAGCGCTTTGCGGTTCGAGCGATTTTTCGTTGTTTTTTGGTATTGACCGCCGCCTCAGCCGGAGCAAAATCCTCGCTGCGACGGGTTTTGACCTCCACAAAGACGAGCGTTCCGTCTGTTTCGCACACCACTAAGTCCAGTTCGCCGCACGCGGCCGACCAGTTTCGTGCAATCGTCCGGCAGCCCCGACGTGTCAGTGTCCGCTCGGCTTGGCGCTGACCCCAGCGTCCCAGCCGTTGCCGATCCGCCAGCAGCCGACGCCGCATCCACGGCCACGGCCGCGACACGCCGAGATTCCGTCCAATCCGCGGCAACACCGTTTGGCTCCAACCGGTTATTTGGAGACGGTGTGCTTGCTGTGCCGCTGTGACAGACGCACGCCTTTGCCCACGCGGTCGCGCAGGTAATACAGCTTGGCCCGGCGAGCCTTGCCGCTGCGAATCGGACGAATATCCACGATGTTCGGCGAATGCAGCGGGAACGTCCGCTCGACGCCCTCATCGCCGATCATTCGGCGTACGGTGAACATCTCGTTCATCCCGCGACCCTTGCGGCTGATTACCGTCCCGGTAAAAATCTGCGTGCGAACCTTTTCGCCTTCCACAATACGGCAATGCACATCGACGGTATCGCCGACCTCAAAATACGGCGTCTCCGGTCGAAGACTTTTCTGTTCGACAAGTTCGAGTAATTTCGTTTTCACGTTTCTATCTCCTGATTCTTATCTTTTTTAAGTGTTTTGTTTGTCGCCTGCCGACGCGCCAGCCACGCGGCGTACAAATCCGGGCGGCGCTGCTGCGTCCGCTGCAGGCTTTGTTCCAAACGCCATTGGGCGATTCTGCCGTGGTCGCCGCTGAGCAGAATCTGCGGCACACGCATGCCGCGAAATTCTTCGGGCCGCGTGTAGTGCGGATACTCCAGCAGCCCGTCGCCAAACGAGTCATTGGCCGCCGAGTCTTCATCGCCCAGCGCCCCGTCCAGCAAACGCACCACCGCGTCGATGACCACCATCGCCGCCAGTTCGCCGCCGCTGAGGACATAATCGCCGATGGAAAGCTCCTCGGCGTCCAGCCCTTCGCGGATGCGCTCATCAAAGCCTTCATAACGTCCCGCAACCAAAATCAATCGCGGTTCTCGGCTCAATTCGATGGCTTTGGCCTGGGTCAGCGGCGCGCCCTGCGGCGTCAGCAGGATCAGACGCCCCGGCTGCGGCCTCAACGACCGCACGTGCTCTGCACACGCAAACACCGGCGGGCACATCATCACCATACCCGGGCCGCCGCCGTAGGGTTTATCGTCCACCTTGCGATAGGCGTCGGCGGCGAACTCTCTGATATTTGAAAGAACTATCTCAACGATGCCCTGCTGCTGCGCCCGTTTGAGAATCGAATGGCTCAGGGGCGATTCAAACATCTCAGGAAACAGCGTCAGAACATCGATACGCATCGTCATTCATCAGGCTGAAGCTTGTTCTTCGTCTTTCTTTTTGGCTTCCGCGGCCTTGACCGCAGCCTCTTTTTCGGCCTGGGTAAAAGGCTTGCCCAGTTTGCGGGCGATAACGCGAGCGCGATCGCGACGCGCCTTTTTAGCGTCAAGACTCGGACAGGCAATGCCGCGTTTGACCAGCATTTCGGCGACGGTATCCGTCGGCACCGCGCCGAGCTGCATCCAGTGCTTGACCCGCTCAAGATTGAGCACGATTTTCTTCTCTTCATCTTTTTCAAGAGGGTCATAGTGGCCGAGCTTTTCAAG
>Ga0129302_1003461_pt1 | contig 10829 bp, 9 predicted proteins | sample BlaSprsedimmetaG_FD_94476 | JGI IMG/M metagenome (GOLD analysis project Ga0129302, IMG submission 94476) | Hot spring sediment bacterial and archeal communities from California, USA to study Microbial Dark Matter (Phase II) - Blank Spring... | ecosystem: Environmental > Aquatic > Thermal springs... | reverse complement strand
GATGTCGATCTTCTCATCCTTAGGCGCAACATACGCAGGCTCATCATTTTTCTCGCGGATTGCGTTATCCACATCGACTGCGACCTTGTGACCCATGGCTATTGCCTCGACCACTGTTGCAGGGCCTGTTGCGGCATCACCGATAACATACGTTCCATCTGCTGTGGTCCTGGTCTTTGTCTTGGCTACAACCTCTATCCCGCCCCACTTGTCTATCTTCACATCCGAACCTTCGGGGATAAACGAGGTGTCTGCAGACTGGGATATTGCAGGAACAATTGTATCGATGCTCAACGTATACTCGCTGCCCTCGATCGGGACAGGTTTTCGTCTTCCGGAACGGTCGAACTCACCGAGTTTCATACGCTGGCAGACAACACCGTTGACCTTGCCATCTTTGCCTACAAGCTTGGTCGGTGCAACCAGGTATTCAATCTTGACACCTTCGTGTTCAGCTGCAACGATTTCCACTTCCCAGGCCGGCATGTCTTTTCTCTCTCTTCGATAAAGGATGGTGACGTCCTTTGCGCCGAGACGCACGGCAGTCCTGGCCGCATCGATTGCAGAGTTTCCGCCGCCGACAATGGCTACCTTGTTCCCTACATTCACGCCCTTGCCCAGGTTGACCTCTCTGAGGAACTCGACTGCACCCCAGACACCGCCCAGATCTTCACCATCGATACCAAGAGTCCAGCTCTTGTGAGCGCCGCAGGCTATAATGATGATATCATAGTCTGCTCTTACCTTATCGAATGCGATATCCTTTCCAACCCTGGTATTGGTCCTGATCTCAACGCCGAGGGCTTCGATATCCGCCACTTCCTCTGCGATGACGTCTCTGGGAAGCCTGTATTCAGGGATTGCATAGCGCATCATGCCGCCTGCATAGGGAAGCTCTTCAAATACCGTGACTGCATAGCCGCGTTTAGCAAGATCCTGGGCAGCTGTAAGACCGCCGGGGCCTGCGCCGACAACCGCGATCTTTTCCTTGCGTGTAACAGGGATCTTCTCAATCTTCGGCTTTTTCCCGTTGTCTGCAATATAGCGCTTGAGCCAGTTGATGGCCATGGGATCATCGAGCTGACCTCTGCGGCACCTGCTTGCGCAGAACTGCGGGCAAACCCTTCCGCATGACCCTGAGAACGGGTTGGTCCTTCTCATGACCTTGTATGCATCATCGAGCCTGCCTGCCCTTATCAATGCTATATATGCAGGCACATCCATCTCGATGGGGCACGCATGCTGGCAGGGAGACTTGAACAGGGCCGAACATACTGCGGCCGGACACCTCTTGTCATAGATATGTGCCTCGTATTCCTCTCTGAAGTAGCGGATCGTTGAGAGAACCGGGTTTGGTGCTGTCTGGCCGAGCCCGCACAGGGCAGAGTCTTTGATGTTTGAGGCCAGATCCTGGAGAAGCTCTATGTCTCCGTCTTTGCCTTCGCCTGCGCATATCCGCTGCAGGATCTCAAGCATACGCTTGGTACCCTCGCGGCATGGGGTACACTTGCCGCAGGATTCTTCCTGGCAGAATTCCATGAAAAAACGGGCAGTGTCAACCATGCAGGTGTCTTCGTCCATAACGATGAGACCACCCGAACCCATGATGGCGCCGAGCTTGATGATCTCTTCATAATCTGTCGGGGTATTGAGCCCGGATGCTGGGATACATCCGCCTGACGGGCCTCCGAGCTGTGCTGCCTTGTACCCTTTGCCCCCCGGGATGCCTCCGCCGATATCAAAAATGATATCGCCGATCGGGGTACCCATTGGGACCTCAACCAGACCCACGTTGTTGACTGCACCGGTAAGCGCAAACACCTTTGTTCCCTTGGAGCGCTCGGTCCCTATGGATGAATACCAGTCACCGCCTTTGAGGATGATCTGAGGTACATTGGCATAGGTCTCAACATTATTCAGAACCGACGGCTTCTGCCACAGTCCCTTGCTCGCAGGGAATGGTGGCCTTGGTCTCGGCATTCCGCGCTTTCCTTCGATGGAATTCATGAGCGCTGTTTCTTCACCGCATACAAAAGCGCCAGCCCCCTGGTAGACCTCGATATCCAGGCTGTAGTCAGACCCGAGGATATTGTCACCGAGCAGACCGTATTCCTTGGCCTGGGCAATTGCAAGGGTAAGCCTCTTGATTGCAAGGGGATACTCGGCACGGCAGTAGATATAACCCTTGTTGGCACCGATTGAATATCCGCCGATAATCATTCCTTCCAGCACTGCATGAGGATCAGCCTCGAGGATCGAGCGGTCCATAAATGCGCCGGGGTCGCCCTCGTCTGCATTGCACAGAATATACTTGACATCACTGACCGCCTTGCTGGCAAAGGACCATTTCATACCGGTGGGGAAACCGCCGCCGCCTCTTCCGCGAAGACCGGACTTCTTCATCTCTTCGATAACTTCATCAGGGGTCATCTCCGTCAGTGCCTTGGCTGCCGCCATGTAACCTTCACGGGCGATATATTCATCGATCTTTTCCGCATCGATAAGCCCCCTGTTCTTCAGGGCGATGAGCTGCTGCTTGCCGAAGAAGGGGATGTCCAGCATATGAGGAATAGCCGCGTCCGTTACAGGCTCCTTGTACATCAGCCGCTGGACCGGTCGTCCTTTGACGATATGCTCTTCAATGATTTCGGGCACATCCTCTTTCTTTACATACTGATAGAATGTCCCTTCGGGATAGATAACCATGATAGGACCGGCGGCACAGAAGCCGTTACATCCGGTCTCAACAACCGTAACCTCGTCAGACAGTCCTTTTGCGGAAAGCTCATGGACTATATTCTGGAGGATGCCTTCACTTCCTGTGGCCCTGCAACCTGTACCGCCACATACGAGTATATGCGCACGAAAAACCTTCATTTACTCTCCCCCTTTTCTTCCTGTTCCCGGCCCCGCGCCAGAACGAAGTCGTTCTGGATCTCGCCTTTCATGACGTGTCTCTTGAAGATCTGCCGGGCCTTGTTCTGGGTAAGATGTTCATAAACAATGGGCTCTTTACCCTGTTCTTCGATTGTAGCAAGAGGCTCACGACTGCAGATGCCTATACAGCCTGATGTGGTTATCAGGACATCATCGACATTGTTTTCACTGATCTCATCCATGAAGGTATCGAGAATCTCTTTAGCGCCGGAGGCTATACCGCATGTTCCCATATGAACGGTCAGTTTGACCCTTTTTTTACCGGCCCTGAACTGGTCTTCCTTTTCAACTCTGTTTTTTATCTTTTTCAGATCATCTATAGTTAGTTTCGCCATCTCACCCTCCTAATCGTACTGCGTCAGCAATGCTTCGAGTTTAGCGGGCTTCATCTGCCCATGTGTGTCTTCATCAATCACAACGACCGGTGCAAGACCGCAGGCCCCCAGACACCGCACTGTTTCCAGTGAAAAGAGCCTGTCTTGTGTACATTCGCCCGGGTCAATACGTAAAAGATGAGTGAGTTTTTCAAGAAGCCGCTGTCCTCCACGCACATAACACGCAGTCCCGAGGCAGACCCTGATTACATGCTTGCCCCTGGGCACCATGGTAAAGAATGAATAGAAGGTAACTACCCCGTAGACATTTGCCACGGGAAGATTCAACCCCTTGGCAACGCGCACCTGAAGGGCGCTGGGAAGATACCCGCATACATCCTGGACCTGCTCCAATACCGGAATCAACGCACCAGGCTTGCCTTTGTAACTTGAAATAATCTCATCGACTTGGGCGAGTTGTTCCGAGGTGAACTCCTCCAACTCTTTATTGATTTGAGACGTATCAATTCCTGCCACTTTTCCCCCCCTATAAGTCTTTTGAGTATCTTTTATCTTGATATCTCTGAGCTGAATTCCATAGCATGCATTGACCTTTGCATCAAGTGAAAACTGAATGTTGGTTCACCATTCAGTTTTGTATATTCAAATCGGTCAGAATTATATAAACGGCAAAGGGAATACCCCTTTTCAGCATACTGCGGGGCTTGTATCCGATTGAATCTTGACACCTTGCATTCAAACAACTATCCCCAAACAACTATTCACAAACAACTATTCCCCTTGACACAACATGATCCTGCACATAACTAGAAACTGCACATGACGGGCATCGTACTCATTGGAGGCAGATCAACAAGATTCGGCAGGGACAAGGTTGTTGCCCCGGTTGGAGATAAACTTCTCATAGAACACGTCATAGAGGTCATCGAGCCGCTGTTTGAGGATATACTATTGATCGGACACAAACGCGACGACCTGCGCGGTTTTAATATTATAGAAGACCTAAGGCCAGGCTGCGGACCCCTTGGAGGAATCTACACTGCCTTGAGCACGGTCAAGACTCGGCAGATTTTTGTTTTTGCCGCAGATATGCCGAATCTCAATGAACAATTCATCTCCCATATGATCTCCATTTCAGACGATCACGATATTGTCATCCCGGTCTGGTCCCAGGGAAGAGAACCTTTACACGCCATTTACCATAAAAGAATACTCCCTGTTGTTAAGGCCCTGCTCGATGAAGACCTGTTCAAGATCTTCAACCTCTTAAACCGTGTCGATACATCCACAATAACTGAAGAGGTTATCAGGGAATTCGGCCTGCCCGAAAAGATGTTTGCAAACATCAACACGCTGCATGACATCAAACACATGGTCCGGCAATAAGCACCCTTATCTGTAAGCGGCCTAAAACATGTATGATCCGACCATCTTTTAAAGCAAGACATGCTAAACCCGCATTTTGCATTAAAGAAAGGAGAACACCGTGGAAGCGGCTTTAAGCCGCGATAATATTTCTAACGGCTGTTGCAAAATCGCGGCTTAAAGCCGCTCCCACAGAACAAAGCCATATCCGAGATTAAGCATAAAAGACTTATTTAACTGCAAAATGTTGGTTAAAATCTCCTACAGGCAGTGGAAAACCACCTCACTGTGTGATATAGGGTGCCCATGGATAAATCCCTGCTTTATCAGAGCATGTATGATATTGTCAGAAAGACAAGCACTGAGCTGCCGGATGATGCAAAAATGGCTCTGAAAAACGCATGTCTCAAGGAAAACAAGGATTCCATCGCCAGTGAGATATTCGACACAATCCTTACAAGTGTCAATCTCTCGAAAGCAGATTCCCTTCCGGTCTGTCAGGATTCCGGCACGGTCTTTGCCCTTGTGAAGGCACATGACAGTGATGAATACGATGAGATCAGGACAAGTATCATACATGCGGTTCAGGCCCTTACCAGCGAGGGCATCCTGCGTCAGAACTGCGTGGATCCGGTCACAGAGACCACTACCGGGGATAATACAGGGGAGCATGTACCCAGGTTTCATTTCGTCCCTGCAGACGGTCCTGCTCAAGTGGGCATCATGCTCAAGGGAGGAGGCTCAGAGAATGTAAGCGCCCAGTACAGTCTTCCCGATAAAGCCCTGCAGGCAGGAAGAGATTTCGACGGTGTAAGGAAATGCATTCTCGATGCCGTATTTCAGGCCCAGGGCAAAGGCTGCTCACCGGGCATCCTCGGTGTGTGCATAGGCGGAGACAGGGCTTCCGGTTATGCGATCGCCAAAGAACAGCTCTTCCGAAAACTCGATGACATCCACAACAACGAGACAATCGCAATGCTGGAAACAAAGATCCTCGAACAGGCCAACTCAATGGGAATCGGCCCCATGGGCCTAGGCGGAGCTACAACGCTGCTGGGAATCAAGATCGGGACTGCAGGCAGGCACCCTGCCTGTTATTTTGTCACGATAAGCTATTCGTGCTGGGCAACCAGGCGGTACTTTATTGAACTCGATGACAGGGGGGCAATAAGTAAATGGTTGTAATCCCCCTTACCACACCCCTCAAATCCGATGTCATCAAGAAACTTGCGATAGGCGATAAGGTCAGCCTCTCCGGAAGGATCATAACAGGACGGGACAAGGTTCACAAGTATCTTGCTTCAGGCGGGAAAAGCCCGGTTGAACTTGCCGGGGCTGTTATCTACCACTGCGGCCCTGTTGCAACCCCTCAGGACGACACCTGGCGGATAACAGCTGCAGGCCCTACCACATCGATGAGGGAAGAGCCTTATCAGGCCGATATCATCCAGACATTCAGGCCGGGGGCAATCATGGGTAAAGGCGGCATGGGAAATAAAACCCGTGAAGCCATGGCATCATGCGGATGTGTCTATCTCCATCTCACAGGCGGAGCAGCGCAGTTCTACGCCTCGCGCATCACCGCCGTGGAAGATGTACACCTTGCTGAATTCGGCCAGGTGGAAGCCATGTGGATAATATGGGTCAAAGACCTTCCGGCACTGGTAACAATGGATTCACAGGGCCGTTCCCTGCATACAGAGATTGAAAATAATTCGCTTGCAAGATTTAAGCAATTATTGGACAGCCCCATTTAACACGATATCCAGGGGGCAATACAGCACAACAAGGAGGAAGGGTAATGAATGTCAAAGAGATGTTTGATCTAAAGGGCAAAGTGGCTATCGTAACAGGAGGAGCAAGGGGTATCGGCAAGTTTATCGCTGTCGGTCTTGCCGAGGCAGGGGCAAATGTTGTGATCGCGTCAAGAAAACTTGCAAACTGTGAAAAAGCGGCCGAAGAACTTGCAGGCCTCGGGGTAAAGACTTTGGCCGTAAAATGTGACATGGGATCGGAAGAGGATCTTGCGAACCTTGTCGATGCAACGATGAAAGAGTTCGGGACAATAGATATCCTGGTGAATAATGCGGGTATCACCTGGGGGGCACCCACCCTGGAATTCCCCCTGGACAAATGGGACAAGATCTTTGCGGTCAATGTCCGCGGCGTATGGATACTCTCGCAGAAGATCGCGAACATCATGAAGGACAAAGGTGGCGGAAAGATCATCAACATCTCCTCCATATTCGGCTCGCGCGGGTCCATTGAAGAGGGGCATCCTGCCGTGGCCTACAACTCATCCAAGGCGGCAATCGAAGTCCTGACAAAGAACCTTGCAGTGAAGCTTGCCAGGCACAAGATACATGTCAATGCAATAGCACCGGGTTTCTTCCGCACAGATATGATGGAATACATCTTCAAACCCGAGATGAAGGGTATCCTCGATATCATGATCGGGCAGATTCCGCTGAACACGTATGGAGTGGAAGAACATATAAAGGGCCTCGCGCTGTTCCTCGCATCGCCTGCTTCAGACTTTGTTACAGGGGCGATCGTGCCTGTCGACGGCGGGCTTGGGGCAATGTAGGGGAAAACTGAAATGGACGAGGCTCCGGCCGCATTAGGAAGGGGCCTCTTCTTTGATCCTGAAGCAAGATTTAACTGGACACCTACTTCCTCTATCTCCTGCCCTATTGCTCCTTGTTCCCCCTGCCCTAGACTTGCCGATCCCCTATTTCACCGTTGACAATTCGAGTTCGACATAATCTTCATATTGCAGATCCGTCGCCTTGAAAATGGTGTTGTAGTGTTCAAGCAGTTGCCCGCCGCGGGGAGACCGTTTCGAGAACACGGTATACACGTAACTGGGAGGCTCAGGCAGCGGAAGTATTTTGATGTACGCATCCAGTCTCAAGGCCTTCGTTTCATACACAGGGTTTCATGAAAAATCTCCCCAGGGATCAACTGGAGGCAATCAATGAACGGGCCAAGACCCTCTACTCCATGTACCGTGATGTCAAACCAGGGGATAGATGTTCTTTTACCTACATACCAGGTACAGGCGCTCAGATAGCACTCAATGGAAAGGTTTTAGGTGCCATCGAAGGACTTGATTTCTCAAACGCCATGCTGTCCATCTGGCTCGGCCCTGATCCCCTTGATCAAACCCTGAAGAGAGCCCTTCTGGGCGGGAATTAAACCTGAGAGCCTCTATAAAAGGCATACTGGGTTCTGCCAAGGATGTATAACTTGAAGAAGGTATATATTCTGATGCCTTCAATCTTTTGCACCTCTTCAAATAAAAATATGACATACGCCACATGTTCGATGTGACGTATACGGTGAATTTAATTCAATCTTTTGCACCTCTTCAAAAAATATGACCACCAATCTCCTCGAGGTTGATTTTCCTTACGTCTTCCTTACTATCTTTTATGTTGTCTTATTCATTAGAAATTATATCCCAAGCGGGGGAAGAAGCAATGAAAATAGCGGTCGTGCTTGCCTGCCATGCAGACGAGTCGCTCTCCATACTCGCCGATCCATCGCCGCAAGAGTCACGTCTCCTGATCCCCTGGACGTATTCCCTCAACAGGACTGTCCTCCACACAGATACATCTTTCCTCCCTTCCCTTCGAAAGGTCTGGTCATCTTGGAACTATGTACGCTCATCCCAGGTGCAATCAGGTTCGCCTGTCATGCTCACCTATCATATGAACCGGTTGCAGAACCTCTCAACCAAGAATCAATACTGTGCAACCCTCAACCCAAAGAGATCGGTGGGGCAAGGCCATGTTGTCAGAGATATGGTCTACAGCCACCCGATCTACTCACCCGAATCCTTATCCTCGCAATTGGAGATCCACAAGATCAGCGGACAGAGAAACACTCATTACTGTGGGAGTTCCATGGGATACGGTTTTCATGAAGATGCCGTGAAATCCGCAGTGGCCGTAGCGAGGTCTATGGGTGTTGAGTTATGAAGTCAAGGATCTACGAAGGCTTTGTCGAGCACATCCGGGTAAAGCCTGCTTATCACCGGCTGAGATATCCCTTGTACTTTTACTGTATAGACCTCGAAGAACTTCCGGAGATGGATAAAAGACTTCCCTTGTTCGGCTACAACCGGTTACGGCCTGTATCCATCCATGACGCCGATTACCTTGATAGCGGGGCAGGACCAATCAAGGACAAGGTCATGCACCTTCTCGGGCAAAGCGGCCTTGACGGCGAGGTTCAACGTCTCTGCCTTGTTACGCAGCCCAGATACTTTATGGGCATATTCAACCCGGTGAGCTTCTACTATTGCTTCGGGGGGGAAGGAACGCTCAAAGGTGTGGTGGCAGAGGTGAACAACACCTTTGGCGAGCGTCATGTATACGTACTGAAGGATTCGCAGAATCAGGCGGATCCTTATCCTGCTGTATTCACGACGGACAAGGTGTTTCATGTCTCGCCCTTTAACGACGTAAGCGGCAGCTATGAAATGAGCTTCTCGGAGATAGGGCCTGAGGTTGAAATCCATGCAGATCTCATCCGCAATGGAGAGAAGGTTTTCGGTGCCCAGCTTTCTGGAAAGGCACGGCCTATGACCACCAAGGAACAGCTCTCCATGATCTTGAGGCACCCCTTGATACCCCGGATCACGATGGCCCGGATCTACTGGGAAGCAGCCAGGCTTTTCTTTCTCAGGAAGCTATCTTATCACCCCAAACCTTTACCCATGAGCATCATGACTATAAGACGCAACCCGCCGACTGCAATGCAGCGTTTTATCATGAAGGCCATTTATAGACTCCTGAAAAGGATCGAACTGGGCAGGCTCGAACTCCTGTTATCGGATGGGAGCACGCGCAGCTTCGGAAAAGAATCCAGCTCGATCAAATCCGAGCGCATCCTTGTCAACGACTATGGATTTTTCACACGAATAGCGTTTCACGGAGAAACAGGCCTCGGCGAGGCATACGTGGATGGCCTATGGGACAGCGACGACTTGACGGGTGCACTCAAGCTTCTCATCGAAAACAGGAAGGCCATATCCGAGGGAAACCTTGCATTGTCAGCCATCTCTCGCAGCAGAGATTATCGGTTGCATCTCTCACGGACCAACACCCTTGACGGCAGCAAGGGTAACATTGCAGCTCATTACGATCTGAATGCCGACTTCTACAGAACCTTCCTGGATGAGACCATGACATATTCCTGCGGGATCTTCAGGTCTGAAGACGAAAGCCTGGAGGAGGCTCAGCACAATAAGATTCACAGCATCATTAAAAAGGCCGGGATCACAAAAGAAGATCATGTCCTGGAGATCGGGTGCGGCTGGGGAGGGTTTGCCATAGAAGCCGTCAAGGCGTCTGGATGCAGGCTCACCGGCATAACCATCTCAAAAGCGCAATATGATTATGCAAAGGAAAGGGTAAAAAGAGAAGGCCTTGAAGAAAGGATCGAGATCCTTTTTAACGACTATCGCACTGTACGGGGTTCATATGACAAGATCATCTCCATCGAGATGCTAGAGGCGGTGGGACATGATCACCTGGGAAGCTTCTTTGCTGCCTGCGACAACCTGCTCAAAACCGACGGCCTGACAGTTATCCAGACCATCACCATCCCGGATGCCCGATATGGCAAGTATCGCAAAGAGGCGAACTGGATCAACAAACATATCTTCCCAGGCGGGCACTTACCTTCACTCACCGCCCTTTGCAATGCCATGACAAGTCGCTCCCTCCTCCAGGTGGAACATATAGAGAACATCGGAATTCACTATGCCGAAACGCTCAAGTGCTGGCGTCAACGTTTTACATCCGCGAAGGATTGTTTGACGAAGATGGGCTTCGACAGAACCTTACAGCGTAAATGGATCTACTATTTCTCTGTCTGCGAAGCCCAGTTTGGACTGCGCGTACTGAATAATCTCCAGATAGTGCTCACCAGGGAGGGGAACAGATCTCTGATAAATAAGGGCTCGAAATGATGCGCTTGAAGAAACTCTGACGAAAGGCAATGATGGGGATATCATATAAGAGGCAAAACCTTTATGGGAACACTGCTGCTGACCGTGACAGTCATGGCATACGGCTGCGCCGGGGGAAAAACCAAGGGAACCCACGATATCAGGATCACCTATGACGCCCTCAATGAGACAGATATGGCGAAGATGAAGCATATGGAACATGGAACGCCCTT
>Ga0129302_1003458_pt1 | contig 10839 bp, 7 predicted proteins | sample BlaSprsedimmetaG_FD_94476 | JGI IMG/M metagenome (GOLD analysis project Ga0129302, IMG submission 94476) | Hot spring sediment bacterial and archeal communities from California, USA to study Microbial Dark Matter (Phase II) - Blank Spring... | ecosystem: Environmental > Aquatic > Thermal springs... | reverse complement strand
TTTTTGCATCATTATTGTTTTTACAATAATGATTAGTTTTTTTTATAGTGCCCAAATTGCTCAGGCCTCCGATAGAAAGATAAGTATTTTATATTTTAATAATCGTACCGGGCAGCCCAGCTGGGATTGGTTAAGTAAGGGTTTAACCGACATGCTGATAAATGATCTTTCTCAAGTTGATGTTCTTGTCTGTTCTTCCCGCCAAGAGATAGAGGATTTATATCATAAGTATGGCTTGTCTCCTATTTTAGCCGAGATAGATAAATCTTTATTAATCCAGTTTAGTGAGAATCTAGATGCCGAGGTAATATTTTTTGGCGATTTCTATCTTTCTTCTCCCTCCAATTTAATTTTAAGTCTTAAAAAGTACGATAACTCCACCGGAGAAATTACCGCTTTTCGAGACTTCGTAGTGGGGAATACAGATATTTTTAACCTAAAAGACAAAGTAGTTTTATTTATCTTGAAAGAGTTAAATGTTGAATTATCAATTCAAGATAAAGATAGATTGAAAAAAACTCCTACCACTTCCCTTGAAGCTCTGAGTAATTATTACAAATGTCTTGATTTAATGGATAAAGCCATTGTTGAATATGAAGGAGTTGATTATCCCAGCAAAAAGTTATGGGCCGAGGCTATAGAATACGGAGAAAGAGCAGTAACGGCAGACCCAAAGTATGCCGAAGCTTATTATCTTTTAGCGGAGATTTATAACAGAACCCATTGGACTATCAGGGAAGTAAACAGTTTAAACAGTTTTATCCAACTGGTAGAAGATAACCAATTAAAGAGTAAAGATATTTATAAGAAAGCTTCTCAAGCTTATTTTAGATTAGGATATGCTTTTTATTCTAAAGGCGAGCATGAGCAGGCGATCGATTATTTTATTTCTTCTACAGAATATGACCCTGATTTATTGGAGCCCCATCTCTATTTGGTTCAGATTTATTACGATATGGGAGAGATAGGTCTTTCTCTTGATGAATGCGAAGAAGTTTTGAGGATAGACCCTCGGAATAAAGAGATTTCCTGGTTTATTAAAAAGAACGAGCAGTCCCAAAAATATGGCCGTAAAGCTTATGAAAACTACGAAAGAGGTTACTTAGCTTATAAAAATGGTAATTTTAAAGAAGCGGTAAGTTATTTTAAATCATCTATTTTGGCAAATCCAAATTTTAAGGAACCTCATTACTATTTGGCTTTAAGTTATTATCAGATAGGAGATTTGGATAATGCTATTTTTCAATGGGAAGAAGTTATCAGGATTGATTCTTTCGACAATACCGCCAAACATTTTTTAAACAATTGCCGGGAAGAGAAAAAATACGGGAGAGAGACTTTAAAGCATTTTAACACCGGCTATGATTATTATTTGAAAGGTGAATATGATAAGGCCATCGAAGAATTTAATAGATCCTTAGATTATAATCCTGAATTTGAAAAAGCCCGTCAATTTCTTTCCCGCTCATATTATCAGCTCGGTCAGATGAATGAATACCGCGAAGAAAGAAAAAAGACGACCGAATTAAAGGTAAGCAGCGAGGAAGAAAAAGCTGAAGAATATTATAAATTAGGTTATGAATTTTATTCTTTGAAAGATTATACCGTGGCTATTGAAGAACTAAAAAAAGCACTGGATATAAGGAGTGATTATCCTCATGCCCGCTATCTGTTAGCTGAGTGTTATTTCCGGCTGAAGGAATATAAGCTGGCTCAAGCAGAATATGAAAGAGTAGTAACCGATTCGGAGATAAATGAGTACACCGATGATGCCTTGTGGGGCAGCGGGTGGTCTTATTATCTGTTAGAACAATATGAGGAAGCAGCCAGGAGGTTTTCGAAATTATTAAATGATTTTCCTGATAGTGAGTTAGCTTTACAAGCCAGACATAAGTTGGGCAAGTCCTATTTTCAGGGGAATAATTACCCGGAGACCATCAAAGTATACCGGGAATTTTTGGAGAAATATTCCGAATATAAAGGGGAAGAGATAAAAGAAGTATATTACCTGTTAGGTCAAGCTTACTTAAGGTCTGGAAAATATAAAGAAGCAGAAGAAGTATTTAATAATTTATTATCTTTCTTTCCGGGATTTGAATTAGCTTCCGAAGTGAAATATTATAATAGTTTGAGTTTATTCAAAGAGAATAGATACGAAGAAGCGATGGTACAATTAAAGGACTTAATCTCAGAAGCGGAAATAGAAGATAAGAAGAAAGAAGAAGCCCAATATTTGTTGGCCCGCTGCCTGCTTAATTTAAAAGAATATAGTAAAGCTATTGAAAACCTGGAGAGCTTGAAGGAGAGCTTGAAGCAGTTCGAAGTGGAAGACTCTTTATTAGAAAAAGTCAGCTTTGATTTAGGTTTGGCTTATTCCCGGCAGGGTGATAAGGAAAAAGCGATTTTAGAATTTCAAGAATTTATTGAGAAATATCCGCAAAGTGAACTTATTGAGTCAGCCCATTTTGAGCTGGGCAAGGATTTGTACGATTTAAAGAAATATAAATTAGCTTTATCGGAATTAGAGAAAACATCCACCGATGAAGCACTTTATTTAAGAGGGAAGTCCTCTGAAGAACTGGGAGACCAGGAAGGAGAAATTGCAGCATTTGAAGAATTAAGAGAAAAATACCCTCAGAGTGTTTTTTCTCAGGAGGCATATTTCAGATTAGGCAATTATTATTATAATCAGGAGAGATACAAAGAAGCAATTGAGGAATTTGATAAAATTATTCAATATTTTCCTCAATCTCCTTTGCTCTCGGAAAGCTATTACTGGATGGGGTGGAGTTATTTTAAATTAGCTGATTATAAGAAAGCAGGCGAATATTTTAGCCAAGTGGAAGAAGATGAAGAAAATTTAAGTTTAGGGCAAAGAGCAAAGTTTATGGTGGCAGAATCATGGTATAATCTTAAAGATTATCAGAAAGCCAGAGAAGTATACGAAAAATTTATCGAAATATACCCCGAAGGTGATTTCTCAGCTAATGCCCAATATGCTATCGCCTGGACTTATCTGGAGAATAAAGAGTATGAAGCCTCGGTTAAGGAATTTAAAAAACTTATAAGCATTTATCCCGATAGTAAGTTTACTGAAGAAGCGCAGTTTAGAGTTGGTAAGAACTATTTTCTTTCCGGGAATAAGAATATGGCTAAGGCAGAACTGGAAAAGTTTATAAATCTTTATACTAAAAGTAATTTCAGGGCAGAAGCTATGTATTTATTAAGCCAGATCTATATACAGGAAGAGGAATGGATGGATAATATTATCAATTTAGACAGACTGGTAAGAGAGTACCCTGACAGCCCATATCTGTCAGAGGCCTTATACGGCCTGTGCTTTTCTTATTTTAAAAAAGATGAATATGAAAAAGCCATTAAGGTGGGAGAAAGATATTTAAAAGATTATTCCGCTCTAAAATATGGTGATGATATTTTATATACTAAAGCAGTCTGTTGGGAAAAATTAGAAAATCAAGAAAAAGCTATTTTTGATTATCAAGATTTGATTTCAAAATTTCCCCAGAGCCCATATGTGGGAAAGGCTCGGGAAAGGTTGGAAGTGTTGCAGAAGGAACAATAAGTTGCAAGTTACAAGTTACGAGTTGCAAGTAGGACAGCCGTATCTCGTATCTCGTGAATCGTATCTCGTTAAGGAAAGAGAATTCAGGAGTTAGAAGACTATTAACGGAAAGTGATTAGGAGGTAGGGGTTTGATTTATCAAACCTGTTTCGGGTCGAATGAATTCGACCCCTACATTAACTTGAAGCTTGCATTTCGCACCTTGTAACTTGTATTAAAACTAACGACTATTTACTATTCACTAACGACTAAATTAACTGGTAAACTGGTTAACTAAATTGACTGGAAGACCGGGTGACTGGCGGACTGGTAGACCGGTAGACTGAATTAATTGGTGAATTAGAAAATTAAGTATAAATTTAATTAATAAGATCATAAAAGAAGAGGGGGCAGATATTTAATGTTAGAAGTTTTTGAAAAAGGTGGGTTCTTAATGTATCCCATCTTTATATGTTCGTTAATTGCGGTTACTATTTTTTTTGAGAGGATGTTCTATTTAAAGAGCATTAAAACTAAAACTAAAAGATTTGTTTTACGAATAAAAAATTTAGTTAAAAAAGGGAGCATTGAACTGGCTGTTTCTGCTTGTCGTAAAAATCCAACTCCTATTTCGAAGATTATGTTGGCCGGTTTAATGAAATTTGGCCAGGGACGGAATGAGATGAAAGAGGCAATTGAAGATAGTGCTAACCAGGAAATTCCCGTATTAGAGAGAAATTTGCCTACGCTTTCCACCATCGGTAATATTACTCCATTGCTGGGGCTTTTAGGAACGGTGTTTGGTATGGTTAAAGCTTTCAATGTAATAGCGGTTATGGGAGTAGGTAAACCGGAAGCACTGGCAGGAGGAATTTCTGAGGCACTACTTACTACTGCCTTTGGATTGTCGGTAGCTATACCGACTATCGTGATTTATAATTATTTATCTCACCGAGTAGATAAAATGATAAGAGAGATGGAAGTAAATTGTGTAGAACTTATAGATCTTCTGACTTATCAGGAAGCTAATGGTGGGGTTATTCGGGACAGTCTTAGTCAGGGTGGTGAAGTAGAATATGAAGTTTCCTCATCTGAATAAAAAGAGCGCCAGTTTTGATCTGACCCCTTTAATTGATGTGGTTTTTCTTTTATTGATATTCTTTATGCTGACTACTACTTTTGTAAATTTAGAAAATAGGGTGAAAGTTAATTTACCCAGTGGAGATTTTGCTGCTGCCCAGGCATCGGAGAATATTATCGTAACCATTACCGAAAATAATACTATTTACCTTAATGGAAAACTAATAGATCCTTTAAAACTTACCGAAAGCGTGGCTGCGGAAATAAAAGAGGAACCTGAAAGAACGGTGGTTTTGGAGGCCGATAAAAATGTACTTCATGGCAAGGTAATCAGAGTGATGGATTTGCTTAAAAAGGGAGGGGCGGAAAGAATTGCCATTGCCACCCAACCTGTGGAGAAGAAATAAGAAATCAGTATTTAGTATTTAGTATTTAGTATATAGTGAAGAGGAAGAGCGTATAGAAATACAGTAATGAGTAATGAGTAACTAGTAATAAGTTACAAGATGCAAGTTTGAAAAAAGAAGTAGGGGCTATTGCATACGCCCTCAATAATCTATATAAAACCGTAGGACAGGCGTTCCCCGTTTTCACGAGGACAAGCTCGCCTGTCGAGGTAGGGGTTCGATTCATCGAACCCGTCAAAAAAAATTAACAAAATAAATCGGGGCGGATGAATCCGCTCCCTACAAAATACAGCAAAGCTTTTATGCTTTCTTAATCGGCAGATTGGCAGACCGGAAGACTGGCAGATTAAATTAATTGGTCAATCGGCTAATTGGCAAATCGGTAAATTAATGACGAGGTGTAAATAATTCGTGCCCATAAACAGATATAGAACAAAACGTTTAAAACAAAGTAAAAAGAGCTTTTTAGGGAGATCATTTTTAATCTCTATCATACTTAATATTATATTCTTACTTGCTTTCGGGAACATGATCGCCTTTGATTTCACCAGACCCTTACCCGAAAAGGAGCTTACCTTGGTTAGTCTGGTGGAAATTCCTGCCCCAAAACAACCGGAATCTAAGAAACCAGAGATTACCGAGGAAAAAGCCGTTGCTCAGTTGGAGGTTAAACCAAAAGCTAAACCGATTTCGCCTGAACCACCTAAGATAAAAGAAGAAGTAACCGAAACAAAAGTAGTAAGCAAGGAAGAATTAACGGAAGGAGCACCAAAGGTAGAAGTGAAAACTCCTGAGATTGAAACTGAGCCTGTATCAGTAGTTCCTCCGGCTCAAACTAAAGAATCTTTAGGTGAGGACATAAGTGTTTCTACTGAATATTTTAAACAGACTATAACCAGCAGGAAAGAAGTGAAGGGAGAGATATTCGAACCAGGCGAATCACAGCTTAAAGTTAATCTGGGGGAAAAAGACGAAGAGAATGTCGAAGCAACTTATGGTACTATAGTAAACCCCGGGGAAATTACTACTCTACCGGAAGTAAAGGAGAAAGAATCTCCTTTTGGCAGCAGACCCCTTTCTATCATGGTGGAAAATTCAGAAGGAGCCAGGCCGCAAAGCGGTTTGGACAAAGCTAATATTGTCTACGAAGTTTTAGCAGAGGGCGGAATTACCAGGTTTTTAGCTATTTATTATGATCAGGATGCTGAAGAAGTTGGCCCGATAAGAAGTGCAAGACCTTATTTTGTTAGTAAATCTTTAGAGCATCAGGCAATCTATGTCCATGTGGGCGGGAGCGAAGAAGCATATAATTTTATAAAAGAAGAGAAGATAGATGATATAAATGAGTTTGTGGATTTTCAACCCTTCTGGAGATCTAAAGACCGAAACCCACCCCATAATTTATACACCTCTACTATAAAGTTAAGAAAAGAAGCCAATAAATTGGGTTATATTGAGATGATAAAAAAACAGGATTATCAATTTGAAATTGATATAAATGAAAAATTAACCGGCAGAGAAGTTGATTCTATAGTAATCCCTTACAACGGCATCTATACGGTAAGTTATAAATACTTACCCGAATCGATGAAATATTTAAGATTTATGAACGGCGAACCTCATATAGATTCCAAGACCAAAAAACAATTAGCAGTAGATAATATTATAATTCAATTTGCTGAAACCAAAGTCATTGACGAAGAGGGAAGGCTGGCGGTAGATTTTGCCGGCAAGGGGATGGGATTATTATTTTTTAAAGGCAGCTCGGCAGAAATTATCTGGGAAAAGCCAGATCTAAGAGCAAGAACCCAATTTTTGGACAAAGAAGGGAATAGAATAGCTTTGGCTCCCGGAAATGTCTGGATTCAAATTGTTCCTTCGGATGTAAAAATACAGTACTAAAGGATGACAAATCTGGTGCCAGGCACCAAATTTGTCATAAATGTAAACTTTGGTGCCTGGCACGAAAGTTGTCATAAAATGAAAAAGTTAGAAGAGAATTTAGAATGTTTTTTAGATTATCTATCTATCGAAAGGGGCTTAGCCCAAAATACTATAATCTCTTATAGATATGATCTGATAAAGTATATTAGTTTTTTAAAAAAGAGGAAGGTTAATTCTTTTAATCAGACTAATAAAGTTTTAGTCAATAATTATTTTGCATATTTAAGAGGAAAAGATTTAGAGATTAATTCAATTTCTCGAAATTTAGTAGCAGTTAAGATGTTTTATCGCTTTTTGTTGATGGAAGGCCTTATCAAGGAAGACATCACCAGTCTGATTGAATTTCCCCGGGTGAGCAAAAAGCTTCCCCATGCTCTGAGTTTAAGAGAGATTAACCTTTTATTAGATAAGGCTAATTTTAAAGGTAAATTAGGGTTAAGAGATCAGGCCATATTAGAATTGCTTTACGCTACCGGTATGAGGGTGTCAGAACTGATATATTTAAAAATTAATGATCTAAATATGGAAAATTGCATGTTGAAATGTCTGGGGAAAGGGGCTAAAGAGCGGATAATTCCTTTTGGAGATAAAGCATATCAGTCTTTAAATTTATATTTGGATAAAGTAAGGCCAAAATTAGTTAAAAATCCGGATGAGAATACTTTATTTTTAAATAGCCGGGGAGGAAGGCTTTCTCGACAGGGTGTATTTTATCTGGTAAAACTCTATGCCCAAAAAGCAAGGATAGAAAAGAAGATCACCCCACATACTTTAAGACATACTTTGGCTACCCATTTATTAGAAAACGGAGCAGATCTCAGGTCAGTCCAAGAGATGTTGGGGCACTCGGATATTTCCACTACCCAGATTTATACCCATGTCAGTAGAAAATGGGTCAGTGAGGAATATTACAGGGCATTTCCAAGAACTTAAAACAGTATATAGTATATGGTATATAGTATATAGTGAAGAGAAAGAGCGCGAAGTGTTTAGCATATAGAAAAACAGTGATAAGTAATGAGTAATTAGTGACAAGTTACGGGTTACAAGTTTCAAGTTTAGAAAAAAAGAAGTAGGGGCGTATTGCTATACGCCCTCAATAATCTATATAAAACCGTAGGACAGACCCGCTTGTCTATTATGTAAATGTAGGGATTCGATTTATCGAACCCGTTTCGGGTCGAATAAATTCGACCCCTACAAAAAATATAAAAGTATATATAGAATTTTTATCATAATATGGTTTTGCGTTCTTTGAATTCTAATCAAAAGTACTGGTTAACCAAGATTAATTAGAAGGGAGCACAATAGGAGTGGAAGATTTAAAGGTAAAAATCGCAGAAAGTGTAGAATTTATCAATCAAAAAAGTAAGGTTAAACCAAAAATTGCTATTATTCTGGGAACAGGTTTAGGAGAACTGGCAGAAGATATTCAGGAAAAAGAAATTATCCCTTATAGTGAGATTCCTAATTTTCCTGTATCTACAGTTCAAAGCCATAGCGGCAACCTGGTTTTGGGAAAGCTGGGCAATAAAGAAGTAGTGGCCATGCAGGGTAGATTCCATTATTATGAAGGTTACAGCTTAAAAGAGGTTACCTTTCCGGTAAGGGTGATGAAAAAATTAGGTGCAGATACAATTATTATTTCCAATGCAGCAGGCGGGATGAACCGCTTCTTTAAAAGAGGGGATTTAATGCTTATTACTGATCACATAAATCTGTTTGGAGATAATCCTTTAATTGGTCCCAATGATGAAGAATTAGGACCGAGATTTCCAGATATGTCCGAAGCTTACAACCAAAAACTTATCGAGTTAGCTAAAAAAGTAGCTTTAAAAGAAAAAATTAGATTGCAAGAAGGAGTATACGCAGGTTTAACTGGCCCCACTTTAGAGACTTCCGCCGAATATCGATTTTTAATAAGTATTGGTGCTGATGCAGTGGGCATGTCCACTGTCCCGGAGGTTATAGTGGCTAATCATATGGGAATGAAAGTATTGGGAATTTCCTGTATAACCGATTTAGCCATCGATGGAGTGATAGTAAAAACCAGCGTAGAGGAAATTTTAAAAGCGGCAGCAGATGCTGAACCGATTATGACCAAACTAATAAAGAAGGTAATTGAAAAAATTGATTAATGATGGTTTAAGAATAGCTCTTATTGCTGCCTTGCCCATTAGCGAATTAAGGGGGGCTATTCCGATAGCTCTGACAATTTATAAAATGCCGGCTTTTTCGGCTTATATATTTGCGGTATTAGGGAATATAGTTCCGGCAGTTTTCTTATTGCTTTTTTTAAAACCTTTTTCTGAATATTTACGTCAGTGGTATTATTTTGATATATTTTTTGAATGGCTTTTTAAAAGAACACGTCGGAATACCGAGGAAAAATTCGAAAAATACGGAGCCTTATTTTTATTATTTTTCGTAGCTATTCCTCTACCCGTCACAGGGGCTTGGACCGGTTCAGCTGCTGCATTTATCTTGGGCATAAGGTTTTGGTATGCCTTTCCTACAATAGTGGGAGGGGTTATGATAGCCGGGGTAATCGTTACTTTAGCCAGTTTGGGAATTATTAATTTTATATAATTTTGTATCGCGTATTGCGTATTGCGTGAAGAAAATAAGAGCCAGAATTCAAAAGCCAGGAAACAGAAAATAGGATGGTATCGAGGAGAAAGATGAAAACCATCGAATGGAAAGACGGGAAAGTGTTTCTAATTGACCAGAGAAAACTTCCTTTAAAATATGAAATAATTAATTGTTCTTCCTATCAGGAAGTAGCAGAAGCTATTAAGAAGATGAAGATAAGGGGTGCACCGGCTATTGGAGTGGCGGCTGCCTTTGGCATAGCCCTTGCTGCTTATTCTTCAAAGGCTGATACCTATAAAGAATTTAGTTTAGATATGGAAAAAGCTAAAAAATGCCTGGCCCTTACTCGGCCTACTGCAGTCAACCTGTTTTGGGCTTTAGAGAGAATGACGAATTTAATTAATATAAAAAAAGATGTTGATTTATTTGAATTAAAAGATATAATCTTACAGGAAGCCAAAGATATTGCCCGGGAAGATATAGAGATAAATAAGGGTATGGGAAGGTACGGAGCTTCGTTAATTAAAGATGGGGACAATATTCTTACTCACTGCAATGCCGGAGCTCTGGCTACCGTAGATCACGGTACCGCCTTAGGAGTGATTCGTACTGCCTTTAAAGAGGGAAAAAAGATACATGTCTATGTCGATGAAACCAGACCGGTATTACAGGGGGCAAGGCTTACAGCCTGGGAATTAATGCAGGAGAAAATTCCCTTTACCTTGATTATTGATAATATGGCCGGTTTTTTAATGTCTCAAAAAAAGATAAATTTGATCATAGTTGGAGCAGACCGTATTGCTCGAAATGGTGATGTGGTTAATAAAATAGGAACTTATTCTTTGTCTGTTTTAGCCCGGGAAAACAAAGTTCCCTTTTATGTGGCTGCTCCGATATCTACCATTGATGTATCCCTAAGTTCGGGGAAGGAAATCCCCATTGAAGAGAGAAATCCAAAAGAAATTACTCATATATTGGGTAAACAGATAGCTCCTACGGGAGTAAAAGTATTTAATCCGTCTTTTGATCTTACTCACCACCGTTATGTGGAGGCTATTATTACCGAAAAAGGGATTATCCGAAAACCGTTTGAAAGAAATATTAAACTAGTATTTAGTCGTTAGTCGTTAGTATTTAGTAAAGAAAACATAAGAAAGCTTGAAGACAAAACATTAGATAGTATAGAGCGGTTAGCGTATAGTTTTACATTTTGCGTTTTTCATATTTCGTTTTATTACTAAATACTAAATATAC
>Ga0129302_1003456_pt1 | contig 10840 bp, 11 predicted proteins | sample BlaSprsedimmetaG_FD_94476 | JGI IMG/M metagenome (GOLD analysis project Ga0129302, IMG submission 94476) | Hot spring sediment bacterial and archeal communities from California, USA to study Microbial Dark Matter (Phase II) - Blank Spring... | ecosystem: Environmental > Aquatic > Thermal springs... | reverse complement strand
GGATTTGCTTGTCACAAATCTCCATACCAGAAAAGAGAACAGGATGCTTTTTTTATGACTTCATACTACAGTGGTTACACTATCAATACCTAAAACGGACCCACAAATTCTGCGGAGGAACCCGAATATCTTAGTCAAGTTATCCGGCGGGATACCTTTCCCCGTATCACTTATCCGGATTTCCACCATCAGCTCAGCGCCATCAATATATGCCGTGCTTATCTTTATCTCACCCTTATCCTCAATGGCATGGGCAGCATTTACCAGGATGTTCATAACGACCTGATTGATCTGCTGGGGGTAGCAGTAAACCTCCGGTATGTCCCCATAGTCCTTCTTCACCGTGGCCTTGTACTTGATCTCGTTCCAGACGATATTTAAGGTGCTCTCCAAGCCTTTGTTGAGATTGGCCCACTTGAGTTCGGCCTGATCCACGTGCGAAAAGTCCTTTAAATCCTGCACGATTTTCTTGATCCGATCCGTTCCCTCCTTGGACTCGGCGATGATTTTATCGAAGTCGCCAAGGACAAAGTCTATATCCATTTTCTCCTTCAGATTTCGGATGGTCTCTAAAGTGCCGGCTAAGTCCTGGTCCTGGTCATGGGATAGCGCCGGATTCCTGGCCGCCAACTGTTCAAGTTCCAGGAAGCTGTTGATGAGTGTAGTCAGGTCCCGGCGGTATTCATCCAGTGTCCTTAAGTTGCTGTTGATAAATCCCACCGGGTTGTTGATCTCATGGGCCACTCCGGCGGCCAGTTGACCGATCGAAGCCATCTTTTCCGATTGCACCAGTTGGGCCTGATTCTGTTTGAGTTGCTGATTTGCTTCCTCCAGGTTTATTTTAATCTGTAATAATTCTTCCTCTATCTGTCTGCGTTCGGTAATTTCCTGTTGTAGTTCTTCGTTAGTCGCTGTTAATTCGGCAGTGCGCTCTTCCACCATGTTTTCAAGTTGAGCCTGGTACCTCTTCAATTCATCCTCGGTCTTCTTGAGCGGAGTAATATCTTTAAAACGTTCAACTATCCCAATCAATTGACCGTCAGCGTCCCGAAGCGGAGCGGCGTTCACGATGCCGGTGATGATCGTACCATCGGAGGCGTTTTTTTCTACGCCGTAATACTCCACGCGTTCTTCACCGTTCAGGATACGGATAACCGGGCAGTCTGGAGTGTGACATATCTGCCCCGGGAAGACCTCGTAACATTTCTTTCCCACGACGTCATTTCTATCTACCCCTAAGAGGTCTAAAAACGTCTGGTTGACGCGGCAGATGCGAAAATCCTTATCCAGAACCTGCATACTGCTAAACGCCGTCTCAAATATCTGGTTAAGCTCAAAATAGGCTGATTTAATAGCCTTTTCGGCCCGTGCACGCTTCGTTATCAAAACCTGGGCATAAACACCAAATGTAATGAACATAAGCGCGATTAAGCCGCGCATCCAGGCCTCGTGTGTTGCTGGGCTAAGTAGCTGCCGGATAAGAGTGCCCTCGTGTAATACAAGAGAATGGATAGCGGCTTCAACAAACCAGAAGAGTAACCCTAGCCCCACACCGATCCACGCTGTTTTATCCAAGAGTATTGGAGATTTTATGACTTCTTTCTTCATCTTATATTCCCCAAAGATTATAGTAGGGTGGGCTTTGCCCACCATCATTGGCGGCGTAACGGAGTTTTGGTGGGCCGAGCCCACCCTACATGGCTGCACGCCTGCTTCTTAAATTCATATCGGCCTAAAAAATTAATACGTTAAAAAGAGATAAACGAACGAAACGTCCTATTTCGTTCATTATATTTTTTATTGCGGCCAGCCGGCTTATTAAAGTTTTTATGCCCTTACTCCGAAAATGGAAGATAGGAGACAGGAGCCAGAAAACAGAAGAAAGATGAAAGAATCGAGACATCCTGACTCCTGTATACTTTCTTTGCGTTCTTTGCGTCTCTGCGGTGAAATTTTTGACAATACGGAAGTGACCGATGAAAAATTATGCGCATACCCTTCTAATCGTAGATGATGAGGTCAATGTGCTGACAAGTCTGGGAAGGGCCTTGCGGAATGAAGAATATGCGGTCCTTACGGCCAGCAACGCCGCAGAGGCCCTGGACATTTTGGAGACCGCACCGGTTGATCTGATCATTTCCGACCTGGGTATGCCTGGAATGAACGGGTTTGAGCTGTTGAAGACGGTCAAGGAAAAATACCCGGCCGTGGCCCGTATTATTCTTACCGGGCAGAGCGATACCCCGACGGTTCTCAGGGCCATCAACGAAGGCGAGGTCTTCCGGTTTTTTACCAAACCCTGGGACAATGAGGAGATAAAGGTCTCCATCCGTCAGACTATCAAGCATTTTGATTTCTTACGTGCGGCGCACAAAATGATGTGCCGGTTGAAAGAGCAGGACCGCCTGATACAGGACCTGGAAAAACGCTACCCGGGTATAACCAGGGATGCAACCGAAGAAGTTTTTGTATTATCGGATGAATATTTTTCCGGGTCGATTGAAGATGACATGAATAAATATTTTGCAGATATACTGGGGGTGCAATCGGATCGAAAGGAATAAAGACACCAAGACCTGCAACCAACTGTTATCTGGTGTTCATCCGGAAACTGCCATTTCCGAATGAAAGCAGTCAGCTATCGGCTTTCAGCTTAAGATGTTGTTTGTCTTATTTTTTGCTGACGGCTGAAAGCTGATCGCTGACTGCTGACCGCTCCATCCAGAAAACCGAGGTTTTCGGATGGAAACTATCTATATTTGACTTCCGCAAGCTATTTGGATGGTCCAGGAATGTCGATAGTCGTGCAACTGCCTCCCGCGCAAGAACGGTTACTCACGCTCGTACTCCCGGAACCTGCTCCAGACCGGCTACCACTCATAGTATAATTAGTACGACTTAAAACCCTCTCGAAGGAATCACATCCGCATTTGGGACACTTGGCTTCAATCTGATCTTCTTTATTTAACGCCAAGAGTTCAAAGATATGCTGGCAATCCAGACATCGAAATTCATAAATTGGCATCTATCGCCCTCCTTAACTACTTCCTGCATTTTTATTATACTATCCTACTAAATCTTCACGCACGAAAATGGCCTCAAGGTCATACCCTTTTTCTTTAAGAAGTTCCCCTCCCCCTTCATTACGATCAACCAGGGCCAATACCTGGGCAACCCTGAATCCCTCTGCTTCGGCTCTCTCTATGGCCTTAAGGAGTGTACCGCCGGTCGTTACCACGTCTTCCACTATAGTCACTGCGGCCCCCACTGGTAAGTTATTTTTACCCTCAATCCAGGAAGCTGTTCCATGCTTCTTGGGTTCCTTACGGATGATAAGGGCATGGATGGGATTCCCAGCTATATGACTGGCCACGGCTATGGCCGCAACCATTGGATCAGCGCCTAAGGTCATTCCCGCAACGCCCTGAACCTTCACCGGGGCCTGCCGGATACGTTCAAACATCACCTTTCCCACTAAATAAGCCCCTTCCGCCGAAAGCGTAGTCTGTTTGCAGTCTATATAAAAATCACTCTCCCGGCCGGAAGTAAGGACAACTTTCCGTTTTTGGTAAGATTTTTTAATAAGGATGGCCTTAAGGCGCTCCTTTTCATTATCCATTTGTTTCTCCTAACAGGTTAAATAGGACGCGGATTTTCGCCGACATTCGCAGAAAATTATTTAACATCCTGATCCGCCTGAGGCGGACGTTTATCTGCGTCCAAAGACTCTACTTAAACACCCGTTTGAATATAGTATCCACATGTTTCAGATGATGCTTGAGATCAAAAGTCTGCTCAAGTTCTGCTCTGCTTATATAACGCGCCAGATCTTTATCCTTCAGAAGGAGTTTTTTAAAGTCCCCTCCCCTCTCCCAGGCCTGCATGGCATTTCTTTGCACTATGCGGTATGCCTCTTCCCGGCTTACCCCCTTTTGCGTCAAAAGGAGAAGAACCTGCTGCGAAAATATCAGTCCGCCTGTCTTCCGCAGGTTCTCAGCCATCCGTTCGGGATAAACAATCAAACGATCAAGAAGGTTTGTAGCGCGATGCAGCATAAAATCAACCAGTATGGTGGCATCTGGAGCAATAACCCGCTCCACTGAAGAATGGCTTATATCTCTCTCATGCCAGAGTGGGATGTTCTCCATAGCGGCTACGGCATAGGAACGCACCAATCGCGCCAACCCGCAGATGTTTTCAGAATTGATAGGATTGCGTTTATGGGGCATAGCCGAAGAGCCTTTCTGACCGGCGCTAAAATATTCCTCGGCTTCCAGAACCTCTGTCCTCTGAAGATGCCTGATCTCAACCGCGATCTTTTCTAAAGAACCGGCCAGGACGGCCAGGGTGTTAAAGAAGTGGGCGTAGCGATCACGCTGGATAATCTGTGACGAGGCCGGGGCCGGTTTGAGACCGGACTTCTTGCAGACATAGGCCTCTATCTCCGGGTCGATATTGGCAAAAGTGCCCACCGCGCCGGAAAGCTTCCCGTAGGCAATGGTCTCTCTGGCCTCCTTTAAGCGGGCCAGGTTACGCCGCATCTCATCATGCCAGATGGCTAGTTTCAGGCCGAAAGTAATGGGCTCGGCATGAATGCCGTGCGACCGGCCGATCATAACTGTGTCCTTGTGTTCCAAAGCCCGCCTTTTGATAACCGAGAGCAACTTATGCACATCCTCAATAATAAGGTCCGACGCCTCTTTGAGAAGAAGGGCCATGCTCGTATCCAGGATATCCGATGAGGTCAGCCCCCAGTGGATAAACCGGGCCTCCGGCCCGACATTCTCGGCCACGTTGGTTAAAAAGGCTATAACGTCGTGCTTCGTCTCTTTTTCTATCTCGTCTATGCGAGCTACAGAAAAAGACGCCTTCTTCTTTATTACCTGCAAGGCCTCCTTAGGGATAACCCCCAGTTTGGCCCAGGCCTCGCAGGCCGATATCTCCACCCTTAACCAGGCGCGGTATTTATTTTCCAGCGACCATATACGGGCCATTTCCGGCCGTGTGTACCGTTCGATCATCTCATCTTCCCTCCATTTAGAGCCATCAGCAGTCGGCGACTAGATACGAAAATATCGAAATACCTAACCCGGAAAAATTGCCACAACGACACGAAAGCACGAAGGAATTCGTGAATGGCTTTGTGGTTTGCTAATTCTATAATTTTTTAATCTCTTTGTGTCTTGGTGCCTTGGTGGCTAAAATTTCCTCGCCGTCTTGGCAAGAAATTAACTCTTAAGTTACTAAAAAAAGCTGTTTCCCTTACCAACCATGATAAAAGACTGGACTTTGCGTACACCGGAAACTCCATAAGCATATTTTATAGCCAGACCGGCGCGTTCTTTGCTGTTTACTATCCCCGCCATAACTACATGCCCACAAACCGTATAGACATCTATCTGAAAAACCCGGAGATTAGGGTCACCGATAAGCTTCGTATTGACCCGGCTCGTAATCAGGCAATCGTCAATAAAACCATTAAGGGAATGCCCTGGTTTACGTCCGGACAAAAAATAAGTTTTCACCTCACGCACCCCGGGCGCTCTCCGCGCCAGAAAAGTAGCGCGTTTAACCTGGGAGCTGGTCTTAATAATTCCGGCTAAGACCACGTGCCGCTTGTGAACCATGACCTTGATGTCAAAGACACTCAGTATAGGGTCATCGATGAAACTCTTGCGTATCTTGGTTGCAATGACCGTATCATCGACACAACAACCAACCGTTCGCTCGTCTGTCGCCAACCGATAGGCTGTGGTCATACAGCCCGGTGTGCTAAAAACTATACATGTTAAAATAATCAGCAAAAAGTGGCGCATGGCTAAATCCAGGTTCGCAGAAACCAAAACGACTTTAATAAAATTATCATGGTGTGGCAACTACAAAAAGAGTCCAATTTTATCTCGATTGATGTATAATAAGAGCCTCTTGCAAAATTGTCTGTCATCCCCGAATGATTCTATCGGGGATACAGGCATTCGGGGACGGATATGGTTTTTACTTGAATAAAACCAGATTCCCGCTCAAAAGCGTTGCGGGAATGACAAAAAATGGATTTTTGCAAGAGCCTCTCTAAACTTTGAAAATTTTTCTCTGCGTGCTTTGCGCCTTTGCGGTGAAGGTATTTTTTGGATGAAAGAGTTCAGCCTCACCCCAGAAGAAAAACAGATACTCCTCCGGCTGGCAAGAGAGGAGATAAAATATCATCTCCTGGGTAACGCCGAAAAAATTACCCTGCCTGGTGAAGGACAGATTTACGGCCACCATGGGGCATTCGTCACCCTCCATAAACAGGGACGCCTTCGGGGTTGTATCGGTATATTTTCTTCCGCTCAACCACTTCATCAAACAGTACGTGAAATGGCCTATTCCGCGGCCTTTAAGGATCCGCGCTTTGCGCCATTTACGGCCGACGAACTCCCTGATATTGACATCGAGATATCTGTGCTATCGCCCTTAAGAAAGATCGACAATATCGACCAAATAGAAGTAGGAAGACACGGACTCTATATCATCAGAGGGTTTAATCGCGGCGTTTTACTCCCCCAGGTAGCTACAGAACACAACTGGGACAAAATTACCTTCCTCGAACATACCTGTTATAAAGCCGGCCTGGATGGCGACTGCTGGCGAAGCGGTGCTGAAATCTACGCGTTCACTGCCTTGATCTTTGCTGAAAAGGATCCCGGATCAATCTGATCACCACAATTTCTGGTGGAGTCAAAAACCGGAGAGGCGGACCCCAGGTGCCGACTCCACTGCTGACATAAAGCCATCGGCCGTTTATTTCATAAAGCCCGGCATTAAGCGGGAAAAATATCCTGGTGATAAAGCGGAACGGAAAAAGCTGTCCGCCATGCGCATGGCCGGATAGTTGGAGGTCTATGGGCAGACTAGTTACGTAATCTTCAGAATTAGGCGGACGATGGAAGAGAAAAAGTGTGAATAGCCTTGGGTCGCACCGGGCCACCAATGACGCCACCCCACTTTCTCCCTTGCCCCCAAAAGGCTTACCGGCCGGGTCGTCGATACCAACTATGTTAATTATTCCCTTTACATTAATGTATTCCCCTCTCAATAACCTAAACCCGGACTTTTTTATAAATTCAGAAGACTTCTCCACACCGGCGTAAAACTCATGGTTACCCATTACCGCATATTTCCCCAGGGGCGGGGTCAAAGACCCGAGCTCGCCCGCCAGATGGTCCATATTATCTACCTCCTGATCCACCAAGTCGCCGGTGGAAACAATCAGGTCCGGGTTAATCCTGCGAAGCAAACCGGTTATCTTTTTAAGCCTTCCCTCACCGATGATGACTCCCAGATGGGCATCTGAAATCTGAGCGATGACCAGTTCTTTCCTTCCTTCCGGCAGCTTCGCAGTATGGATGCGGACATCCGTCACCCGGACGTTAAGGGCCTCGTAATAGGCATAGACGCATATAACTAGAGGAATAATCACAGTCATAATAAAAACCTTATAATTCCCGGGCCAAAGAGCGCTTCTGCTCCCGGCCCATACCCGCCTCAAAAGACTATAAGCTAAGCCTCCAAAATCAAAGATTAAACTTACCAGGAAGAAGTAAAAAATAAAGCCTATCCATAGGGATGAGACATAGGTCAGCACATAACCAGGGACAAAAAACCTTTCCCAGGCAAACAGCCGGCACACTACAGGAGAGACCACCATGATGATGAAAAAGACGGCTAATACCTGATAAAAAGCACGCGGGAAATTCGTATAGGACCGGATGCGTCTGTAGAGATAAAAATGGACGCCACCGTAAATCAATGAGAATACCGAGAAGAAGATCAAAAAAGACAGCCAGCGGTTCATAATAATAACCTGCCTTAAAGAGTTTAAAAAGGCAAGAGGCTTTTATTGCTATAGACGTGCCAGGGTAATTGTTTTTAGTGTATCATTGACAGGAGGGTTAGATAAATATATGCTTTGGGTGGTAACTACCAAAGTGTGAGAAAAAATTGGCTAAAAATATCCGGTTAGTGCTTTTTTGAAGGAAAAGGTGTGGAGAAAAACAAGATCATTTATGTGGTACTAACCGTACTGCTCTCTCTTTATATTATTCCGATATCGGCCTTCGCCCGCTTGGGAACTAAAACCAGGGATTTCGTTGAGGTTATTGACAGGGTAAAACTATCTGTTGTCCAAGTCCGTGTCGAAAAAACCTTTGTCCATCCCCCAAAGCCCGGGGCCCCGGAGGGGGAGATACCGGTAAAAATTACCGGCTCCGGTCTGGTCATACGGGAAGAAGGCTATATCCTCACCTGTGCCCACGTCCTGGAACAGGCCAAAAAGATAGAGGTTATCGATATACAGGGGGAAAAATACAAAGCTGAGATCGTTGGTAAAGACGCCTCAACAGACATAGTCATTCTCAAGGTGACCGCAGCCTCCAAGAAAATCACGGCAGCAGAATTAGGTAACTCCGATCAGGTAAAACCCGGGGAGTGGGTTATGGCCTTGGGTTATCCGGAAAACCTTCAAGAAACTGTAACCGTAGGTGTAGTAAGCGGCAAAGGCAAAGACCCGAAAGGAATTGAATATATTCAAACCGATGCCCTAATAAGACCAGGAAACAGCGGCGGCCCGCTCTTAACCGAAGAGGGTAGGGTTATCGGCATAAACTCTTCTACTGCCGGAGGGTTCGGCTGGTCCATACCTATAAACCTGGCTATCTCGATTGCCAACCAGCTCATCAAGCACGGCGAAGTATTGCGGGGGTATATTGGAGTAATAGGCCAGGATATAACCAAAGAACTGGCCGCAGCATTCGGGGTTCAGACCACGTCTGGCGTCCTCATCGGCGATATGGAACATTACAGTCCGGCGGAAAAATATAATCTCATGGTCGGGGACGTAATTTTTAAATTTGACGGCCAGGAGGTAAAAAATACAAAGGAACTGGCTAGACTGGAAGCTGAAACGACACCAAACAAGATGGTTGATATAGAAATAATAAGGGATAGGGAAAGAAAAACTATCCCCATAAAGCTTGGCCAGGCCATGACCGAGGCCGGCCAAAGGGACGAAGTCGATAAGAAGTTCGGCCTTAGCGTTGAAGACATCTCAGAAACCTGGAAGAAGAAAATCAAAACGGAAAGGATAGAGGGAGTAGTCGTATCCCGCGTCCGGGCTGCCTCATCCGCCTCTGCCGCTGATCTTAGGTGGGGAGATATTATCGTGGAAGCAGATGGGGAAAAAGTCAGAAACCGACGCGAATTCTATCGACTTATAGAGAGCCTCGCTAAGAAGGAAAACATATTAATGCTCATCGAACGGGCAGGAAAAACATCTTATATTGTTCTAAGGGTCGATTAAACTCGCCGCTTGCACTCCGTTACCGGAGAGACATTACACCTCAAAGAAAGGTCAAGACATATCTTAAAATCTCTGATGGCAGAGATTCTCTGTTACTTTGCGTCATCTCCAAAAGCCTTATATCATCTCTTTTCTTTATCTCTGCGATAAGCCCGCCACCCTTAAGAGCAATGGTGGCAATAACCAGTTTCTCAGAATCGAGTATCTCCTTTACGAGCCTTTTGAATTTATCAGATAGACACTCCATCTTTCCGATCTCATCAATAATGACAAGACCTGTTTTAGGGTCTAAAAATGCAATAGAGTCGAGAAAATCTTCAAAGCCCTTAACATCAACCCCGTATCTACTTACCCGGTAATGGCTTTTTATCCCTGTATGGGAAAGAATTCCCCTTCTCCCATCAAGGCTTATCAGTTCAAACCCTTTTCTAATCCCTCCCTCTCTTATCTCCTGTGTGTAAAAACCAGCCGGATGGAAATCCCTTAACCCTGCAAAGATTTTCCCGATAAGTGTTGTCTTGCCAATGCCCGGGACTCCTGTTACCAGGATATTCTTTTTTGCTAACTTCATCATACCTCATTCTCTTTTAGGCATGTTATATGCCCTTTTGCAGACCTCCCTGCCCAGGTCCTGAACCATAGCGATGACCGCCGTCTTGCCCTAAGGGGACCAGCCCGGCCAGGGGAGGGGAGTTTCCGGATGGGAACTAACTAAAATCTTAACGTAGCCTTCAGCCTTTTAACATTGAGCAGCAAGTCCAGCCCGCTGTTTGCGCTGGTAACATGGATGTCCGCAGCGGTTATCGCATCTACAGCGCACCCCTCCCCTTCAGTGACGGCAATGCCGACATGCGCGGCCTTGAGCATCTTCCGGTCATTATTCCCGTTCCCGAAGGCAACCACGGTTTCAGCGCCGAGTTTCTTAACATATTTCTCTTTCTGCACGTCGTGTTTTTCGCCTGTAAGGATATGAATATCACAATTAACTCCGTTCAATTCTTCCTTCGCCTTCCCGAAGGTGTCGGCCGTCAATATGTGGATCTTCAAGAACCCGGCTATTTGGTTCAATTGCTCGCGTACGCCGGGCAAAAGCCTTCCGCCCACTGACAGAGTGCCGGTAAAATCCGACACCAAGTGTTCAATTCTTACCCATCCAAAACCAGGTATCTCTAACTCTAACATTGGAAGCTCCTTTCTCTGTCCAATGTATGGCAACTGTTTGGACTCTCTCTCCTATAGTGAGTAGTCATCACCCTGTCAAGCTCATTCTCTAAGAGAACTCCAGGATTCACTATTGACGATCTCGTAAAAAGCTAATTTATACCGTTAACGGTATCCTATATGCAACGAACTTGACTATAACACCAAAAAGCAGCAAAAATATTTAAAGGGCGTAGCAGGTAACTGATACCGTTTGTACTTTGATGCTTCGTGCTCGTTAAAAAGCTTGGTATGGAGGGATACGGCACTATTATTGGTGACATTGATCCCGTTTGGAAGTTT
>Ga0129302_1003455_pt1 | contig 10841 bp, 12 predicted proteins | sample BlaSprsedimmetaG_FD_94476 | JGI IMG/M metagenome (GOLD analysis project Ga0129302, IMG submission 94476) | Hot spring sediment bacterial and archeal communities from California, USA to study Microbial Dark Matter (Phase II) - Blank Spring... | ecosystem: Environmental > Aquatic > Thermal springs... | reverse complement strand
GCATTCCTCCACGGCTTCGCCGTTTACCATCGTGGCGTTGCGGCTCTTGAGATCACGCAGGCGCACACCGTCTTTCTCGGCCAGCAATTCGCAATGACGGCGCGAGGCGAGTAGATCAAGCACGCGGATGTCACATCCTTTTTCGCGTCCAATCACCAGTGGTTTCGCGCCAATCTTCCAGGTAAGGCCCGCGTCTGGTCCCGTTTTTGCGCGAATCCGAAGCATGACGTGTTTCGTTTCTCCCACTGCGGCTCCATCCGGATGCCTGCCGTTGATCCTGTGCAATAGAGTACACCAGCGCCCTCGCCGCGGCAAGCGGCGCCAGGACGCAGCGCGGGACGGGAACCGGTGCCTGTTTGCCCCGACTGCGGCGGGGGAGTATGCTGTGTGCCAATGGCATGGTATGGCCGACGTTTGGAGGATTAGAACCCTATGGCGATCAGCATGGAAGAATTGATGCAGGGCGCGCTGGACCAGCGCGCATCCGACATCCATCTGAAGACGGGCAACCCACCCATTTTCCGCATTGACGGGGCGCTGAAACGACTGGATGCCGATATTATCCAGGAAGAAGACCTGCAGGAATACCTGCGCACCATTGCGGATGAGGTGGATGTCGCCAAGTTTCAGAAGGTGATGGAACTCGACATCTCCTACATGTTTGCGGGCGTCGCGCGGTTTCGGGTCAACATCTGCCGGGATGACGGCGACACGCGCATCGTGATGCGGGTGATTCCGCTGAAGATCAAGACCATCGAAGAACTCGGCCTGCCGCTCGTATTGAAGCGGCTCTGTCAAACAAAGAACGGCCTCGTGCTCTTCACCGGGCCGACGGGCAGCGGCAAGTCCACCTCGTTGGCGGCGATGATCAATGAGGTGAACGAAACACGCCCCGACCACATCGTCACCGTGGAAGACCCGCTGGAATTTGTGCATGAGGACAAGATGGGCATTGTGACCCAGCGGGAAGTGGGACACGACACGCTGTCTTTCGCCAACGCCCTGCGCGGCGCGCTGCGCCAGGACCCCGACGTCATCCTCATCGGCGAGATGCGCGACGCGGAAACCGTGCGCACGGCCCTCGCCTCCGCCGAGACGGGGCACCTGGTCTTTTCCACCCTGCACACCGTGGATGCGGTCGAAACGCTGAACCGCGTGCTGGAGTTCTTCGAGCCGCACCAGCAGATTCAAATCCGCAAGCAAATGGCCAGCGTGCTGCGCGGCATCGTTTCGCAGCGGATCGTGCCGCTTGCCTCCGGGGAAGGCCGCACGGTCGCCGCCGAAATCCTGATCGGCACGCGCACTGTGCGCGATTTCATAGACCAGGGCAAGGCGTTCAAGGACATCGTTGCCCTGATGGAGGAAGGCAAGGACCAGTGGGGCATGCAGACCTTCGATCAGGCGCTGTTCGATCTGTGGAAGGAAAAGCGCATCTCCGCCGAGACGGCGCTCCAGAACGCGACCAGCGCCAAGGACCTCAAACTGCGCATGCAGGGGTTGAGCGGCCGGTGATTCGTTCGCGCGGCGCGGGTGTTTTTTGGGCGGCCGTGTGCGCGACGTGTGGCGCAATGGCCCCGGCCGCCCCGCAGAACCTGCTGGCCAATCCCGGCTTCGAGGAACTCGTCGTGGACCGCCCCACAGGATGGGACCTCTATGTCGAACCGATGGCTGGCGCCTTCGGCAGGCTTGACGCGGATGCCCGTTCCGGCCAATACGCGGTCATGCTCCACACGCCCCTCCCCTACGCGCGCGATCCAGCGAACAACTGGAGCCAGAACGTCATCGGCGCATACGGAGGCAAACGGATGCGCGCCTCGGCATACATCAAAGTGCGTGACGCCCAGGAGGCCGCACTCTGGGTGCAATGCTGGCGCAAACGCCCCATCAGTGTCATCGCCTCGGCCAGCAGCAGCACCAGCCAGCCCCTTTACGGCACCCGCGACTGGGAACAGGTCTCCTTCACGCTTGACGTGCCGCGCAATACGGACTTTATCACCATCCGTTGCGTCCTGCGCGGAACCGGCACCGCATGGTTCGACGATATCGCGTTGGAAATTGATCAAGATGCGGCGGAACCGCAGAAGAAAAGCAATGTCGCGCAGCCGTCAACGCGTCCAGAAGAACATTCCCGGTCAGACAAAACCGCAGTGTCTGACACCGATGTTGCTCCCTCTGCCCTGAAGGAGGCCGACCGCGCCGCAAGATACGCCACCACCCAGAGCGACGCCGACCTCGCATCGGTCGCGCGCATGGATGATGAACTGACCCGGCTGCGCGAGGCGAATATCGCCCTGGCGGAGGCGCTGGACCAGATGCGCGCCGCCCATGACGCGATGCTGCAACAACTGAGCGAACTTCAACAGCAATTGGAACAAATACGCGGGGAAACGCGCGCGCCTGCGGACCCGCGATTGCAGCAACGCCGCCATGCGCCGCCCCTCGTGCCCCTGGGCGAAGACTGGAGAAAATACCGATGATTAAACTCCTGCGCATCATAGGCATCGCCGCAATGCTGGGTTTCGTCGCCGCCGGCGTGACATGGCTGGGGTGGGACGCGGCGGGCGCGCTCCGCCGCGCCTGGCAACGCCGCCGCCTCCGCCGCAAACAAGCCGCCGACGCCGCAGCCCTCATGACACAGACCAGAGAACCCGCTGTTGAAGGCGCCTCCGCAAAAAAGAAGAATGAAGGGGCCTGATGGAGAGGCATTTGCGTAATAGGCGTTTTCGCTAGACAATAGGAAAATCTCTGTCGGAAATAGCAGGAGTTTTCGATCATAGGGTCGTCGAAAATGCCCATTTCGCAAGTGCCTCATGGAGTCATAACGACACAATGCAACGCAAACGCCGCCCCTATATCGGCATGCACTTCAAGTGCTGCAACGCCTATTTGCGCATTTACCTGAACCGGGCGGGCACGGCGTTTGAAGGGCATTGCCCAAAATGCCTGCGCCGCGTGCGGGTCGCGGTGGCCAAGGGGGGCGCGAAAGCCCGGTTCTGGTCGGCGGAATAACCGTTGCTGTCCTTGCTGTCCTTGCTGTCCTTGGAGACCTTCGGTCATGACTGTGGCACGGTCCCGCCTTCGCGAGACGCTACGGCGGACGCGCAGGAGAGCGGCCATGCCGGGGATTCCATGGCTGGCCGACCCTGACAAAGAAAATCGCACAATTCAATAAATTTTACTGTTGCGTATTATCGTGATCTACAGTATAATGTTGAGTTGTCCAGAAGTTGAATCAGAAGTAGAAGTGCTCTTTGAGGGAAGGACACATACATTAAGGCGCTTGCCGAAAACCGGCAAATCAAAGATGCCGGAGGAGGCTGATGCCATGTTTCCAAGAACCGGGAGTACTGATGCGGCGGTCATCTGTGCGTGTGGTTCGCGCATACGGGTGGCCGAGTTGTGGCTGGTGGATTCCCTCACCTGCGGTAATTGCGGGAGAAAGGTGCATGTGACGGAAGAAAACGTTTTTAAGGATGCAGACAAACCGCCCTCTGCGCTGTTGAGAATGGCCGAACGGGCCCCCGTCGCGCAACGCCATGCCATGGCGATTGATTTGGTGCGCGAAGGCAAATACGATCAGGCGATTGACGTGTACCAGAGCGTGCTCGCGGAGAAACGCGATCACCGCGACGCGTTGTACGGTGTGGGTTTTTGCCATTACAAGAAGGGCAATTTCACCGAAAGTTACCGGCTGATCAGCATGGCGGCGGCGATGGGGCATGCGGCCGCCGAACGGCTGCTTCCCAAAGTGCGCGAAAAAATGCAGCAATCCCCCTGAGTTTCTGCGGCCTTCCCTGCATACCGTTCTTATCGAAGCAGATGGGCTTCGAGGAAGGCGGTCGTCGCGTCCAGATCAATTTCGTGTCCGCCGGGATGTACATGTAATTGCACATTCTCCGGCGCGCCGAGGTCGGCGTAGGCGGGCGTGATTTCCGCCAGAGCGTGTCGCGCAAGGGGCACAGTAAACTGGGTTTCCGGCTCCTGAAGCCCATTCTGGCATTGGAGGGGCCGGGGCGCGATGAGGGCGTAAATGTCGGGGAAATCCACCAAGGCGCGCAGCCCGTCGAATTTCCAGCACATGCAATGGTTCTGCTCCATCTGGTCCATCATCGTGAGAAAGCCGGCGCTGACCGTCGCGGCGATGCGCGTGTCCATCGCGGCCAGCCACATGGCCATTTCACCGCCGAGCGAAAGTCCCGCGCAGCCGATGCGCGCGGGGTCGGCGTTGGGAAGCGATTGAAGATAATCCACGCACCGCATCAAATCCCACAGCCGCTCGCCCATGAGGGTGCGTCCTGCCTCGCGCACCTCGTGCTGGCCGACATCCGTGGAGACCACAATGAAACCACGGCGCGCGAGCGCCGCCCCGAATTGCTTGTATTGCCGCGCGGCGGAATCGAACGGCGTCATGCGATTGCCGCCGTGGCCATGGATGCACACCACCGACGGGAACGGGGGCTGCCCCTTGTCGGGCCGGGCGACAACCATGTTGATCATGCGCCCCTCAGCAGCGCGGATGCGACCCTCTTGAATGACGTAACCGGATTCCTGACGGGCCTCGCCGAGTTCCGCTTTCAAGGGGATGTCCTGTCCCGCAAGGTCTTCCACCCACAGGAGCGGACGCAGCCGCTCCCGCAAGGCTGCCTGCCACGCGCGCGCCGATGCCTCGTTTCCCGGCGCATATCGCATCGTCCGCATCGCATCGTCCGCCGCGCCGCACATCGCCGCGCACAGCAAGGCCACCAGACACCCCAAGCGCCCCGACACTCCTCTTTGCATTTCTGGAATCCGCCGCCCCTAGTGTAGCGAAGCGGCGCGCACCACGCCACAGGATTCTCCCAAATCCGCACGTAGATAGAGGCTGGCATCATGTCGTTTCTCTGAAAAGCCAAGCAATGCGGAATTATTTATGGATATGCGTTTCGGGCACAAGCCACCCGACTGAAAGCGGTGGCAAGCCACCGCAGTCCAAAGAGGCGCCTTCTTTCCGGGTTCATGCGTTTCGGTTTGCGCGGTGTAACGTGAACATGATATACTTCGGCATTAATACCCCCCGCTACGCATAAGGCCTCCGCGTGAAATTGGCAATGCCGATTCCGGGGGGCATTCCGGTCGCGACAGGGCGATGCGGACATGTTCGCGCGGGCGGCTGGAAGACCAAGGAGAGCATTCGTGAAAGAAGGCATTCACCCGGAATATGTGACGGCGACAGTCAAGTGCGCCTGCGGCAACACGTTTGAAACGCGGGCCACGCAGGCCGCTATCAATGTGGAAATCTGCTCCAATTGCCATCCTTTCTATACCGGCAAGCAGAAGTTTGTGGACAGCGAAGGCCGCGTGGAGCGGTTCCAGAGGAAATACGCCAAGTCGCTGAGTAACCGCAAGTCCTGATCCCCATGGACACGCGCATGCGCGAGAAACTTCTCGCCATCGTCGAGAAGGCCGACCGCCTCACGGCCGCCATGTCCACACAGGAAGTGGCGTCCCAACCGGAGGCGTATAAGAAACACGCCCAGGCCTACGCGGAGGTCGAAGACATCGTGGGCTGTTTCCGGCGTTATGAATTGCTGGAGAAGAGCCTGGAAGAGGCCGAGCGGGTGCTCACGCATGAAGAGGACCCGGAACTCGTCGAACTTGCGGTGGAAGAACGCGACCGGCTCCGGGAAACCCTCGAATCACTGGACCAGGAACTCCGCGTGCTCCTCGTCCCCAAAGACCCCAACGATGAGAAAAACACCATCGTTGAAATCCGGGCGGGCACCGGCGGCGAGGAGGCGGCCCTGTTCGTGGCGGACCTGTTCCGCATGTATTCGCGTTTCGCCGAATTGCAGGGGTGGGCCTTGGAGGTCCTCAATTCACACCCCACGGAACTGGGCGGATTCAAGGAAATCTGCTTTGAAATCGAGGGAGACAAGGTTTACAGCCTAATGAAATGGGAGGGCGGCGTCCATCGCGTCCAGCGCGTGCCCGACACCGAGGCCCAGGGCCGCATCCACACCTCCGCCGTCACCGTCGCTGTGCTCCCCGAAGCCGAGGAGGTGGAAGTCCATATTGATCCCAACGATCTGCAGATTGACGTGTATCGTTCCAGCGGGCACGGCGGCCAGAGCGTCAACACCACCGACTCCGCCGTGCGGGTCACGCACAAGCCCACGGGGCTGGTCGTCACCTGCCAGGACGAAAAATCGCAGCACAAGAACAGGGCGCAGGCGCTGCGCGTACTGCGCGCGCGGCTCTATGACAAAAAATGCCGGGAGGATGCGTCGGCGCGTTCGGAAAACCGGCGCAGCCAGGTGGGCAGCGGCGACCGGAGCGAGCGCATCCGCACCTACAACTTCCCGCAAAATCGCCTGACTGACCACCGCATCGGCCTGACCCTCTACAACCTCGACCGGGTGATGGAGGGCGAGTTGAAAGAGGTGGTCGAGGCGCTGAATGCCGCCGACCGCGCCGCCAAACTCGCCGCGTCCGCATGATACCGACCGTCGCCCAGCGGCTCGCAGAAGCCGCCCAGCGACTGAAACCCGTCACGGATACCCCCCGCCTCGACGCTGAAATCCTGCTCGCGCACGCCGTGGGCATGCCCCGCAGTGCGCTACTGGCGCGCATGCACGAGGCGCTGCCCGCGCCCGGGTTCGGGGAACTGCTGGAACGCCGCCTGCAATACGAACCCATCGCCTACATCGTGGGGAGGTGGGAGTTCTTCTCTCTGGAGTTCATTGTGCGCCCGCCAATCCTGACGCCCCGCCCGGAAACGGAGCACCTTGTCGAAATGGCCCTGGACCATTTGCGCGACCACGGCGCAGTCGCTGGACCGCCGCGCGTGCTGGACCTTGGCACGGGCACGGGCTGCGTCGCCGTCGCGATCGCCCACAATCTTCCCTGCGACATGATCGCCACGGATATCAATCCCGATACCGTCGCGCTCGCGCGCGAGAACGCCACGAAGCACGGGGTGTCTATCCACGCTTGCGCCGGCGATCTCTTCGATGCCCTGCCGCAGGATGCGCCGCCTTTCGATTGCATCGTCTCCAACCCGCCCTACGTCGAAGAAGACGCCTGGCCCGGCCTGTCGCCCGTCATCCGCCTGCACGAAGACCCCAGGGCGCTCCTTGCGGGCAAGGACGGTCTGGCGATCATCCGGCGCATTATTGCCGACGCCCCGGCGCATCTGCGCCCTGGCGGGCTACTCGCCCTCGAAATCGGCGAGAACCACTTCCTGCGCGTCGCCGACCTGATGCGCGTCGCCGGTTTTCGCGGCATCGCCTGCCGCCACGACCTCTCCGGAATCCCAAGAATCATCGGCGGTTTGCGTCCTTGATCGCAGGTGCTTCCCCCTGGTAGTCGTTTTCGGTCTGATCGCGCGCTTCGAGGAAACGACCCATTTCGCAAATGCCTCTACTCCTTCTTGCGTCGCGCCCGGCGATGCGAATAGTATCGCATTGAATGTTGTTCTGTAGAAGGCGTCAGTGCGATGCCGTTCAACATCATCGGGAAGCGAGAGCAATGGAAATCATCGTGGCGAAACCCCGCGGGTTCTGCGCGGGGGTGGAGCGGGCCATCAAAAGCGTGGAGGCGGCGCTGGAACGCTACGGCCCGCCGGTCTATGTTTTGAACCACATTGTGCACAATGCGCACGTGGCCAATGAACTGCGGGAGAAGGGCGCGGTCTTCGTGCGGCATCTGGACGAAGTGCCGCGCGGCGCGCACCTGCTCTTCAGCGCCCACGGCGTCGGGCCGGACCGCTGGGAAAAGGCCAGGGAACTGGACCTGCAGGTCATTGACGCCACCTGCCCGCTGGTGGACAAGGTGCATCACGAGGCGCGGCGCTTCGCAAGCAAAGATTTCACCATTATCCTCATCGGCGAACCCGGCCACGATGAAACCGTCGGCACGATGGGTTGGGCGCCGAAGCATATCCGCCTGATTCAGACCAAAGAAGACGCAGAGCGGATTGAAGTCGAAAACCCCGAACAACTCGCCTATATCACGCAGACCACGCTCAGCGTCGGCGATTGCCAGGAAATTATCGCCGTGCTACAGCGCCGCTTCCCGAAGATTCAGGGGCCGCCGCGACAGGACATCTGCTACGCCACCTCCAACCGGCAGGTCGCCGTCAACGCCCTGGCCGAAGAGGTGGACCTCGTGCTGGTCGTGGGCGATGTGGAGAGCGCCAACTCCAACCGGCTGGCCAGCATCGCGCAGGGACACGGCAAACCCGCCTACCTCATCTCCGACGCAACCGCCATTGACCCGCAATGGCTGCAAGGGGTCCGGCGCATACTCCTGACCTCCGGCGCGTCAGTGCCCGAACGCCTCGTACGCGGCGTCATCGAATACCTGCAGGGCATTGAACCCTGCATGGTCGTAGAACGCGAACTCATCGAGGAAAACGTGCATTTCCGATTGCCGAAGGTGTTCGCATAACAGGCGGGCGCGGGCCTGAAAAGGACACAAGGCAGAGACAGGACCTATGGGACAAATACGACCTGTATGAAACCAAAGCAGGATGACAAGAACAGAAAGCACCCCAAAACAATGGGTTACCCCCGCGTTCCTTTCAGGCAATCTCTTTGTCGCGTGTACGACTGCGCTCAATTCAACGCACCCAAGCCCTCCACCAGTCTTCGGATGGCTGCGATGTCTTCCTCACTGAGACGGATGTCCCCTGCATGGGCATTCTCCTCCACCTGCGCTTCATTGCGGGCGCCGGCGAGCGCCGTGGTGACGCCGGGCTGGGCCACGGTCCATGCAAGAAACAACTGCCCGAAGGTCGCATCGTATTTTTCCGCGACGGGCCGCGCCGTTTCCAGCATATCAAGCACGCGCCGCCGGTTTTCCGGGGAGAACATGGCCTTGTTGCTGCGCAGGTCGTTTTCCGGGAACACGCGATCCGGGCCGACTTTGCCCGTGAGCAGTCCCTGCGCAAGGGGACTGTAGGCCAAGATGCCGATGTCGTTGACACGGCAGAACGGCAGCACTTCCTTCTCGATGTCGCGTTCGAGGGCGTTGTATTTCGGCTGATTGCTCGCAATGCGGCCCTTTTTCATGCACTGGCGCATCAGGTCGGGCGTGAAATTGCTCACGCCGATCTCCCGGATTTTCCCCTCGTGTTGCAGCGAGAGAAGCGCTTCCATGGTGTCGTCAATCGGCGTGGTGGGATCGGGCCAATGACATTGATAGAGATCGATCGTCTCCACCCCCAGCCGCTTCAGGCTTTGCTCGCATTCATGACAGATGGATTCGGGCCGGAGATTGCGGAAGATGCGGCGGGGATTCCCCTCGTTGTCCGTGGTGTCGAAATAGTGCTGGCCGTCCTCCGCGTCCCAGCGCAGCCCGCACTTGGTAGCAACGATGACATGGTCGCGGCGTCCTGCAATCGCCCGGCCCACGACGCGCTCGCTGTGGCCCATGCCGTACACCGGGGCCGTGTCAATGCAGGTGACGCCGAGGTCTATGCCCCGCTGCATGGCGCGGACAGCCGCCTCATCATCGGGGCCGCCCCACAGCCAGCCGCCGACCGCCCACGCGCCGAAGGAAATCACCGGCACGCGCAGATTGCCCCTTCCAAGCATTCTGTACCTCATGCGCAAACCTCCTATAAGCCACAATGCCGCGCGCCGCTTGCGACAGTCTGGCGCTCGCAATGACAGACTTGCGCTTGCCGCGCCGCCTGTTTTCTAGTACTTGCGGCCCATGAGATGGCAGAGGATATAACGATCAAGTTCCTCGTAGTCACGGGCCTTGATCAATTCCGCTTCGAGTTTCTTGTCGAGGGTGCGCACTTTTTCGAGCAGCGCCTTGAAGGTGGCGAGGCTGTTGCTCAGGTGCTTGGTGTTCACCGCCTGTTTCTGGGTGCGCATGGTCTTCACATCCAGCCCGACCCATTCGCCCTTGCGGCCGTAACCGTATTCTTCGAGCACGCGCACCTGGTTGAACGCCCGACGGAGGTTGTAGGAACCGAAGGACTTGTCCTGATCAAATTTCAGCCCGCCCTGATCGTTCAGGTGCACGCTCTTCAATTTGTCGTGCGCGAGCGCGTAGGCCATGTCGTCGGAGGGGTCGAGGCCCGCGAGGATGCTGTGCGCCGTCTCGACCAGGCAGCAGACGCGGTCCGGGTCTTTGGTCATGTATGCCAAGCCGACGGCGTGTCCGATCGTCGGGATGATTGCGCTGTCCACCGGCTCATTCGGTTTCGGTTCGATGAGAATGACCATTCTGGGGTCGTAATCGAGCATTTCATTGATGGCGTCGCGGATTTGGAGCACTGCCAGCCGCGCGTTCTTGCTTTCGCGGATATACGTGCCTTCGCGCGCGAGCCACAGCACGATGGTTTTCGCGTCCAGCATGTTGGCGATATCAATACAGATCTTGCTGCGTTCGATGGCATATTTGCGGCAGGCGGGATCGTTGTTGGTGTAGCCGCCGTCAATGGTCTTCGGTGAGAACCACAGGCGCGGCGCGACGAATTCCGCCTTCAGGCCCGCGTTGTCCAGCATCTTCTTGACCCGCTTCGCCTCCTTCTCTATGGCCGCCGCCGACTTGCTGTCCAGGTCCGGCACCGCGTCATCGTCATGAAACTGCATGCCCTGGAAACCCATGCGCTTTGCCGCCGCCATCTTGCGCGCCAGCGCCTCCGGCTTGCGCACCGCCGGCCCGAAGGGGTCCGCCCCTTCGTCAATGTTCCACGGTCCGAAAGAAAACCGGTACACGCCCTTTGCCGCCGTTATGTTTTGCTTTTTGGCCATCGTTCTGTCCTCCCGCGCTGCGCGCGAATTCTCTATTGGTTGCGCTGCCATGCCCGGCGTCACATCACACAGTCCGCGTTTCGTCCCTCATGC
>Ga0129302_1003451_pt1 | contig 10847 bp, 10 predicted proteins | sample BlaSprsedimmetaG_FD_94476 | JGI IMG/M metagenome (GOLD analysis project Ga0129302, IMG submission 94476) | Hot spring sediment bacterial and archeal communities from California, USA to study Microbial Dark Matter (Phase II) - Blank Spring... | ecosystem: Environmental > Aquatic > Thermal springs... | reverse complement strand
GATTTGAGTTATGGTATCCAGGTTAAATATTCGCAAAACAAAGTTTGCAACCATGCTCATGGGCGAACTTCCAGAAAAGGAAAACAACAAAAAGAAGTACCTTGAAAAACAGGCCGAACTCAACAGCGAAATACAGGCGCTCGAACATGAAATACAACAGCTAAAGGCTGAAAAAAACTAACCCCCCCGCAAAATACAGTACTCGCACTTACCTGAAAATGAAAAGTTCAGCAATACGATAAATGACCGAAAGCATTTTATGGACACCATCAAAATGATCGCCTATCGGGCCGAAACCTCACTGGTGAATATTATCACATTAAAATCCCCCTAGGTCAGTTGTTCTGAAGCTGAAAGCGGAAGAATAAAAACACCCGAAAAATACTTTTTACAAGATTTTCTTAGCAGGTTGGAAATTCTGGCCTGGTATTTTGTTTACCTGGCCTCGATGTTTTTAGCCAACTCCCTGGTTGAGAGCAATCCGCAGGCCGCATCAATATCCTGCCCACGCGACTGGCGCAGGGTAGTCATAATGCCTTTTTCTTTTAATGCTTTTCTGAACCATTCGATGGTGGTATCATTAGATGATTGCAGGGGTGTGCCCGGGATGGGATGAAACCTGAGCAGGTTGATTCGGCAGCGTATGCCATTGAGCACACGTGCCAGCTCTTTCACATGACGCGGCGTATCGTTCAAGCCCCTGAACATGATGTACTCAAAAGAAATACGGCGCTGCCTCGAAAAATCATAACTTCTTATGATTTCAAGCACTTTGTTGAGGGGGTAAACAGTTTGTATGGGCATCAGTTTTTTACGATCCTCTTCGAATGGCGAATGGAGGCTGACAGCCAGGTGGCACTGGCTTTTTTCAAGAAATGTTTTTATTCCAGGTATGATGCCGATGGTTGAAACGGTGATACGCTTCGGACTCATCGCAAAACCGTAATCAGCCGTGAGGATTTCAAGACTTTTCATGGTTTCGTCCAGGTTGTCGAACGGTTCGCCCATGCCCATGTAAACGATGTTGGTGAGCAAATGCCTTTCGGGCAGGCTGCGAATTTGGTTCAATATCTCGCCTGCCGAGAGTTGTCCCTTAAAGCCTTGCTTTGCGGTCATACAAAAAAGGCAACCCATTTTGCAACCAACCTGCGAGGATACACACAAGGTGTGGCGGCCTGCATCGGGAATGTAGGCAGCCTCGATAAACTTGCCGCCAAAGGAGCGAAAAAGGTATTTTTTTGTGCCATCGGCTGAAGTTTGCACTTTTACCGGTTCAGACAAACCTGTATCATAATTTTCGCTAAGAAGCCGGCGCGCCCCTTTCGGGAGATTGCTCATCTCTTCAAAATCAGTCACGTCTTTTTTATAGAACCAATCGGCCAATTGGCTTGCAGCATAAGCAGGCAGGCTGAGTTGCTGTAAAACTTCCTTCAGTTCATCAAGAGATTTTCCGAATAGAGGGATTTTTTGCATGATGTCTTTTTCAAAACTTTATCTGAAAAAGAAATTTCTGACATCGTTGGCATTGACCAGAATAACAAGTGAAAGGATGATGATCATGCCCGCAATTTGTGCATACTCGAGTACCTTTTCGTTGGGTTTCCGGCCCGAAATCAGTTCGTAAAAAAGAAACAACACATGGCCGCCGTCGAGGGCAGGGATAGGGAGTATGTTTATAATAGCCAGCATGATGGATAAAAAGGCTGTAAGCTCCCAGAAAGCAAGCCAATTCCAGGTTGACGGGAAAATGCTGCCAATCATCAAAAAACCACCAACTGATTCATAAGCCTTGGTTTTGGGCGTAAACACCAACCTAAGCTGTTTAAGATAATTCCCGATGCTGGTATATCCTTTTGAGATACCGGCAGGAATGGCCTGGATCAGATTATAGTCCTTGGTTTTAAGGGTAAAAAATTCATCGAGTTGCTGAACCGGGATTACACCGATAAATCCTTCTTCGGAAACGCCAACGGGAAGACTTAAGGTGTCGTTTTTACGAACCAAACCGATATTTACGGTTTGGTTTTTATATTGTTGTATTGCATCCCTAAACTCATCGAAATACGGAAAGTGCTCATCGTTTATTGAGATAATCCGGTCGCCTTTCATGATTCCGGCTTCCCTTGCGGGCGATTCTCCCGGAAAACCGTAAACGATAAAGGGGATGCGAATGCCAATAAAGCCCAATTCGCGCTCCTGTAGCAGTGTTGAAACAAAGTCGCCGGGCACATGAATATCTACTGGTTCGCTGTTGCGGATTACATTAATGGTTTGCACATTATCAAGCACAATTTTTACGGGGATTTCACGGAAATCGCCGGTGTATTGTTGTCCATCCAAACCTGTGATCCGGTCGCCGCTTTGCAGGCCAATTGCTTCGGCCCGGGGGGTGGTAACAATTCCGTACTTCAGCTCTTCGGCCGGAAGATATTGTTCGCCCCAGGCTGCGAGCACGGCGATGTAGATAGCAAAAGCCAGGATAATGTTTACAACTACGCCCCCAACCATGATAATAAGCCGCTGCCATGCCGGTTTTGAGCGGAACTCCCAGGGCTGAGGGGGTTTTTTCATCTGATCACGGTCAAGCGATTCGTCAATCATGCCCGCAATTTTAACATATCCACCCAATGGGATCCAACCTATGCCGTAGGTGGTTTCGCCGCGTTTTATCTTAAAAAGTGAGAACCAGGGGTCAAAAAATAAAAAAAATCTTTCAACGCGAACTTTAAATATCCTGGCGGCAATGTAATGTCCGAATTCGTGGAAAATAATCAGGATGGCAAGGCTAAGTATGAGTTGTGCTGCTTTTGTTACGATTTCCATGATGTATAAAATGTATTATTTGATCAATTCCAACGCTCTGATCCTCGTTTCATTGTCAGTGTGTAAATAATCATCAAAGTTTGGTTCGGCAATAAAAGGAATCAAGTCCATACATTGTTCAATAATATCGCTTATTTGCAGAAATCCCAGCTTGTCTTTCAGAAATGCCGAAACAGCAATTTCGTTGGCTGCGTTCAACACACAGGCTGCGTTGCCTCCTTTGTGCAGCGCTGAATAAGCCAACGCCAGGTTGCGAAAATTTTCAGTATCAGGAGGTTCAAAACTAAGTATGGGATACTCAGCGAAACCAAAGCGTGGAAAATCTGAAGAAAGCCTTTCGGGATAAGACAAGGCATATTGAATCGGCAAGCGCATATCGGGCAGTCCCATTTGTGCTTTCATTGAGCCATCGCTGAATTGAACTATAGAATGTATGATTGACTGCGGATGAACCACCACTTCAATCTGCCTGGGCTGAAGATGAAACAGCCACTTTGCCTCAATCACTTCCAGCCCTTTGTTCATGAGCGTTGCCGAGTCAATGGTGATCTTACAACCCATTTTCCAGTTGGGATGCTTGAGTGCTTGCTTTTTGGTAACTGTTTCAAGCTCCTTGTGCTTCATTCCCCGAAAAGGGCCTCCTGAGGCTGTGAGGTAGATTTTATCGATGGTGTTTGAAAATTCGCCCTGCAGGCATTGAAAAATAGCTGAATGTTCGGAGTCAACCGGAAGCATTGCGACCCTGTTTCGGGCGGCTAAGTTTGTAACAAGATCACCGGCTACTACCAGGGTTTCTTTGTTTGCCAGTGCAATGTGCTTCCCTGCCTTGATGGCGCTGATGGTGGGTTTCAGCCCCGAAAACCCCACCAATGCCGAAAGCACCAGGTCAATCCCATCCATTTGCACCACCTGGCATAGCGCGTCTTCGCCGGCAAATACTTTTATATCATGGGGCTGCAATGCACTTTTGACTTTTTCATAATATTTTTCATTCCCGATCACCACTGCATTGGGCATGAACTCAATGGCTTGTTCAATGAGCAAGCCGGCCTGCGACATGGCAGTGAGCACTTCTATGCCAAAGCGTTCAGGAAACTGCCGTATAACTTCAAGCGCCTGTGTGCCTATTGAGCCGGTTGAGCCTAAAATGGCGATATTTTTTTTCATTGTCTGGTGGATGGCTGCGAATGTTGCTAATGGGTTAAAAGATCATGTAATCGCGTGGGTTTACAGGGTTTCCATTGTGCCAAAGTTCGAAGTGAAGGTGTGGCCCGGTGGTATATTCTCCTGATTCGCCAACGATGGCAATCGGCTCACCGGCTCTCACGTATGCGCCTTCTCTTTTCAGCAATACTGCGTTGTGTTTATACACGCTGATGTAATTATGCTGGTGCTGAATAACAATCACATGCCCGGTTTCGATTGTCCAGCTCGAAAAAAGCACAATCCCATCCAGGGTAGCTTTTACAACTTCATTTTCAGGAGCCACAATGTCAATTCCGTAGTGGTTCTCAACAGGATTAAACTCACTGGTAATGATTCCTTTGAGCGGAGTAAAAAAAACCATTCCTGTCGCCGGCTTTGAAGAAATCAGTTCGCTTGTGCCTGAAATTGAATACATGCGAACCTGATTTTCGAATTCTTCGCGAAGCAATGAATCGGCTTTTGAGTGGGTAATCTGGATATCGGCGTATTGCCTGGCAAGTGAATCATTCCGCTCATGATGTATGTCTTGCGGTTCTTCACCCGCAAGCACAAGCCTTAGGTTTGCAAGATAGCGTTCGTTCATAGCCAGCACATTTTCGAGGCTGTCGGCCCGCATGTGCAGATCGTAAACGTTTTTGCTCAGGTTCACATCGGTATAGCCCGGAATATATTCGCGCAAAGGTGTGAAGGCGACCAGAAGAGTTGTCAGCACAATCAAGAGAATAGCTAACGAACCCACCAGTATAAAAACATTCAGGCGCGAAAGCCGTAACGAAAGTTTTTCCTCATAGGTTTCGTCATCCCTGATTACCAAACGATACCTGACCCGCAGGCGCTGATACCAGCGCTTTTTTCTGGATTTGTCGGGTTCGGGGGTTTGTGTTTTCATGGATCAATAAAGATGAACAAAAGAGCCTGCAAATATCGTTAAAAAAACTGACCCCTGATTCTGGCCTTGTTCATCGTTTATAAAATAATATTTTTGCGCGGAATGAGTTAATAGTAAGTGTAGTCAGGCTAAATGCCGGTTTCGCCATTTATTTTTCATAAAACAACATGAACATTGAAAATTAAGTTCCACTCATTATTAATTGTTTCCCTGCTTTTGTTGACCATTGCGGTATCTTTTACTTCGTGTTCAACAAAGAAAAATACCTTTACGCGCCGGGCTTTTCATAATCTTATTGCACATTACAATCCCTACTGGAATGGTTACGAGGCCTATAAACAGGGTTTAAGAGAACTGGATAAGCAAATCAAGATCAATTATACCGAAATTCTTCCGGTTGTTGATTACGGAACCCTGCAGGATGCCCAGGCCATCAACAGTTACATGGATCGCGCTATTGAAAAAGGTTCAAAGGTAGCACAAAGGCATAGCATGTTTTTTGAGCGCCGCGAGCGTGTGCGCAGAGTTCCTGACAGTTACATGCTGATTGGGAAAGCGCATTTTTATAAGCATGATTACTTCAACGCCAGGCTGACTTTTGAATACGTTGCTACCCGCTACGAAAGACAACCAATACGCTTTAACGCCCATCTCTGGCAGGCTCGCACAGCAATCATGCTAAGGGAGTTTGAACGCTCGGTTACCATTCTTGACAATCTTCAGAACCAGGTGCGGCGTTCTGATTTTCCGCGCGAATTACACAGAGAAATCCCTGTTGTTTATGCCATGCATTTCATGGGTTTGGCCGATTATGAGGCCGCCAAACCGCATTTGCGTAAAGCTGCCGAATTGAGCCGCGACAAGAATTTTAAAGCGCGCCTATATTACATTCTTGGTCAGATTCATCAGCAGGAAGCCGCCTTTGCCGAAGCCAGCCGCTGGTACGAACGGGCGATCAGGCAAAATCCGGGTTATGAAATGCGCTTTAGTGCCATGATGCGCCAGGCCGAATGTTTCGATGCAAACAGGGGTAGCAGCCGCCAACTTGTGGCCGATCTCAACAAACTGCTTAAAGATAAGAAAAACGAAGAATACCAGGATCAGATTTATTTTGCACTGGCGCAGATTGCATTGCGCGAAAACGACCAGGATCAAGCCATCGAACATCTTCAGAGGTCGGTTGCTGCAAGTGTTTCTAACGATTTTCAAAAAGTGATCTCAGCACGCGCCCTGGCCGAATTGTATTTCGCGATCCCCAAATACCAGGATGCATATGCATACTATGATACCACCATGCAGGCAATTCAGTTTGATCATCCTGACTACTCAACCCTGGATCAAAAAACGAGTGCACTGAGAGAACTTGTTCAGCACCTGAATGTAATTGAATTACAGGACAGCCTGCAGATGATTGCCGCTTTGCCCGAAGCCGAGCGCAACAAAATTGTTGACCAGATCATTGCCGAATATAAAGCATAACAGGAACGCATTAAACGGGAGGAAGAGCTACTGGCACAGGCTGAGGCAAACTTTGTACCCCTCCCGGGACGTGATCCAAGCCGCGGCAGATTGCAACAGGTGACCGGAGCTGGCGGAGGCTGGTATTTTTATAATCCTCAGGCCATTACTTTCGGTCAATCCGAATTCAGAAGGCTGTGGGGGAAGCGAAAACTCGAAGACAACTGGAGGCTAAGCGATAAACGAACTTATGATGATTTTGGTTTGGACGATATGCTTGACCCAGAAAACGATACAATTGATGGTGAAAGAGGAGGCCGCAGAGACGACCCACTGAAAAGAGAAACATACCTGAAGAATATTCCTGACACACCTGAGAAAATTGAAGAATCGAACCGGCAAATTGCAGCAGCCATGTACCAACTTGCTTATGTTTTCCGGGAAGGATTCAGAGATTATCCAAAATCGGCCGATGCCTTTGAGGCTTTCCTTAACCGCTTCCCTGAGCACGAACAGGAACTAAATGCGCTTTACCATCTTTACACCCTCTACGTTTTGGAGAACAACAGCGCAAAAGCTGATCAGTACAGGCAAACGATCATTGATCGCTATCCCGACAGCGAATATGCTTCCATTCTTTCCGATCCGGAATATTTCGATAAGATAGAAGCCGAAAAAAGAAAAGTTCATTTGCTTTACGAAGATACCTACCGGGCATTTGAAAGCGGGCAAAACCGGATGGTTGTGATCTACAGCAACGAAGCAGAAAGCACTTACCCAAAATCGGAGCTGTTGCCAAAATTTGCTTTCCTCAGGGCAATAGCTAAAGGGCGAATGAACAATGAGGACACCCTGATTTTTCAGTTACAAAGATTTATTGCAGCACACTCGTCGAGCGAGATTGTTCCGCTTGCACAGGAGATGTTGGCTACCTTCGGCATCGAAGGGTTTGGTGAAGATGAGTTATCCTTAACCGGCGACCCGGATGCACCCGAACCTGAAAAACCCTCAATCTACTCATTTAAACCCGACCAGAATCATTTCTTTGTAGTGATAGTTAACCACAACAGCATCAACGTTGATGCCACCCGGATCAGAATATCCGACTTTAATACCAACAACTACAAACTGGCTAATTTGACGATAAATGCTGTGTTGATTGACAGCGATCACCAGATGATCTCCGTAAGTAATTTCAGGGGAAAAGACATTGCCATGGCCTATTATGGCGCAATTACCAGAAATGACTATGTATTTTCGTCTCAACTGCGCCGCGAATCGAATTATTTTGTGATATCCTCAGACAATTACCCCATCTTCTACGCCGACAAAAGTATTGAAACTTATATGAAGTTTTTCAACGAGCACTACGTTAAATAGGATTATATATTTCTTCAGTGCATCCCGCTGTTTAATTAACTTACTTATTTTTGCTCTGTCATTTAACCTGAATTCATGTCCGGGATCAGAAAAACTCAAATTGCAACAACCATAGCAGGCATTGCCCTGATAGTTTTTATGCTGTGGTATTTTTCAAACATTGTGGCATATTTTCTTATTGCCCTGGTTTTATCAATGATAGGAAGGCCGCTGGTAAAACTTCTCGGAAAAGTCCGCCTGGGTCGTTTTCGTATTCCTCATGTTTTAAGTTGCCTGATTGCACTTTTGTTTATCATTTTCATTTTTGCACTTTTCATCAGCATTTTCATTCCACTTGTTACAAAGCAGGCTGCTTTGATATCGAGAATTGACCTGGATGGCCTGAGCCAAAACCTTCGCGAAACGCTGATCTGGGCCGAAAATGCCATGCATAATACCGGGCTTTTGAAACGGGATATGACGTTGGTTGCATTTATCAACGAAAATCTTGAAAACCTGATCAACCTCGACAGGGTATCAAAGTTTCTGAACAACATCCTGGCATTTGCAGGATCATTGTTTGTAGGCATTTTTTCCATCATCTTTATCACCTTTTTCCTTCTCAAAGAGGAACATATCGTTTCCGGGATCATTTTGTTAATAGTGCCCGAAAAATATCATTACGAAACCAAAAATGTTTTTAACGAAAGCAAGCACCTTCTTACCCGCTATTTTATCGGCATCAGTATCGAAGTGCTCACCATGATCACACTCATAAGCACCGGCCTGACAATTTTTGGTATTGAAAACGCATTGCTGATCGGTTTTCAGGGTGGATTGATGAATGTGATCCCATACCTCGGCCCGGTGATCGGAGCCTCAATTGGGGTAGTGCTTGGAATTACCACAGTAATCAGCACCGGAATGTTCGATCAGATTTTGCCGGTGATGCTCATCATCATTGCCACCTTTGTTGGTTCGAACCTGATTGACAACATGGTGCTTCAGCCTTATATCTATTCAAGCAGCGTAAAAGCCCATCCGCTTGAAATTTTTATCGTATTGTTGATGGGTGGTGGCCTGGCAGGGTTCGTCGGCATGATACTGGCCATTCCCACCTACACCATTATTCGTGTAATTGCGGGGCAGTTTTTAAGTCAGTTCAGGCTCGTACAAAAACTGACCGAACGAATGCGGATGCGATGAAAATCCTATCATTTCGCGGAAGTAAAGCCCTTTTTGTCTATTGTTGGCGCTTCCTGCAAACCCTTACAATTAGCAGGCTTTTGAATCATCTCAAGCTTCAGGGCAGCTATTTTTTTTCGACCCTGATGAAGCGGCCTTACCATTGGGGGAACCCGGTGGCTGTTTCGTTTGAACCAACCACAGCCTGCAACCTCCGCTGCCCTGAGTGCCCTTCGGGAACACGAATATTAAACCGCACTCCGGGAAATGCCAGCCTTGAAGATTTTAAGATCATTCTTAAACAACTGCCTCGCGAAACAACCTGGTTAACGCTGTATTTCCAGGGCGAACCCTTCATAAATAAATATTTTTTTGAGATGATTGGCCTTGCCAAAAGGCGCCGAATGATGGTGGCCTCATCAACCAATGGGCACTTCCTCGATGCAGAAAATGCACAAAAAACCATTGCATCAGGCCTTGATATGCTCATCATTTCCCTTGACGGTACGGATGCCGTAACTTATCAACAATATCGAAAAGGCGGTGACTTTGATTTGGTTCTTACGGGAATAAAAACCCTGGCAAAGCTAAAGCGGCAATTAAAAAGAAACTCCCCGCTGGTGGTGCTGCAGTTTCTTGTTTTCAAACACAATGAGCACCAGATAAACGACATGGAAAAACTTGGGAAAGAGCTTGGCGCTGATGCCCTTGAGCTCAAAACGGCCCAGCACTACAATTATGAGGATGGCAATGATTTTATGACCGGCCTTGATAAATATTCGCGCTATCGCAAAACCGGTTCAGGAAAATATGTGTTAAAACGGAAAATGAAGAACCGCTGCCTGCGCATGTGGAACGCCTGCGTGATTACCTGGGATGGCAGCGTGGTTCCGTGTTGTTACGATAAAGATGCAAACCACTGCTACGGCAATTTGTTGCACGGCAATTTCAGGGATGTGTGGAATGGGAAAGAAGCTGATGATTTTCGCCAATGGCTTTGGCAAAACAGAAAGGCTATCGAGATTTGTAGCAACTGCCACGAATAGCAGGCATCATACAGTCATGATTTCCTGCTCTTTGGCTTCAATCAAAGTGTCAATTTTTTCAACAAAGCGGTCGGTAAGGCCCTGAATTTCTTTTTCCAGGAGTTTGACCTCGTCTTCGGGCACGCCTTCTTTTTCAAGTTTTTTGGCTGAGTCGTTGGCTCCGCGCCTGATATTACGCACAGCAACCTTGGCATTTTCAGCCTCGTTTTTAGCAATTTTCACCAAATCGCGGCGGCGTTCCTCGGTGAGGGCGGGAACCTGTATCCGCAAGATCTCTCCATTGTTTTGCGGATTGAAGCCCAGGTTGGCAGCCAGTATGGCTTTTTCAAGTATTGGAAGCATCGTTTTGTCCCAGGGCTGCACAATGATCTGGCGCGGGTCGGGAGTGTTGATGTTTGAAACCTGGTCAATGGGAGTAATCACACCATAATAGTCAACCTTAACGCTTTCAAGCATTTGGGGATTGGCTTTGCCGGCACGGATTTTATGTAGCTCGCGTTCGAGATGTTTCAGGGCATTTTGCATGCTTTCCTCAGCCTCGGCTATGACAAAAAGGGCTTCTTCATTCATGGCGCTTGATTTTTGATTCAGGATGCAAAAATAATGGAAAAGATTAAAATATGTTTTGCAACGATTCAGCAGGAAAATTTTTATTTTTGAAGATTATTGATCCGGTTAATATAATTGCAACCGGTAAACGTCCTGGAAAAATGGCTTAGTTAATGTAAACTCTTATGATGCGTACTGTAAAAATTCTATTGGTTTCAATCGTTTGCTTTATGGCTGTTCAGCAGGGTTGCCATCCTTCAAAAAAACGCAGCGACCTGCCCGAAATCCTTGAGCGCGGCCATCTTGTTGCCATTACAAGCTACAGCCCACTT
>Ga0129302_1003445_pt1 | contig 10852 bp, 16 predicted proteins | sample BlaSprsedimmetaG_FD_94476 | JGI IMG/M metagenome (GOLD analysis project Ga0129302, IMG submission 94476) | Hot spring sediment bacterial and archeal communities from California, USA to study Microbial Dark Matter (Phase II) - Blank Spring... | ecosystem: Environmental > Aquatic > Thermal springs... | reverse complement strand
TTTTATAAGGATCCGCCATTCTCGAATATTATTAAAGATAAAGTTAAAGAGGTAACGATAAAATTATATTTATCTGATGTTAATCATGAGTTATATTCAGAGGCGATCGATGTGGCTATATATGGGAAAGACATTGACGCTTATGACTTGGCTATGAGAAAATCATTTGATATGATTGACTCGAGAAAAAGAGGCGAAGCTTTGGCAAAAATATGTAAGGATTGGTTGCAAAAATGCGCGGACATGATGTAAAGAGCATATCGAGTGACCAACTCGAAAGTCATGGCGCAAGCCATGTGTCCGCTCCAAATCGAAATAATATATTACCGCATTATGAGTATCTCAAAAAATGGGAAAATAAAGTCGTTAGTAATATAAAAAATATAGATTGGAACAAAATAAATCCGGTTGTTGCCGTGTGTGAAAATAAAGAGGATTTTCATATTTTTAATTATTTACGATTGACGACTTCATACATTAAACAGGGAATGAACGATTCTAAACAATCAAGAGCAACAAGATTGGTTGTTTTAGATTCTAATACAGGAGGTATTCTGGGAATAATTCTGCATGCGGATATTTATGACCGATGGAGCCTGCGGGATAATTACATAGGATGGTTGCCAGAGCTTAGATCAAAAAACATCAACAAAATACTCCATGTACAAAGAGCCTTGCCTCTAATCGGTTTTGGGAAGTATCTTTTAGGGAAATTATTAATACTGTTATCGATAAGCAGAGAGGTTATAAAATATATGTCCCTGAAATATAGCCAGCCGATATGCGCAATAACGATAAGTGGGCTGGGTTTAAAAAGGTATCCATATTGCGAAAGGCTTCATGGAATCGAATTTGTGGGATATCATAATAAATCACAAAGAGAATGCGCGTTATATATATGTGAAACGATGAAAGGAGGTTACCGACATTTAAGGGGTGAAATTCCTGAAGAAAAATTAAAAATAAAAACTAATACAATTATCCAGAATGTAAAATATTGGAAAGAACGGTGGTTAAATCCAAGATTAGAGAAAATAGAAAACAACAGTTATGATCTTAATTTTTATAAGCTTGACAATCTTTTGGAAATAGCAAATTGACAAACTTAAACGGTTATCATGTTTTCTCTTTTGAATGTGTTGGGGTGTACTTGAAGATAGAACTTTTTCTCATCAATTATATGAGCCGTGGGGCTTCCGTTTTCAATGAGGCTTTTTCCTACATCAAGCATTCGGTGGCATCTAAAAGGCGATTTTTCGGCACACAAAAGAGCAATCCTATTATCAACACTTGCTTCTCGAATGATCCAATTGATCGCCGAATAAAACGCAACGCTGTTTTGAGAGAGTTGCTCTCTTCCTTTTTCACTATAATCAGGTTTTTTCCAACTGTGTATGTTATATTTAAGTTCCGGTTTGTGAATGTATTCAATCCCATTTTCTTTAAGAAAGTCGGCTATTTCTGGTTTAGAATAAAGAGGCTGCCATTTGCAATTCGGGCTTTTTCTTACATCAACAATTTTTTTAATGTTATGTTTTTTAAGGAGGCCTATAAACTCTTCAGGCTCCCTGCCTCCATAACCAATGGAATAAATGTGCGCATATGGTTTCATTGTCTTTCTCCTTTGTTTTTCTCTCTCATCTTTGTCTCTATATATAATATAACATTAGTCTATACAATTGTCAAGTGTTTTTTAAAAATAAATTAAAATGAATAAGTTAGATAAATAAAATGGCTAAAATAGGCAGACCATCGAAATATGACGCAATCGATCTGAAAAAAGTCGAAGTCTTGGCTTCTTTTGGATTGATCGATACGGAAATTGCAATGGTATTGGATATATCGGAAAGCACCCTTGCGCATTACAAGAAAAAACCTGAATTTTCACAGTCCTTAAAAAAAGGAAAAATCAAAGCAGACCTTAAAATAGTTGAATCTCTCTATAAAAAAGCAACGCAAGGAGACACGACTGCCATTATATTTTGGCTGAAAAACCGGCGACCAGATGAATGGCGAGATAATCGAGATATCAACCTAAAAACAAAATTAAATATTGAATTAACAGCGGCTGAAATATGGAAAGCTCGAAAAGAAGCAGAGAAAAAAATGGGAAAGGGAAAATGCAAGTCATAGAAAGAGAAAAAGCGCATACTCAAATGAATAATATTCGAGAGTTCGAGAAATGCGCTATCAGCCCATCTTATTTTGCGACAAAATATTGTCAGACTCTCAATGTTGAAACGAATGCTATAGAACAATTTCCAGCCTATGACTATCTTGTTAATTTCCTTGAAGAAAATGCTGTACCCCATAATGAGCATATCGAAAAATCAAGACAAATGATGATCTCGTGGGCTTTTATGGTATTATTTTTATGGGATTTGACTTTTAAAGGAAATATTGCCGACTTTATTACATCCAGGAAGGAAACGCTCGTTGATGACGGGGGATCGCTATCTACGCCTAATTCACTTCTTGGGCGTATTCGCTTCATGTGGGATCGGCTGCCTGCTTTCTTGAAGATGCCGCTCGAGTTCACTTTTCTTAAGATAACCAATCCAATTACCAATAGTTTCATTATCGGGGAAAGCTCGAATCCCAACGCCGGTCGGTCCGGAACCTGGCATAGGGCTCTCATGGATGAGGCGGCGCTTATTCCTAAATCGGAAGTTGTATTTAGCTCTATCTTTCAGGCTTGCAAGAAAGGAACCTATATGAACTCAACTCCTTATGGTCGCGGTGGTTGTTTTGCGAGAATAAGATTCGAAAAAGATTCGACTTTTTACAAGAGATCGTTACACTGGAGAAGACATCCGGATAGAAATGAAAAGTGGTATAATATACAATGTGTAGACATGACACCTGATCAGATAGCCCGGGAGCTCGATATTAGTTACGAAAAATCAGTTGCCGGTCAAATCTATCATATGTTCGACTTCGGAAAACAAGTCGGAGATTACCCTTATATTCCAGAATTGCCGCAATATAACGGTTGGGATTTCGGCACAGGAGCGCCTACCGTTGTCTTATGGATTCAAGAAATTCCAGTAGCCGGCCAACCTTTTCCTGAGATTCACATATTTCATGAGTTGGAAAAGAGTGAGAAAACACCTCCTTTTTTTGCAGAGTATATCAGGAATGTGCCATATAAGAAAAGGGACGAATATGGAAATGAACATTTAAGGGAAGCTATCCATTACGGTGACCCGGCGGGAAAACAGCGACAGGTAAACATGAAAAGCTGGATATCTTGGCTCAAAGAATTGGGAATTCATGTTCAGACGAAACATGGTGTAAAAATCGTAGATTCGATTATGGCGGGGCAAAGGATCATGCCATATGTCAGGGTTGACAAGAGTTGCGTTCGGTTCTTAGAATGCATAACGAGCTATAAGCACCCTACGGATGACCAGGGGCGAGTCATAGGTGATGGATATGAAGAAAACTGGGCAACTCATACAATGAAAGCGTTTGAATATTATGCTGTCAATCGTTTCCCCCTAAATAAATCCGTCATAGGAGTTTGGTGATGCCGCTATCAGTAGAAAGCATGATAACCTTGAATGTCCTTCAAAACAAATGGTGGGCCGAACAGAAAAGGAAAGAGGAGGCCGCTAATAAACTCGACCTCTATCATGATGATTATGAAGAGATTATCAGAGAAAAAATGAAAGAACTTTTCTGTAAAGCGAATATTAACCGTCTGTACTACCACGTCAATCAATCACAAAATATCCTGAAACGAGTCATAAATGAGATATCGACCATCTACAAAGTCGAACCGCAAAGAGACTATAACGAGGATAAACGCTATGAAGAAATCCTCGGTTACCTTGATCTGAACACGAAACTCAAAAAAGTCAATTGCTACGTGAACCTGCTGAATGAATGCCTTATCAAGGTTGGCGAGAGAAAAGGCAAGATCGTATACGATATCATCACTCCCAATATGTGCATGGTGCTGCAGAATGAGGATGATCCTACAGAGGCCGACGCTATCATATATACGACAACCTCGGTAAATGACGTTAGCAAAACGGATATCTTATATCACTACTGGGACGTGGAAGGCAGTTACCGGATATTTGACGGCGGCTTCAAGCTAAAAAAAATCGTCTATGATCCTGAAGACCCAAGGGCCACGAAAGGACGCTCTCCATACATTGATAAAAAGCTGAAACAGTACGTCATGCCGTTCGTTGTGTTTCGCAGGCAAGAACCGGATAGCGCCTTTTGGGATCAGGATACGGGCCGGGATCTTTACAATGCGACGATCATGACCGGGATTAAGATGACGCTCTTAGATTACTATTTCAAAGTAGCAACCTTCAAACAGATCTATACCGTTGGGGATGTGGTGGAAATTCCTAATAACCAGATATCCGATCCACTGACGATTTTCAGGGTAAGCGGTGAAAATGCAACGGTCGGCCTCCTGGATATGCAAATTAACATGAACCAATTAAAAGAGGCTATCGAATTTCAGATCAATTCGGTAATTAACAATTACGGCATATCCGCTGATATGTGGACATTGACACCCGGCGAGATGTCAGGGCGGGCGCTAAAGATTAAAAATGAACGACTGCTCGAGATAAGGGAAAACCAGCTTCCGTTTTACCGGAAGGCGGAGTTAGAACTATTCGAGATTACTAGAATCGTCAATAATGCGCATTTCAGCCGGAAGATATCCGAGAACGTTGAGTTCTCCATTGATTTTGGTGAACTGGAATGGCCGGAAGACCCCAAAGAGGAACTTAAGTTGGATATCATGAAATGGGGGATGGGATTGTATCCTACCGCTCAATTATACATGAAATATAACCCGGATATAACCGACCAGAAAAAGGCTATTAAAAAATGGCGGCAAAACATTGAGGATACCCTGAAGTTCAGGGAAGAAAATCCATCCCTGGATGCAGAATTGAATAAGATATTAGGTCAACGCGGCGGGTTCGGCGGGGCTGTGAGCCCTGAGGGCGAGGAAGAAGAGGAATAGAATGAACTTGCGTGAACATGTCCGGCGTGTCCAATTATTAGAGAACGCTGCTGCGGGCAAGGCCGGGATGCGCTTTCGCCTCCTCGAGGAAGACAAGTTATTAGGATCAGGGCATGTAAAATATATCAAAAAATATGTAAGCCTCCTGGAGGCCGATATAGCCAAAGAAGTGCTACAATCTGCGAAATTAGGAAAGGAGTTATTCAATGCCATCACAAAATGAGCTTCTCTCGCTTTTCCGGTTCGAGGTATCGCTTCTGCTGGAACAGTACAGAGGGCGCATGCTGTTGATGATTGCTAAAAATAAGAAGCTGGGTATACCGGCTAAGACGTTGAGGTCTATGAGAGAAGACCCTAAATCGAAATGGAATCTCGACAAGGAAGCTCTCAATAAAAAGATCAAAGGCGCAGTGGCTGGAATCGTGAATCAAGTCCATATCGAAGGCTATCAGCAGGGATTGAGAAAATGAGCACACAGCCGGATGTCAAATTGGTAAACAGGATAAATAGCTCGGGTCCTTGCCCTTCTTGTGTAGAAGCCAGTGGACAGCCGGCTATGATATACCAGGAATGGGCTAGTTCGCAGTGGGGCTTACCTGGCAGCGGACTCCGCTACTGTGAATCAAACTGTCATTGTATGTTAGTGCCGGAAAATATACTCCCGGAGCTTCCTTGGATAGGAAAGAGAGTCAAGCTTCGAGGCGATGAGAACACTGATATTAAGCCGGTCATTGAGATTGGGCCGAATGAAATGGAGCTGAAGATATTAATGGAAAAGTGGAATAAGCACATTGGAAAATTGCCTAAGCAGATATATTCAATGACGGCTGAAGAGGCTCTTATTTATATGGGAAAACATTTCAACACAGGAATGGAATTGGGATTAATTCCGAAAATGGACATAAAAAAATTGACACAGGAAGCGATTGGCGAGAGGTAGAAATGACGGTCGAAGTAAGCGGGATTGTTCCTACTAAGAAGATGCTTCAGGAAATAGAAGAATTCCTAATGTCCCATAAACCAATGGAAGGTATGGTTGAGGATGGGAAAGAATTGGTGCTGGAAAAGACTGCCAAAGGCTATGATTATAAACATAGAAAATTTACTCCTTACTCAAAGCGCTATGCTAAGAGAAAGGGCTCTAAACTGGTCAATATGCGGCTTTCCGGTGACATGCTGGAATCGATTATAACAGAAGTCATAAGTCATGATCACGGGCGGATAAAAGTGACTAACAAAGAAGTGATAGCCAATGTTCACAATACGGGCACGGGGAAACAGCCGCAAAGAGAATTCATGAACATAAATAAATCGAATCTAGCGAAGCTTCAAAAAAAGCATTTAGACGATCCGATCATGAAGATATTAGGGAGGGCTTAATTAATGGAATTACCAAAAAAAGTAATAATTCAATCCCATGAAGGGAAATATACAGGAGGTCAAGATGACTGACAAAAATAAACAGGATCAAAATGATCCTAAAACCAAACAGCAGGATCAGGATGTGAAAGGAGGCGATCAACAGCAGGATCAGGTCGATCCTAAGATTGCAGAGCTTCAGAAAGACCCTGATGCTGTGGCTTCGATTCTCGAGGCCAAACGGAAGGCCAATGCAGAGGCCAAGGCTTACCGTGAGAAGTTGGAAAAACTCGAGAAAGAACAGCAGGAAGCTGCTAATAAAGCCCTGGAAGAGCAGGGAAAGTACAAGGAGCTTAATGAGAAGCTCAAGACCGAGAAAGACGAAATAATCGTAAAATTCAAGGCTAAGATCGTAGAGATGGCGCTTACGAATGAGGCTATCAAGGCAGGGATAAGCGATCCCGATGTGGTAGCCATAATCGACGTGAAAGATGTCAAGATCGACGATGACTTCAATGTCGAGAACGCTGCAGAAATCATCGAAGCCTTCAAGGAAGCGAAGCCCCATTTTTTTGGCGATGTCAAAGAGGATGGTGATTCTCTTCCACCTAATAATCCCAAGCCTGGGTTGACGAAGGTCAAGGGAAATTTCCAAGACCTCAATCCTATCCAAAGAATGGCGCAAGGATTGAAAATAAAATAACTAATATTGGAGGTAAATTCAAATGGCTATGACGCTGATTGAATACATGAAAACCAGTCAAGACCCGTTGCAAAGCGGTGTGATTGAGACGTTTGCGCGCACTTCTCCCATCCTGCAGGACATGCCTTTCATCGATATCGAAGGCGCCGCGCTGCCTTATAATCGGGAACAGAGGCTTCCCGGGATAGCTTTTCGTGGGCTGAATGAAGCTTACGACGAATCGACCGGAGTGGTCAATCCTCAGGTTGAAAAACTCAAGATCATGGGAGGCGATGCAGATACCGACCGCGCGCTGATGAAATGGGAGAAGAATTTCGAAGAAAGACGGGCAACTGATTTGGATATGAAGGCCAAGGCTGCCGCGCTCTATTTCACGAAGTGCTTTTTCGACGGGGACGAAAGTTCAGACCCTAGACAGTTCGACGGGCTGAACGCACGGCTAACCGGAAACCAGGTTATAACTGCCGGCGCTGACGGCGCCAATCTTGATCAGAACCTGCTTGACCGGACGATTGCGGCTGTCAAGGGCACTCCCGATGCACTCTATATGGGGAAGAAAATGCAGAGACAGATCACTCATCTTTTTCGCAACTCCTCTATCATGAGTGATACGAAAGACGCTTTCGGAAAACAAGTCCTGACCTATGCCGGGGTTCCTATCCATCTCATAGAGGAAGATAACGACGATAATGAAATCCTTGCCTTCGACGAAACTCAAGGAAGTTCTGTTGGCGTTTGCGGCTCTCTCTATGCGGTGCGGTTTGGCGCACGTGAGTTTATTTGTGGGCTTCAGACGGAACCTCTGAATACACGTGATCTTGGTGAACTTCAGACGAAAGCTTGCTTTAGAAGTAGAATTGAATGGTACGTATCTATCGCAGTGTTCCAGGTGAAATCCGCAGCTAGGCTGAAGGGCATAACCGTTATTACCGGAGTAAATTAAGGAGGCAAAAATGAGTGATGCAATATATGATGTACTGGCAGAATTAAGGGCTTTGGGTTCTCAGGCTGCGGGGACGGAGTACGGAACCGGAAAGGATGTCGGACCGACACAAGTAATCAAGGCCGTGTCTATCGTGACCGAAGTGGGAACAGACGGAACCCTGACGCTCAACCTTCAGGGATCAAGCGACAACTCGACTTTCTATGATATTCCTGGCTCTAATTTTCTCGATCCTTCAGATGGCGACGTAATCGATGCCGTCGGAAAATACGAAGTCTTTTTCAAGACCGATTTCCGGTATATCCGGACAAAGGCTGTCGTGGCTACCGCAGCTATCACCCATCAGGTATTCCTCACCACTATCACACCTGGAGGATAATATGATCTATATGATTAAACACCCTGATGAAAAGTTTGAGGGCTTCATTCTCGGTGTCCAATTCTTCTCAGGGATAGGGAGCACGAACAGTTTCACGGATGTGCAGAATGCAGCGAAGCTTTGCAAGGGAAAAGTTACCCAGATGAGCGCTGATCCTGCCGAAGCTAAAGAGGAGCCTGATGCAAAAGAGCAAGCAAGCGAAGAAAAAGCGCCGGAAAAGAAAACGGCAAAAGCTAAATCGAAACGGAAATGAAAACCATCAAGCTAATAGAGAACCAGGCTGTAAAAATGCTGGATTATCCGATTGAGATAAAGGTATATGAAGGGGGGGCGCAGCTCGTCCCCTCTTCAGCGACAATAACGGTCAAGGACCCGAACGGCGTGGTTCAGGTGGAAGATGCTGTTATGACAATCGAAGATGGTGTCGGAACCATGGTTCATTCCCTGTCTTCGATACATACCGCCGATCTGTGGGAGGATGCGATAATCGAGATATCCTATGTTGTTTCCGGGGTGACGTGCAAAGCGGTTTTCCTGTTCGATGTCGTACTGAATAAGCTCGAGGCGTCTGTGACCGACGATGATTTGAAAGAGTATTTCCCTCTTTTGGCTACTGAGATATGGTCGGGCACATCCAACTATGACGACCAGATTCAAGAGGCTTTTCGAATGATCAAACGTGACATCAAAAACAAAGGGAAGCGTCCGGCGATGCTGATTGACGGCATGCAGGTGAGAGAGCTCGTGATATTCAAGACATTCGAGATAATTTTTTTCTCTTTTGCAAAGAACGAGGATAGCATCTGGTGGACGCGCTACCTCGAGATGAAAGAGAAGTATAAGACAGCTTTCGAAGCGCTGCGGATTAAATACGACGAGGATGAAAGCGGAACTATCGACTCGGATGAGGACGAAACCCTGGGGCAAGTGACACTGGTAAGATAATGGGCGTTATCAAGACGATAGTTGAGGCGGTTGAGGCCAGAATGGCAATCTTAGGCTACACGGTCATTGAGGATGTGTTTGATTTTCAGACCGCGCCGGACTCGATAATCGACAAGGCGTACCGGATTGAAGTTGAGGTTGGAAAGAATGACTACCATATGTTCAATATCGCGAACACGAAAGACCGTCTCTCGATCTGGATAGCCTATAAGGCTTACCGGGAATCACGGGCTGAATGGAAAGGCGCGTTGGATGACAGAGAGACGATTGAGAAAGATTTGATTAATTCCGCTGCAATCACAGGGCTTTCATCCGATCCGATATTGACGCTCGATCAGGAGGCTTCAGGTCAAAAATACCTCGAGGACTACTTGATATCCAGGCTGGTTTTTACGGTCGATTACATTCGAGACATATCGCCAGGCTAGACTTGAGCGATTTTGGGAGGCTACTATGAAAAAATTCATATGGCTTCGGGACTCATGCGAACCGCGCAAGGGGCCGAAGCTAATTAAAGGACAGGAACATAATGTCAAGGACTACCCGGAAGCAGTCATTGAAGAGTGGATCAAAACCAAGGCTGCTGAATACGTGGAAACTAAGGCTGTGGCTTTGGATGGTCCGAAAAAGCCAGGAGGTAAGTAACGATGGCAACTCCAACGATACCAGAAAAAAGATTGATGGCAGCCGGCGCGGTGAAAGCGGCTGAATGGGGTACGGCTCTGCCCGTAGGCGCCGGCGCCGGTGTTTTGATAGAAGATGACGGCGGGCTCGGAGGAGCCAGAAAACAAGCATACCTGCCGGCGAAAGAAGCGGATACCCCGCTTGTCATGGAAGGCGACCTTGGGCCGATCGATCCGGTGGAATTCTCGCCGGCTTTCACGATGCGGTACGATCCGGGAGCTCTGGGAACGCTGATTGCTCTGCTCTTCGGAACAGCGGGGGCGCCGGCGCAGCAAGGCTCAACGGCGGCCTATAAGCATACGCTTCAATGGGCTGATGCTATTTCCGGCCTATTCGCTACTTTCGTGGTCGAGCGTCCCGGGAAGATTTGGGAAGTGGCATCTGCGAAAGTTCAGGGCTTGGAGCTCTCGATTGGAGACGGCCTGCTCAAGGGCGCTATTAATCTGAAAGGCAATACGATTATCGATAACTCGGCCGTAAATACCTCGACTCAAGTAGACGCCCTGACTTACAAGGACAGGGGAAACAGGATCAAGTTCACCCAGGGGGCAATCAAGATGAATGCTCAAACAGGGGGTGATGTGGCATCCGAGACAGCACTCGAGGTCAATGAAATATCGGTATCCTACCAGAGACCGACCGACGGACTGCATGCAGCCGGCGCGGCTACTATCATCGAACCGAATGAGAATGATCAGGGAAACATCACGATCAAACTCGGGTTTCCTCGGATGAATACGGTCAACGCCAATTTTCTTGCTTCCTTCATAGACCGGACGGAACAAAAAGTGTTGGTCACATTCGAGGGCGCCGTTATCGCCGATCCCTACAAGTATACTC
>Ga0129302_1003442_pt1 | contig 10861 bp, 11 predicted proteins | sample BlaSprsedimmetaG_FD_94476 | JGI IMG/M metagenome (GOLD analysis project Ga0129302, IMG submission 94476) | Hot spring sediment bacterial and archeal communities from California, USA to study Microbial Dark Matter (Phase II) - Blank Spring... | ecosystem: Environmental > Aquatic > Thermal springs... | reverse complement strand
TTCGTCGGATACCTACCGGAGGGGAGTTCGAAACGTCGAAGCGGGTGCCCGGATGCAACCGGGCTGTTAAACAAGGCGACTCGAAAAACGGAGAACGGGAGAATTCGGAAAGGACATTTTCGGAGAGCGCGCGCAACCACCAGGGTTGCACCCGAACCCCAGGCGGTGGGTTTCGAAATAGAGAATCAGGTTAAATGTGCGGGCGGGCGTAAGTCGGCGTGGACACGCCAGAAACGACGAGACCCCGAGGGGATCACCCCACGGGGTCTTGCGTTAAACAAGAACCGCTGAAATCAGCGGATTGAATTTTGGCTCCCCAGCGCGGACTCGAACCACGGACCCGATGGTTAACAGCCATCTGCTCTACCAACTGAGCTACTGGGGATTATGTCTAAAAGAACGCTTCCTTCTCGCGAAGGAAGCTTCTACCAGACCGGGGGTACTTTTTCAACTGTTTTTAACGGCAACTCGTGCAGGTGGTCAGTTCCGCGAAGGGCACCCCCGTTTTCTCTGAAATCCATTCAAGCTGTGCTTCCGGCGCGAAGTACCGGCCGCAGACGGAACAGGGGACCATCTTGAACACCTTGTTCCAGATAATCCGCCGATCGCCTTCTTCTTCCATTCGTACGTATCCCGTGGGACATGCGACCGCGCACGCACCGCACCCGATGCAGGCGGCGGGATCGAAAACGATGCGCGGTTCTTCCAGTTCGCGCCCGGGCCCGCGATCTTCAAAAGCGAGCGCGCCGACGCCGACTATCTCGCGGCAGGTCCTGACGCACAGTCCACAGAGGATGCAATCATGCTCTTCGATTTTTACTTCGGGCAGTTCAATGCCCAGGGACGCCGCCACGTCTCTGACCGCCTTTGTTCCGGGATGCTTTTTCAGGAGCAGCGAAGCGGCGAGTTTCCTGCTTTCCTTCACCGCGTCCGAATCGGTCTTTACTTCCATGCCGTCCGCCACGGGCGTTGTGCAGGACGCCGCCAGTGTCCATTTTCCGTTCGTCTTCACTTCAACCGTGCATAACCGGCAGGCGCCGAAGGGAGTCAGATTATCATTATGGCACAGGGTCGGGATCGGGATGTTCATCTCCCTGGCATTGTCCAGTATCGTCGATCCTTCCGCGGCCCTAATCTTTTTCCCGTCTATTTGTATGGTAACCATTCTATTCCCCTTTTACTCTTCTGGAATATAAATACGCGTCCGTCAGGCCTCGTTCCAGACGACGAGACGGTAACACCGGAGACACCGCTTCGCTTCATCCATGGCCTGCGCCGGCGAGAAACCGTTTTCGGCTTCTTCGAACCCTGACGCCCGTTCTTTTGCGTCCATCATGCCCGCGTCAGCCGCGGCGGCCTTAACCACGAACCCCCTGTTTCTTTGTCTGGCAAGGTCAACACCCTCGAATGAAAGTTTTTCCACTTCGGGCCGTCTTCCGTTCAGGTAAGCATCGATGCTCTCCGCGACGCGGTTTCCCGCGTCGAGAGCCTCGATCAGTGTGGCCGGTCCAAGCACGCAGTCACCACCGGCGAATAGTCCCCGAACCGAAGTTTCAAAGGTATCGGGATCGGCCTTGATCGTGCCCCAGGATGTTGTCGCAAGTTTTTTCGTGCCGCTTACGACGGGAAGGACGGGCTTCTGGCCGATCGCCGGAATAATCATGTCCGCCTTCACCTGGTATTCCGAACCCTTCACGGGCACGGGACGCCGCCGTCCGCTTTCGTCGGGGGCGCCGAGTTTCATTTTTCTGCACTCAACCGCCTTGAATTTGCCCTTGTCGGCGATGATTTTCACGGGCGCCGCCAGGTAAGTTATCTTCACGCCTTCCTCGAGGGCCGCTTCGACTTCCTCCGCTCCCGCGGGCATTTCCTTCCGGGTGCGGCGATATATTATTTCCACATTCGCGAAACCCAGCCGTTTGCAACTGCGGGCGCAATCCAAGGCCACGTTGCCACCGCCGATGACGACCACCTTCTTTTTCGGTTTCACGGGATTTCCCAAGTTCATGTCGCGAAGGAATTCCACACCGTCCACGAGGCCTTCGCATTTCTGCTCTTCTCCCTCAACGCCCATGGCATTACCTTCGTGAGCGCCAACGGCGACGAAAACCGCCTTGAACCCTTTTTTCTCAAAGGCCTTCATGTCAAGCTTGTCGATCCTGCTGTTCATCTTTATTTTCACGCCGGACCGCTTGATGACGTCCACTTCGTGATTCAGCACTTCGTCGGGAACGCGGTATTCGGGAATGCCGGCCGCGACCATGCCACCGACCCGCGGCAACGCTTCAAATATGGTCACGCCGTATCCTTTGCGGCGAAGGCGGTAAGCAGCCGCCAGTCCCGCCGGTCCGGAGCCGATGACGGCAACATTTTCGTTTTTCTCGGCAACCGGCGTTTTGGGAACCGCCGCGCCTGTTTCCTGTTCCTGGTCAGCGGCCGCTCTCTTGAGAAGCCGTATGGCAAGCGGTTCATCAAGACCAGCCCTGACACAGGCTTCCTCACAGGGATGGGTGCACGCGCGTCCGATTGTTCCCGGCATAACGCATTGGCGACGGATCAACTCGAGTGACTCCGCGAAACGACCGTTCCTGATCAGTTCAATATAGCCCGGAATGTCAAGACTCGCGGGGCAAGCATTGACGCACGGCGCCGTCACTGTAACCTCATACGAACTGTCGTCGATCGACCGTTCGCCCTTCGCCAGCGCCTGGAAATCGGCCTTGAAATATTTGAGGGCGTCGATGACGGGAGTGAAGACTGTCTGGCCGAAAGCGCATTTACTATTGGCTGCCGCCTGCTTCGCCACGTTATTCATGTCGGCGATGATGGTCTTCGAAGATTCACCGGCCGCGAGACTGTTTATCATGTCCAGGAGCGTGTCGATTCCCAGCATACAGACCGAGCACTCACCGCAGGATATTTTCCTCGCCTCATTCAGATATCTCACGGTCAGAGAGAGTACGTCCTGCTTCGAATCCGTCAGCACCAGCCCGTTCCACGCCATGACGGCCGCGGGCGACTCTCCCGTTCGAAGTCTGGGAAACAGGGGCTCGGCCTTTTTCGCTTTCGACGACGCGCCTTTCCTGTTATCGATGATTTTTCCATCCCAACTGCTGAATGCAATATTCTTCATGCCTGAATCACCTTATGCGTTTTCTGCCTCGTTAATCCGCAAGCTCCAGTTCATCCCAGGAATGGAGACCATCCACCCTGTCGACGAGTTTCTTGTATTCAAGGTTTACCCTCTTCTGAACAGACTCGATGGTTTCCGGCGTCAGGTGCCTGAACCGGCCCTGTTTTTTAATATATTGTTCGACGGGCCTGAGCGGTTCGGGTCGGTAAGTAAAGCGGTACCTGCCGTTTTCCACTTCGTAGAGCGGGAATACACCCGACTCAACGGCGAGCCGCCCCATCTTAATGCATTCCGCCGACGGAATCCGCCATCCGGTCGGGCAAACGCTCATGCAGTGAATAAAGCTGGGACCTTTGAATTCCCGCGCTTTCTTGACCTTGTTCATGAAATCAACCGGGTAACTTGGACAGGCCGTGGCAATGTACGGAACATTATGGGCCACCATGATCTCGGCGACATTTTTCTTCCACTGGTTTTTACCGATACTGGCGGACCCGGCGGGGTTCGTCGTGGTTGACGCGCCGAAAGGCGTCGCGCCCGACCGCTGAATACCCGTGTTCATGTACGCCTCGTTATCGAAACAGACATACAGCAGGTCGTGTCCACGTTCCATGGTCCCCGACAGTGCCTGCAGCCCTATGTCGAAGGTCCCCCCGTCGCCGCCTATGCAAACAGTCTTCACGTCGCGGTCGGCGATTTTCCCCTTCCGTCGGAGAACTTTCAGAGCGGCCTCAACACCGGCGCCGACTGACGCGGAATTGGGAAAGGCCACGTGAATCCAGGGAAGTTCCCAGGCCGTCGTGGGATACATGCTCGAAACGACTTCCATACATCCCGTCGCGTTGACGATGATCGTGTCCTTGCCCAGGGCCTTGCACATGAGCCGGATGCCCAGAGCCTCGCCGCATCCCTGGCAGGCGCGGTGTCCCGGACTGAAATATTCTTTTCTGTCCGTAAGCTTCGGGGCGTACAGATCAAAATTTTCGACTATATTCATGATCCCCTCACTCCGTATATTTCGTAATCATCCTTGGGTTTCGTCTTCAGGGCCTTCTGCGCTTTTTCGACGATCTTCACGAAATCTTCGACGCGGACGTCCCTGCCGCCCAGACCGATAATCTCGTTCATGACAAACGGTTTGTCCGGCTCATTGTACAGCGCGGACCGCACTTCCGAAAAGGCTGGACCACCCGGCCCACCGAAGGAAACGGCCCTGTCAAGCACCACCAGCACCTTGACGCCCTTCACGGCCTTTTTCAAGTCCTTGAAGGGAAAGGGTCGCCAGAGGCGCAGTTTCAACAGTCCGACGGGAACGCCCTGTTTTCTCAGCTCGTCCACGGCCACTTCCGCCGTTTCTCCCATGGAACCCATACTCACAAGCGCGATCTCCGCGCCTTTCATTTTGCATGACTCGATAGGTTCATAAGTACGACCGAATTTCTGCTTCCATTCCTTCCAGACATCGAGGATGACTTTCCTGGAATTCTTCAACACCTCGTCTTTTGCTTCCATCGCCTCGTTGAATATATCGGGCAGTCCCAGGGTACCCATGGAAACAACCTTGTCGGGATGAAGCGTCGCCAGGGGCTTGAAGGACGGCAGGAATGCGTCAACTTCGGCCTGGTCGGGCATTTCCATGGGCTCAACAACGTGGGTAAGCTGAAATCCGTCCAGGTTCAGGTTCACCGGCAGCATGACGTCGCGGTGCTCGGCGATCTTGAAGGACTGGATGGACATGTCGATCACTTCCTGGCCGTTATTGGCGAACATCGATATCCAGCCCGCGTCACGCTGGTACATGACGTCACTCTGGTCGTTCCATATGTTGATCGGCCCCGACAGGGCGCGGTTGCCGATGATCATGACGATGGGGAGCCGCATGGCCGAAGCAATGGGGATGATTTCCGTCATATAGGCAAGGCCCTGTGAACTGGTGGCCGTGAAGGCCCTCGCGCCGGTTCCTGAAGCACCGCAACAGGCGCTCAGCGCCGTGTGCTCCGATTCCACGCAGATGAACTCGGCGTCGAGCCGCCCGTCCGCCACGATATCGGAAAGATGCTCCGGGATGTGGGTGTTGGGCGTTATGGGATACGCCGCTATTACCTCGGGACGGCACAGTGCGACCGCTTCAGCGGCGGCGAGCGCTATTTCCATTCCTATTCGTTTCGACATCTGCTATCCCTCCTCGACCATGGTTATGGCGCCGGACCAGCATTCATGGGCACAGATTCCACAACCTTTGCAATAATCGAGATCGGCGTGAAAATAGCCTCTTTCGTCCTGGGAAATACAGCCCTCGGGACAGAAAATGTAACAGAGGCCGCAGCGGATGCACTTGCTCTCGTCAAAAATGGGTCGATCCGCCCGCCAGGAACCGGTCTGGTATTCCCGGGCACTTCCCGGTCGAAACACCATTAAGCCGGGATTAACGTCCTGCCAGTCTTCCGGCCATTTCTTCTTTTTTTCCATTGGATTTCACCCTTGCGATCGTTTACGCTGCTTTCGAAATTTTCAATTCTTTATATGCTCTCGTCATGGCCTTTACGTTCCGCGGGGCCAGGCGGCCGAACCTGTTTTTCAGAGGGACCTCCGCCGATTCTATTTTAACCAGCTTCGTCGCCCGCATGAGGGCCCCCAGCATGGTGGTGTTCGTGATCGGCACGCCCAGTTCTTCGCGGGCGATATGCGCCGCGTCGACCGTGGCGATGGTTCCCTTGAAACCGGTTTTCTTTCCGATCTCCGCGGGACTCTCGACGGTGTTGACAATGAGAATGCCGTCGGGTTTCAGTCCCTCGACCACGTTGACCGTGCTCATGAGGCTGGGATCGAGTACAACCACCACGTCCGGTTTATAAATACCCGACCTGACCTTGATCCGCTTGTTGTCGACCCGGTTGAAGGCCGCCACCGGCGCTCCCCGCCTTTCGGGACCAAAACTGGGAAAACCCTGGGCGAACTTGCCTTCTTCAATAGCCGTCAGCGCGAACATCTCGACCGATGTCACCGCTCCCTGACCACCCCGTCCGTGCCACCGTATCTCAACCATACAGAAAATCTCCCTGCGTTTTATTAAAGTGGTTCATGTATATTAATATGGATACACCTGTCAACAAAAGTTTCGAATAAAATTCCCGCGTCCTTCTAACAGCGTGCATTTACACAAACATAACCGGCAGAAAACCCGTGAATTAGAAAGCTTTGCGAAACCCCCTTAATCATCATACCGGAGCAGGCCGACTGTAGCACCCGTAAGAGTGAATCCGGAAATCGATTAATAATACTGGATTCCGGTTTTCACCGGAATGACAAAAATGGGGGGTTTGTGTACTTGTGCGAAAGTACCGGCTCAGAGATCCACGCACGCCCGGACTACGGCGTTTCACGGTTGACTGTCTCGTACAGGTCCCCGCCCACGCAGTCATTGATGACAACGAGCGGAAAATCAACGACGGCAAGTTCCATCATTGCCTCGGGACCTGCGTCTTCGTACGCTATGATACGGGCCTCGCGGACACACCGCGACATGAGCGCCGCCACACCGCCGGGAGCGCCGAAATACACGGCGCCATGCCGATCAATCGCATCGCGGACCTCGCGGGAGCGGCTCCCTTTGCCGATCATGGCCCCGAGGCCTCTTTCAAGCAGCATCGGCGTGTAGCGATCCATGCGGCCGCTCGTGGTGGGACCGATAGAACCGATGACGCGGCCCGGCGGAGCCGGCGTCGGAGCGGCATAAAAGAGCACCGCATTGTCAAGATCAACCGGAAGATCCCGGCCGGCCGTCACCGCCTCGTACATTCTCCTGTGAGCAACGTCCCGGCCCGTAAGGACGGTGCCCGTGAGCAAAACGCGGTCTCCCGCCCGAAGGTTCCGGCGGGTCCGCTCGTCAAGAGGCGTGTGAATAACGACAGGTTGCTTCATTGGTTTCTATCCCGCGAAAAAATCGCCGCCGGCACCCGCAGTTGAAACATGTCGCGACGCCCGGCGGATATATTTTTTATATAATTATTTCCCGGTGCCGCGCCACGTGACATTGAATATTCACCGCCACGGGCAGTGACGCGATATGACAGGGAATCATGTCGACGTGAACGGCAAGCGCGGTGGTTGTACCGCCGTATCCCTCAGCCCCGATACCGAGCGCGTTGATGTCGTCCAGGAGTTCCCGCTCGAGCGCCGCCAGGCGCGGATCCTTTTCGTTGGGACGTCCCGGCGAACGCGCAAGCGTCTTTTTCGCCACGATGGCGGCCGCTTCCATGCTGCCCCCGATACCCACGCCCACGATGATCGGCGGGCAGGGATTGGGACCGGCGCGCCGCACCGTTTCCACAACGTACCGCTTGATGCCTTCCACGCCGTCGGAAGGCGTGAGCATCGCCATAGTGCTCATGTTTTCACTGCCGCCGCCCTTGGGCATCACGAGAAGGCGCAGGCGGCCGCCCGGCACGATGTCCACGTGGATGACGGCCGGTGTGTTGTCGCCGGTGTTCACTCTCGACAGGGGGTCACAGACCGATTTTCGAAAATACCCTTCCTTGTAAGCACGGCGCACGCCGTCGTTGACGGCTTCGACGAGCCCCCCGCCCACCAGGTGCACATCCTGCCCGATTTCAATAAATACGACCGCCAGCCCCGTATCCTGGCAGAGCGGCAATGAGTCGCGGGCCGCCACGTCGATGTTTTCAACAATCTGGTCGAAGGCCCATCGCCCCAGCTCGGAATTCTCGGCATCCCGGGCCGCTTCGATGACAGCCCTTACGTCGGCGCCGAGCGTCCTGTTCGCCTCGACAAACAACTCCTTCACTTTGTCGGCGACGAGAGAAACCGATATTTCACGCGAAGAGCCCATGAACGGACCTATACCCCCCGCCGGAATTCTATGGCCTTCGCCATCGTCATTTTATCGATGTACTTGAGGTTACCGCCGAGGGGAACGCCGAGAGCGATCCGTGTCACCGTGACATCCATTTCATTGAGAAGCCGCTTGATGAGCAGGGCCGTCGTTTCTCCCTGGACACTTGGATTGGTTGCCACGAGCACCTCCCGCACACCGTCGTCTTTTACCCGTCGCGCCAAGTCGGCCAGGTGCAGTTGTTCGGGGCCGATACCATCGGCGGGAGACAGCACGCCGTGAAGCACGTGATACGTTCCCTTGAAACCACCGCTTTCCTCGATTGCAACCAGTGAATCCGTGTCTTCGACCACGCAGATGATACCACGGTCCCTTGATGCGTCGCGGCAGATATCGCAGAGATCCTGCTCCGCCAGGTTATAGCAGACGCGGCACAGGGTGATCTTTTTCTTCACTTCAAGAATTGTTTCGGCAAGCCTTTCCATGTCGGGCGTGGATGATTGCAACACAAACGCGGCGAGCCGGGCCGCCGTTTTTTCTCCTATGCCCGGAAACTTGCTGAATTCACCGATCAGTCTCCTGATCGGCAGAGGATACCCCGTCATAACACCTTCTTTCTTCCTGATCCGGCACGCTTCGCCGGCACGGTCGAACCCGTTCTTCCGGTTGATGCTACATCAGGCCCGGTATATTCATCCCTCCGGTGACCTTCGCCATTTCTTCGCGCGTCATTTCCTGGGCCTTGCGAATACCCTCGTTGACCGCCGCGATGACAAGATCCTGGAGCATTTCGACGTCGTCGGGACTGACCACGTCCCGTTCTATCTTCAGCGATTCCAGCTCAAATTTGCCGTTGACCACCGCCGTCACCATACCGCCGCCGGACGAAGCTTCCACTGTCCGCTTCTCCAGCTCTTCCTGCATTTCAAGCATTTTCGCCTGCATCTGCTGGGCCTGTTTCATCAGTTTTCCAAAATTCTGGGACACCCTCCACCTCCTTACGAACGCGAACGTTCTTCCTTGATTCTCACATCCCGTACTTCCGCCCCTTCGAAGGTGTCAAGCACCTTCTGAACCATGGGATGCCGCAGGGCCTCACTCTTGATTTCTTCAAGCGGACGCTTTCCGTCGGCATTGCCGTTCACCCCGTTTCCCTTGTTTCGGCCGTTCATTTCTTCTATCCGAACCCTGACCTCGCTTCCCGCGCATTCCGACGCCACGCGGCTCATAAGTTCCAGCGCTGCCGGTTCCCGCAGGTTGTCCAGAAAGACGAACCCTTGAGGGAACCCGATTTTTATAATTCCTTCCCCGGCCGCAAGTAAAATACCTTCCGACATCTTGGAAAAAAGAATGGGGTTCTCCTGCTTCAACCGTTTCCGAAAGAGTTTCCACAGCCGATCCTCTCCGGTGACGTCTTCCTGCTCAACCGGCTCCTCTACCGGCGGAGGCGGTTCCTCCGGTCCCGGTGTTTTTCCCGGCGCTTCCGGACGTGCAGGAGCTGTTCGACCCCGGCTCCCCCCTGAACGCAGGCGGCTTTCAAGGGCTTCGAGGCGATTGATCATTTCATCGACGGGAATAATCGGCTCCAGTGTAGCCATTTTCACGAGCAGGTACTCGAATTGCAGCCGGGAATCGGACGCTCTTCGCATGTCCTCGTCTCCCGCCAGGAGCATTCCGAGCAGACGCTCAACCGCCTCGGCCGGAACCGTTTCGGCCCGGCGACGCAGTTCCCGCCGTTCGTCTTCGGTGAATTCCTCCAGGAGCTCGTCATTCTTCGAAACACATGCCGTCAGGAGACCCATCAGGGCGCGGGTAAACGTCTGGTAAAAACGCCGGATGTCTTCTCCCGCGTAGTACATATCGTTTACGATTTCTAGGCATGCTCCGGCCCTGCCGTCCAGCACGGCCTGTAACAGGTCCAAGATGTACCCGCGATCGGTAATGCCGAGGACGGCTTCAATGTCGCCGTCTGCGATCGTTTCACCGGCATAGGAAATCACCTGATCGAAGAGACTCTGGGCGTCGCGAAGGCTTCCCGCGCCTGCCTGGGCGATCAGCGCGAGCCCCCGGGGACTGATGGAAATATTCAGCTTTTCGGCGATGGCCGCGAGATTTTCAGTAATCTGGCGGATGGATATTCGGTTGAAATCGAAGTGCTGGCACCGGGAAAGGATGGTCGGCGGAACCCGGTGAATTTCCGTCGTGGCGAACATGAAAATCACGTGAGGCGGAGGTTCTTCAAGTGTCTTCAGAAGTGCGTTGAATGCCTCCTTCGTCAGCATGTGCACTTCGTCGATAATGTAGATTTTGTAAAGGGATGAAACCGGGGCAAACCTTATATTTTCTTTCAGTTCGCGAATTTCGTCTATGCCGCGATTCGAAGCGCCGTCGATTTCCCGTACATCGATGGAAACGCCGTCCCGGATTTCACGGCAACTGGCACACTGGTCGCAGGGTTCTTCCGTCTCCCGTTCGCTGCAGTTGAGAGCTTTCGCCATGATCCTGGCAACCGTCGTTTTACCGGTGCCGCGGGGACCGCTGAAGAGATACGCGTGGGCCGCCCTGTTCATTCGAATAGCGTTCCTCAGCGTTGTCACCACGTGATCCTGGCCGACCACTTCGCCGAATTTCTGCGGTCGGCAGGAACGGGCCAGAACGACGTATTCCATGGAAAAACGGCTCCTGTAATCTTATGCACTGACGGCCGGGCGACCCCGGAGCAAACGCCGGAAACGCTACCGCTGCTTCCTTCCGGATCTGACGGGGTTTACGATCCGTCGTTCCCCGGGACCCGGCCATCATGCCGAATGGAAAAAATGGCGGAGAGAGGGGGATTCGAACCCCCGGTACACCTTTGTGGGCATACACACGATTTC
>Ga0129302_1003441_pt1 | contig 10864 bp, 8 predicted proteins | sample BlaSprsedimmetaG_FD_94476 | JGI IMG/M metagenome (GOLD analysis project Ga0129302, IMG submission 94476) | Hot spring sediment bacterial and archeal communities from California, USA to study Microbial Dark Matter (Phase II) - Blank Spring... | ecosystem: Environmental > Aquatic > Thermal springs... | reverse complement strand
ATCCAGTCCCAGGGCAATGCCTTCCTGGACAAGCAGTATCCCGGCCTCGATTACATCAAATCCGCCAAGATCGTCAAATAGGCGAACCGGCAACATCGGGAACTGTGGAGACGAAGATGTCGCATGCCGCAGCGGAACTCGTCGCGTGAATCTGCCGGGCGCTTTCTGGTATTCTCGTAATTGTTTAGCCGATGGGCGCAATGACGGGGTGTTTGGGCCTGATCCGGCTGCTCGCGCCACTCGGTTAAAGAGTTGCCTATTCTTGAAGTCGCCCTGGGCTGACCTGCCCAAGAACAGACGTGCCGGGGCGTGATGACCATAAGGTTGCGGTGCAGTCGATCGTAGCGCGGATTTCTCATGCCTGTACTCACCTATGAAGATGTGTTCGATCGTGTAGCCTCGCTGAGTGAACTCGGGACGCTCGCCAACTCACTGGGCGCCATTCTTAAGATCACGCGCGGGCATACTGGCGACGCTCGCCAGCTGGCCAACGTGATCTCAAATGACCCCGCTCTCTCGCTGAAAATCCTCCAGACGGTTAACTCGGCCTTCTATGCCTTCGATCGAACCATCGATACCGTCATGGATGCCGTCGCCCTGCTCGGCTTCGCTGAGATCGAGCGCCTCGGCATGGCCGTCTCGATCATCAACCACTTCGGCACCCGCAGCCGCCACGCCAAAGCCCTCAACCAGTTGTGGAAACACAGCCTCGTATGCGGTGTGGCAACCGAAGCCCTCGTCGACTTCTACAAGGTCCCCAAGAGCGAAGATGCCGATGTGTACGTCGCTGCACTGATGCACGATATCGGTAAGGCCGTTATCTGGCAGGTGTTCCCCGACGTTACGCCCCAGATTGCGCAACTGATGGAATACAATGGCATCATCGCATCCCAGGCTGAACAGCGTGTGCTCGGAGGGGCTACCCATGCCGAGATCGGTGCATGGGCTGCCCAACACTGCAGTCTGCCCCTTTCCATCGTTGAGAGTGTCCAATGGCACCATCGTCCCGACGAGGCGAAAACCGACAGGGCGATCATCAGAGTTATCCACGCGGCGAACGGCCTTTGCTATCAAGTCAGGGTTCCTGCGGCCGCCCTGCGCACAGACCAGGCCCCGCCGCCCATCGCGGCTACGCTCGCGAAGGAAGAAGCCTTGATGGCGCGCTTTCGCAACGGATACGAGGCGAAGCGCGCGCAAATCGAGGCCATTCTTCGCCCGGCGTCCCAAGTTCCGCAACGCAACACAAGGCAGAGGTAGAGCCGGGAGGCACACACGTGAACGAGCGGCGCAAGCTCATTAGGCGACAAGCGGACCGGGCCCTGCTGCAGCAAGTGCACGAACAGCGACAACTTATCGAGTCACTCCGCGCCGAAGGGGTCAAGCAGGGGCTCAAACGCGAGCGCCGCCATGCCGTGCGCCACGAGTGCAAGGTGGTCATCCACCTGCCGATCGGCAGCGCCGCCGGGTACTCGAATGACTGGGCTCTCGACAGCGTTGAAGTCAAGGGACGCCTCCTCGATCTCAGTGCCGGTGGCGCCTCGCTACTGACCAAGCACCCCTTCGAAACAGGCCAGCAACTCCAGCTCAAGATCGAGCTGCCCGGCAAGACGCGCGTCGAGTCGCGAGCGACTGTCCGATGGGTCAAGGCCATTCCCGAGAAGGGCGCCTGCGCCTCCGGCGTCGAGTTCCACAACCTGGGCCGAAAAGAACAGAAGGCCTTGCAGGCGTTCTTGCAGAAGCTCGATGCACTCGGACCCGCCTCATAAGGCCAGCAGGGAAGACCCCTGTCGGCCCTGAAGCGTCGGAGCACTATCGTGACACCTCGAGAGCAGGTCGAGCGCGCCCTCAAGGGCGGCGGCGGCAATCGTGTCCCCTTTACTATATACGAGTGCATGATCCCCCAGTGCACCGTCGAACGCGAACTGCGGAACCGGGGGCTGTGCATTGTCAACCGCATGAGCGTCTACCGCATGCATCGGCCCAACGTCCGGGTGACGGAGTACACCTACTGGGAACGGGGGCGCCGCTTCACCCGCACGCACTACGACACCCCTGTCGGTGAACTCACTACCCTTGGCGAACATGCCGGCTTCACCACGTGGATGCACGAACGCATGTTCAAGAGCCCCGAGGACTACAAGCCGCTTCTCTTTCTCATCCAGGACGAGCTGTACGAGGCCGATTACGATGCCTTCGCGCAGACCGAACGAGACTACGGAGAGGACGGCATCTTCCGCGCCAATTTCGCACTCGAACCCCTCCAGGAACTCATCTCGGGACCCGTGATGGGCGCCAACGCATTCGCCATCGAGTGGATGACGCGCCGCGACGAGGTCCTCAGGCTTTACCACGCCAACGTCGAAAACCGCCGCAAGACCTACCCCATTGTCGCTCGATCCCCAGCCCTCTTCGCCAATTACGGCGGTAACGTTGTCCCCGAAATCATCGGGCTGGAGGCCTTCGAGCGCTACTATACCCCGCACTACAACGAGGCTGCAGAAGCCATGCACCGACACGGCAAACTCATCGGCTGCCACCTCGACGCCAACTGCCGCCTTCTGGCCGCCGCCATCAAGGCGACACCCCTGGACTACATCGAAGCCTTCACGCCCGCCCCCGACACGGACATGACCCTCGGCGAGGCCCGCGAGGCTTGGCCCGCCAAGATCCTGTGGCTCAACTTTCCCTCCTCCGTCCACCTCAACGACGACGCCCGAATCGAGCAAGCCGCCGTCGACATGCTCAACGAGCCTCCATCGGCCGACGGACTCATTATGGGCATCACCGAGGACATGCCCCCTCACCGATGGCGCCACAGCCTCAAGGCGATCATGGACGGTCTTGACAGACACGCGGTAGAATACCCAGAGAAATACGCACAGGGAGGCGACATGCAATGATCATCATCATGCACGGCGTTGCGCTGGCATTGGCGGCGGCGGCCGCCGCGAACGATGCGCTGACGGATGGCGCAACCATCGAGTGTCCAGGCGCCTACGGTGGCCACTTGCAGGGAATCGCTACGGATGGCGCGGGCGCCATCTACTGGTCCTTCACCGTCCACATCGTCAAGACCGACACACAAGGCACCGTGCTCAAAGTCGTCGAAGCCCCAAGCCACCAAGGCGACCTCGTCTGCCATGACGGCCGCGTATATGTTGCGGTGAACCTCGGTAAGTTCAATCGCGAGCCAGGCGAGGCGGATTCCTGGGTGTACGTCTACGATACGGATAACCTCGCGCTCGTGGCGAAGCACGAAGTCCAGGAGGTCGTGCACGGTGCGGGCGGCATAACCTACCGCGACGGCCACTTCTACGTAATCGGCGGCCTGCCGGACAACTACCAAGAGAACTACGTCTACGAGTACGACACGGACATACACTTCATCAAACGCCACGTTGTCAACAGCGGACACACCCATCTTGGCATTCAGACCGCCTGTTATGCGGACGGCTGCTTCTGGTTCGGCTGCTACGGCAGTCCGAGACTGTTGCTGAAGACCGACGAGTCCTTCCGCATGCTTGGGCGCTACGAGGAAGATTGGTCCTATGGCGTCGCAGTTCTTGAGGACGGCCGGTTCCTGAGGGGGACCACGACGCCCGTGAAAGAGATCAGGCAATGGCGCGGGGCTGCCGCTATCGACACCCCGGGTAAAACCCGAAACCAGCTATAGCCCCCGGTCCACACCGACCGACTCAAGTCCCCGCCCTTTCTGCCGATATACCCATTGTAAGGCCGAGACACGGACGTCAAGGCTGACCCTCGACAGGACGTTACACGGGAGAGAAACGTTGGGGCGCCTATCCCAGCGCCACGCGACCAACGCTTTGCCCCAGGGTCTTTCCTCCTAGAGTGCGCCATCGCGCTATGCCATGGCGCTTCTCTTTTTTCTGGCGTGAAGACCTTAATTTCGCGCGACGATGGCCTCGGCTACACGGCGCCGCAGATCGAGCAGCCCCCATGGGTCCTGGTTCCACGCCCCCCACGTCGGCACGGCTTCGCGCATGATGGCGTCGACGATTTCCTTCCCCCCGCGCGCGTCCAGCAGCGTGAAGTACTCGTAGTCTTCCATGCCGTCGCGCAGGTTCTTGAGGCGCATCGACGCTACGGGTCCCTCGATGCCGGCGTCCTGGCCCGGGTAGAACAGGGCGCCGTCGTTGTTCCAGCGCACGCGGAAGCCTGGGTCCAGCCACGGATTGCGCTTGGGCGCGCCCCAGTAGCACGTGGACCAGTAGAGCAGACCGGTAATGCCGTAGCGGCGGTTGAGCCAAGTCGCGATGCGGTAACTGACAAGCGGGAAATCGAGTTGCCAGTAAGGCGGATCGTCCTCTTTCACCGCCTGATACTCGGGGTGATACGCCGGCGCGCGCTGCACCAGCGCCGTGTAGCTCCACACCGCGTCGCCGTTTGCCTGCACGCGTTGGACGCTCGGCTCATGCACAAAGCCGAACAGTGGGCACCAAATGTCGATTGCCTCATCGAGCGAACCCCATTCCGCCTTGTGCGGATAGGGCTGCTCGACCACGAGTCGCCGCAACGACGGGGCGGCTTCGGCGACGAGCGCGCCCAACTTGCGGACAGTCTCGTACTCCTCGACGCTGTTGGGTTCGTCAAGCATATAGAGATACGCGCCATCCGTCCAGCCCTTGCCCTCGAGGTAGGCATACCACGAACGATAAAACTGCATCGCCTTGTGGCGGTTTGTCCCGAGGACATCCCCGAAGGGCGCACGAGGGACCTGAATGTTCGTCACGTGGTAACGTGCGACAAAGTCGCTGATCGCCGTATCCAGCGCCTCATCGAACAACGCCGTGCCATCCTCGGCGATTTCGGGAGACAGCCGTCTCGGGAGCGGCGGATTGACCCGGTGCTCGGCCATCATCGCAATGTACCGATCCTCGATGCTGGAAAAGACCTCTCCGCTCGCGTCGATGCCGAGGTAGGAGGCAACGCGCTCGAAGCCACCGAAGTGGTTCTCGTGCGTGGGGCCGTCCGGCAACGCGAAGTCCCACACGGTCAGTCGGACAATCATCTCGACCGGCGCGATCTCCGCGGTCCACGCCTTGAATGTGCCGGTATACACGCCGGCGGGTGTCTCTGTGGGCACGTGCACATCGACCCACAGCGGCTGGTGGCGACCCTCCCACACGTCAAAGCCCCCCGCGCCGAATAGGCCGCCCTCGATCTCGCGACCGCTCCAACGCGGTTGGCCTATAGGCTTGCCCGTGTACGGGTTTGTGAACGGCACGAGAGCATCCGGTATGAACCCCGGCGGGCACGTGGCACGCGGCGCAGAATGGCGCACGGGAATGAACACCTCGCGGAAGAGCACGACACTCTCCGGCGCAATCACCGCTCCGGCCTCGCTTCGCAACTCGGATACCTCCGCCATGCACGTGGTCACGTTGCCCCCGAGGGCCGTCAGTACCACCTGGAACGACACGTACTCGTTCCGCGCAGCCTCGATCTCGACCGTCTCGGCCCCCGGCACAATGCCCTCCTGCCGCACACGGACTGTTCCCGGCAGGGCCACGAGTTCAATCCTCGCATCTGTGCCGAGCGCCACACCAGCCGCCGCAAGCATCGGGAACAATGCCGCAATACGTATTTGCATTCGCATGACAGAGCCCTCCCTTGAACGCGAGGCCATCCTACCCCCCCCTTGCCACACGGTCAAGCTCAAGCCAAGACGCGTTGGGCCTGCCCGAAAGACGGAGGTACATAACGCATGCTGACAAGACGAGAGTTCTCAGGCGCCTGCGGCTTTGACCTTTCTGGAAAACGACGTCCCAGGATGCTACCATGGAGACCTTCGAGCACCGGCAGCGATGCTGGGCGGCGCGCGCAGAATCCCCACGCCCCAGGAGAAACCCAATGACAGTCGCAGTTACGGCCCGCATCCAAGACGCGGAGAGCGTCGAGGAGACCCTCGCACGCATGAAGGAAAGACTCGGGGGAATCGTCCCGGAAGCGGAGCTCCCGCGCAAAGCCGAGTTGGTTTTTCAGATCCATCAGCTCAAACGCGAGCGAAACGCCTGCATTCTCGGCCACAACTACATGGAACCTGCCCTGTTCCACTCGATTCCGGATTACGTCGGTGACTCTCTCCAGTTGTCGCGTATCTGTACCCGGACCAACGCGGACATTATCCTCTTCTGCGGTGTCCTGTTCATGGCTGAGACCGCCAAGGTCCTCAACTCCGACAAGACCGTGCTCATCCCGAGCGAGAACGCCGGCTGCTCGTTGGCCGAGGGCATCACACCGGACGACATACGCAGGCTCAAGCGCGTCTATCCCGACGCCCCCGTAATCACGTACGTGAATACCTACGCCGACGCCAAGGCCGAATCGGACTGTTGCTGCACCTCGGGCAATGCAGGCCCCGTTGTCCAATACTACTTCGATCAAGGGCACGAGGCCGTCATTTTCCTACCTGACGAATTCCTCGCGCACAACACGGCGAACCAACTTGGCGCGGATTTCCTTCTCGCCCCGGCCGACCTCGATAGCGCCACGGAGAACCTCGGTCTCGAGCCGAACAAAAAGACGGTCATCGGATGGAATATCCACTGCGAGGTCCACGGACTATTCACCCCCGACCACGTCAGGCAAGCACGAAGCCGATTTGATCCCGTCGTCATCCTTGCACATCCCGAGTGCCCCCCCGATGTGATCGAACTCAGCGACGTGGCCGGCAGCACCAAGAAGATGGTCGACTACATCGAGGCCGTCGATGCCCCCCGCTACCTCCTCTTCACCGAGTCCGCCATGGCCGACAATATGGCCGTTGCCTACCCCCATCGCGACGTCGTGCGCTACTGCGACCTGCGCTGCCAGCACATGAACACCGTCACGCTCGAAAACACCCTCGAGGCCCTGCAGAAGGTCCAGCACAAGGTCGAACTCGATCCTGACGTCCTCGCTCGCGCCAGAGCGCCGATTGAAAAAATGCTCGATATTCTCTGAACCTACGAGAAAGCGACTATCGGCTCGGGCAGCTCGCGCTGGATGTGCTCGATGTTGTACCCGAATCCAGGCCCGCGCAACGTGGACAGCTCCACCGTGCCGTCCACGCGCTGATAGAGCCCCGGATGCACGGCCATCTCGGGCCGCGACGCCTGGGGGTAAAACTGCATGGCGTTCGTCTCGACACCCATAATCGTACCTGCATGCGCCGCAAGCAGGACATGCGGAATCTGGGCCAGCATGGGGTTCGTGAGGTCCTGTACCATCAACGTCATGCCATGCGCCTTGGCCCAACAGAGACTCAACACCGCGCCGGTCTGCGTCTTGCACGTCTTCAGGGCCACACCGGTCCAGCCTAACCGCCGCCCGAGCCGAATCAGGTTCCAGTCGTGTGCGCTCTCATCCATGAACAATGGCTTGCGCGCCGAGACGCTGTGTACATCGATGGCGTACTCCTCGAGTTCATACGGAAAGGGCTGCTCGACATAGAGAATCATACCGTAGAGCCGCGGGTGTTCGGCCATCAAACAGTCGAGGATGTTGTTCACATACGCCGGGTCCGTTACCGTGCAATTGAAGTCCGTCGTCAGCCACAACACGCCGTTTCCCAGCGCGATCTCCCCGACGCTCACCAACCGGTCGTAGTCCCACGCGGGATCGTTGCCGCGCAGCTTGACCTTGAGACACGTCAGTCCGTCGCGTCGAATCCAGTCGGCCAACAACACCGGATAGCCGTCGTCCGGCTCATCGCCCGTCAGTTCCGAGGCATCCAGGACGTCCTTGCCTCCTACAAGATGCCACGCAGGCAAACTGTCGGGGCGCGGATAGACGAGATAGTCCGCTGGATACTTGCCCGCGAACGAGACCTCCGCGTCCTCGGCCGGATGAATAAACTGAGCCAAGTCGGTGTTCAGGTACTCGGCGCTGTACGTAGCGTACACCGGCACATCGTGCAGCATGCCATACGCATCGTGCAGCGCGATGTCGAATGCCGAGCAGCACACCAGCGCCGCCAGCCACGGCATCGGCTCGACCTCCTCCCCCCGCTCCCAATTAAACGTCCGCAGGAGTTCGCGCAATGGCCCATCAATGAATGCATGGCCCACCTCGATGGGATGGCCGCGTTCGCCCCAATCGCGCCAGGCAGCCGCCAGGCGCACGCAAAACTCCTTCAACGCGGCATGTCGCTCCTCATACGCCAGCGCGCTCGGCCACACCCACTGAACGCTCAACGGCGTCTCGCCCCAACCCTCTGCCGTGCGCCCCTCCGCGTCCTCGACGCTCATGCACACCCGCGCGCAGGTCACATACGTCAGTGTCTCGGGACCGAACTTCAGCGGCACCCTCGTCTCAACGGGCAGAAAGTACAGGGCGATATCCCTCACATGCACATCCGTCGTTTTAGCCATCACTATGCTCCTTCCATACTGTATCGCAAACATAAACCATCATAGAGGTCTTCCGGCCCCGAGCACGAGCGAATGAGCTCGACGACCTTTGTGCCCGCCGGCGACGCATACGGGTACAGCCCGTCGATATCAGGGGAGCGTCAGGTTGTGCGGATTCGTGCCATGCGTGCCGCAACATGCCAGTCTCCAATGGCCGTCCCTGCGCCTCTCGTAGACCCCTTTGACGGGAGATGCGGCCGGCTCGCTACGCCACGCGGCTTCCTCGTCCCGTTGCGCAAGCGCAGCACCTCCTGCACATCCCATGGCACAAACAACGAGCTTTGAAAGACTCCGATTCATGACCACACCCTCTTTCACGCCGCGCACGCTGCCATTATAGTCGTGGGCGAGCCTCCTCGCGACCCGAGGTGTTGACGCAGCCCGGCTGGATCGGCCCGATCGGGCGGATCCGGCCGCTTTCCCTCGCTTGACCACCGCCCCGCTTCCACTTCATACTGCATCACAGTAAGTACGGGCTTGCATCACGGAGGACCTCGTCTTGCGTTCACCTGTCCATTTTCTCTTCGCGGCCTCGGCCTTGGTGTTGAGCTTAACGTCTGGCTGCGGGCAACCGGCATCCGCTCCCGTCGCCCCGCCAGGCCTGCCCGTCGACGCCGGCCCTCCCGTCGACGGCGACTGGCTTGTCTCGCGTATGGGCGCCGAGATGGAAAACCTCAACCCCTACACCAGCTCCGACGCTTACGCCTCCGCCATTCTCGGCCTGGTCTTCGACACGCTCCTCCAGCGTGATAACGAGACCCTCGAACTCGAGCCACACCTCGCCGATTCCTTCGAGTTCTCCGACGATCATCTTGCCTACACGTTCCACTTGCGTGAGGGCGTCACCTTCTCCGACGGCCAGCCCTTGACCGCCGCGGACGTCAAGTTCAGCTTCGACACGCTCAAGAACCCCGAGGTCGACGCGCCGCACCTCCGCAACTACTACCAGGATGTCACGGACTGCGAGGTCGTCGACGATTACACCGTGCGCTTCACATGCTCGAAGCCGTACTTCCGCCACCTGCTGATGCTCGGCGGCTTCGAGATTCTGCCCAAGCACATCTATGGCGAGGGGGATTTCAACACCCATCCGAACAACCGCAATCCCGTCGGCTCCGGCCCCTATGCCTTCGAGCAGTGGGACACGGGCCAGCAAATCATACTGACGCGCAACGAGCGCTACTGGAATGAAGAGAAGAAGCCGCGGATCGTCAGGCGTGTCTACAAACTCATCGTCGACAACAACGCCGCCTTCCAGGTCTTACTCCGCCAGGGGATCGATCTGATGGATCTATTGCCCGAGCAGTGGGTTAACCGCGGCGCCTCGGGGTCGTTCCTGACAAAATTCAATCGGTACTCGTATTATCGCCCCTACTACAACTACATTGGATGGAACAGCCAACGCCCCATGTTCAAGGATAAACGTGTCCGGCGCGCCATGACCATGCTGCTCGACCGCGAGAGCATCCGCGAGAACATCTACTACGGCCTCGCCAAAACCATCAGCGGCAACTTCTTCATCGACAGCCCCGAATACAACGCTGACGTCTTGCCATGGCCCTTCGATCGCGAGGCCGCCAAGGCCCTCCTCGAGGAAGCCGGCTGGGTCGACGCGGACAAGGACGGCGTGCGCGAGAAGGACGGCGAGCGATTCTCCTTCGAACTGCTCATCACAAATGCCCATCCTGTTGCCGAGCAGGTGGGCACGCTTTTCCAGGAGGAACTCAAGCACGCGGGCGTCGACATGAGCATCCGCCCGCTCGAGTGGGCGTCCTTTCTCCAGAGCGTCGACGCACGTCGCTTCGACGCCGTCATGCTCGGATGGTCCATGCCTCCCGACGCCGACCCGTACCAGGTCTGGCATTCCACGCAAGTCGAGAAGGGCTCAAACTACGTGGGCTTCAACAACGCCGAGGCAGACAGGCTCATTGAAGAGGCCCGTACAACGTTCGACAAGGACAAGCGCGTCCAGCTCTACCATCGGTTCCACGAGATTATTCACGAGGAACAGCCCTACACGTTCATGTTTTGCTCGAAGGTCCTGCTCGCGGTCGATAAGCGATTCCAGAACGTGACGATGTATCCCCTGGGGCCCGACACGCTCGAATGGTGGATCCCAACGGCGCTCCAACGCTACCACTAGAAACCAGAAAGTAGAAACTAGCGTGAGTTTATTACAGGGGCAAGGTTTTTGGTAGTTCGTCGGCGTCTTAACCGGTAACAGGATAATCGGTTATGACGCTTTTTCTTTGCGCGGTTTGTGTATACACCAAATGATATTGGGAAAGGCTTGCATTTCATAAAGTATATGGTGTATAATTTGAGCAACAACTAAAGATGTATACACTAGGAGGCTCCGCCGTGGCGTCGTTACAGCCCAAGAAGTCGGGAAAACAGAAGTACTGGCAAATCGTCGAGTCCAGAAGGATCAACGGAAAACCGAGACCCGT
>Ga0129302_1003437_pt1 | contig 10872 bp, 8 predicted proteins | sample BlaSprsedimmetaG_FD_94476 | JGI IMG/M metagenome (GOLD analysis project Ga0129302, IMG submission 94476) | Hot spring sediment bacterial and archeal communities from California, USA to study Microbial Dark Matter (Phase II) - Blank Spring... | ecosystem: Environmental > Aquatic > Thermal springs... | reverse complement strand
CCCCCACCCCGACGCCCGTGCCTGTATCCGCCCCTACCCCTCTGCCTTTCGTCACGCCGGACGGCCTTGAGAAGTACGACACGTTTGCCTTAGGCGGCTACCACCGCACAGCCGAACATTGGAGCGCGATGCGCTATGCCGGAATAACGTGGCTGGAACTGCCTGTGCCTTATCCCCACAACGGCGCCGGCCAACTCCGCGACAAGCATGCCTTAGGATTCAAAGTGCTGGTGACTGCCTACGGCAACGCGGAGATGGTGTTCTCGAAAACATTCATCAGCGATTACACGGCCTGGGTCGCAGCCCTGGCAGCAGCGGGCGCGGATGCCATCGAAGTGTGGCGCGAGCCGAATATAGATCGTCAGTGGGCCGGCAATATCGACCCGGCGGCATACACCCGCTTGCTGTGCGCAGCTTATGAGGCGATCAAGGCAGCTAACCCAGAAACGTATGTCATCAGCGCAGCTCCGGCCCCCACCGGCTGGTTCAAAGGATGCAGCGTCACCGGCTGCGATGATTTACCGTGGCTGGAGGGCCTCTACGCGGCGGGCGCAGGGCAGTGTATGGATTACATCGGCGCGCATTACATTTCCGGCGCGACATCGCCTTCGGCGCGTACCGGACATCCGGGTGCTGTAGAGGATGATTATCACTCCTGGTATTTTCTGCCGCAAACAGAAGTATATTACCAGGCTTTCCACGGGACGCGCCAACTCTTCTACACGGCGTTAGGTTATGCTTCGCAAGAAGGCGTACCGGCGTTTGCCTCACCCTTTGCCTGGGCAAAAGACATTACCGACGCGCAACAGGCCGCGTGGTTGGCCGAAGCAGTGCAACTTTCGCTGGATACCGGCATGGTGCGCGCGATCATGATCTGGAACGTAGACTTCAAACGCTATGGCTACGACCCACAAGACGGTTACGCCATCGTCCGCCCTGACGGCAGTTGCCCGGCTTGTGTAACACTGTATGAGGTGCTGAGCCAGCCGTAAAGCGACTCATCCCACCGTAAACCTCTCTACGCTTGCCCGTTATTCTGTATTCTCGAAATAACGGGCAAACTGTTATTTCAGCTATACCAGGGCTATCGCATTTGAAGGCAATGTGATATAATTCTAATTGTCGTTGAACATACGCACTTCACCCAAGGATGTTTATGTGGCACGGGAGACAACCTTCCAATTCCTGCTAGAACGTGATGTAGCAGTGCGAGTACATTTCACACATAGCCGTGGAAAGATAACGGCGTTTGTTGTACAATTGGAATGTCAGATCGCAGAGCACTGGCATCCCGTCATAAGATATGATACGGCGCACGGCTTTGCGCACTGTGATATACTCAAGCCAGACGGGTCTCAAGAAAAACGCGCCCTATCAATCCACGACTTCAACGAAGCCTTAACCTACGCGCAGGATGATTTACGGGCACACTACCGCCGGTATTGTGAACGATTTAAGGAGCAGATGAAATGACGAAGTCAATTGCCGAGCGCAATCTGGATCTAGTGATGACGCTCACGCGCTTTATCCTGGAGCAACCGCGCGTTTTAGATCGATTGCCGCCAGATTTTCGACTGGTGCTTCTGCCCGAAGATGACCCGGAGTTAAGCCGCTACAATTTTGATTTGCTAGCGCAGCAATCTGAGCCGGAAAAACCGGTCGTATTTGTGCGGTTGAAGTTACATCCCCTCAATCTACAAGTGCGTCCACCTCAGGTGTACGTTCCTGTGCCAGCGTAACCAATCGACCAGAAACATAGGGGCGCTATGCTAATCAAGCATAGCGCCCTTTGCATTTGGTTAAAGTCCTTGACACCCCGGTTAAGATATGGTATACTATTTCGCAAACGAAATATTCTATACCGAAATTTTCAACGCCGAACCTTCTCAATGGGGAAATACAACCTGTACAACCTTGCGAAGGTTCAGAAACCTTCGCAAGGTTAAGAGGAGGTCACTATGAATGAACCCGAACGCGCCCTGGCTCTGCCAGTAATACAAAAATTCCTCACCCTATACCGCTATCTGCGCCGCTACAGCCGCCAGACGCAGGATTATGGCGTGCGCGGGCGCGAGTTCGCCACACTGCGCTACCTGCACGAGGCCGGGCCATGTACGGTCGGGCAGGTGCAGGAGTACATCTACATCAGCGCCAGCGCCGCCTCGGAGATGCTCTCGCGGCTGGAAAACGCCGGCTACGTCGAGCGCAAACGCTGCAAGAAAGATCAGCGCGTGGTCTACGTCGATCTCACGCCCGAAGGCCATCGCCTGGCCGAAGAGACCCCGCTCGGCGGCATCCCCCTGCTCCGCGAGCGCATCAAAACCCTGCCACCGGAGCGGCTTGCCAGGCTGGACGAGGCGTTTTCGGAGCTACTACAACTGATGGAGATAGAAAACCAATGAGCAAATCAGCGAATCGGCGAATCAGCGAATCGGCGAATCAAAAATCTAAAATCAAAAATCTAAAATCCAGCGATCTGAAGATTCTCTTGCGCTGCTACGGCTACCTGCGTCCCTACGCCCCGTTGGTCGCCGGCGCTTACGTGGTAATGCTGCTCGTCAACCTGCTGAACATCGCCAACCCGCAGTTGCTCCGCCTGATCGTCGACCGGGGAATCAGGCAAGGCGACGTGGCCTTCTTGGGATGGGCGGTGTTGGGCGTCCTCGGCCTCACGGGATTGAGCGGCTTGTTCAGCTTCTTCCAGGGGCAATGGACGGAAAAAGCCTCGCAGAACGTGGCCTACGACCTGCGCAACGCCATCCACCACAAGCTCTCCACCCTCTCCTTTGCCTACCACGACCAGGCAGAAACCGGGCAATTGCTCTCCCGCGCCATCCAGGACGTGGAGCGCATCCGCTTCTTGACCGGACGGGCCACCCTGCATCTGATTAACGGTTTCTTCACCTTCATCGCCACGATGGCGGTGATGCTGGCGATGAATCCCCGGTTGGCGCTGCTGGCGATGTTGACCACGCCCCTACTCTTCATCCAGACCTTCGCTTTCGCCCGCAAAATTCGCCCCATGTGGCGGGCTTTGCAACAGCAGATGGCGACGCTGACCACACGCCTCGAGCAAAACCTGCGTGGGATGCGCATCGTGAAGGGCTTCGCACAGGAACCGGCGGAGAAGGCGCGCTTCGAAGCCGAGAACCAGGTCTGGTTCAAGCTTGCGGCAGAGACGGCGCGGCTGCAATCCATCAACGGCCCGCTGATGGGCTTCATCACCAACGTCGGCTCCATCTTCATCATCTGGTACGGCGGGCGACTGGTGGCGCAAGGGGAGCTGACGCTCGGCGCGCTGGTGGCCTTTACATCCTACATGGGTTTGTTGGCCGGGCCGGTGCGGATGATGGGACGGATCATTCCTGCCATCGTGCAGGCCGTTGCCTGCGGTGAGCGCATCTTCGATATTCTCGACGCCGAGTCGGAGGTCAAGGAAGCGCCAAACGCCATCCCGCTTCCGCCGGTCAAGGGCCACGTCCGCCTTGAAAATGTCGCCTTCGCCTACTTTGGCCGCCACAAAGTCCTGGACGACGTCACGGTGGGCGCCGCACCGGGGCAAATCATCGCCCTGCTCGGCGCGACCGGCTCCGGCAAATCCACCATCATCAACCTGATTCCGCGCTTCTACGACGTCACACAGGGCCGCGTGACGATCGACGGGCACAACGTCCGTGACGTCACCCTCAACTCGCTGCGCTCGCAAATCGGCATCGTGTTACAAGAGACGACGCTCTTTGCGGACACCATCCGCGCCAACATCGCCTTCGGGCGTCCAGGCGCCAGCGAAGAGGACATCGTCGCGGCGGCACAGGCGGCGCAAGCGCACGACTTTATCCTGGAAATGCCCCAGGGATACGAGACTTACGTGGGCGAGCGTGGCGCTACCCTCTCCGGCGGGCAGAAACAGCGCGTCGCCATCGCGCGCGCGCTGCTCAAGGACCCGCGCATCCTCATCCTCGACGACGCGCTTTCGAGCGTGGACACCGAGACCGAACGCCTGATTCAGATGGCATTGGAGCGCCTGATGCAAGGGCGCACGTCGTTTGTCATCGCGCAACGGCTGAGCACGGTGCGCCTGGCGGATCAAATTCTGGTGCTGGAAAAAGGTCACGTCGTCGCCCAGGGCACGCACGAAGAACTGCTCCGCACTTCCGGCCTCTACGGCGAAATCTACCAGCGGCAACTCAGGCCGCAGGAAGTCGCCGAACTGCAAAAGAGGCAAGAAGCAGGAGGCAAGAGGCAAGAGGCAGGAAGCAGGAAGCAAGGGGCTGGCGGCAACGGGCAAGAACCGGCAGATCACGCCTCACGTATCACGCATCACGAGCGCCTGCTCCAAAATCAAAAATCTCCAATCTCCAATCTCCAATCTCCGGAGGTGTCCCAATGAGTATCTCGATTGGCCGGAGCGCCGGCATGGGCGGGCCACGCGGCATGTTACGCAGTTTTGGCGGCCACGAAGATGAGGAGAACCTCACCTTCGACGGTCGCGTCATTCTTAGATTACTGGCGTTCGTCAAACCGCATTGGCGCAAAATGTTGCTCGCCTTCATCATGATGTTGATTTCGACGGGGCTTACCCTGGCAACACCCTATCTCGTCAAGATCGCCATCGACCAACACATCATCCAAGGCGACGTCGCCGGGTTGAATCGCATCGCAATACTGACGGCCATTGCATTTGCCGGGCTGTTTGTCGCAGCGGCGGTGCAGCAGTATACGCTCTCACGCACCGGGCAGCAGGTGTTAGCGACGATGCGTAACCGGTTGTTCAATCACCTGCAAGACCTGCACCTGGGCTACCACGACAGCCACATCATCGGCGTGACCATCTCGCGCGTCTTCAGCGACGTGGGCGTGATCAACGAACTGCTCTCGCAGGGCCTTATCACGCTGGCCGGAGACGCGCTGCTGCTGGTGGGCATCGTCACGGTGATGGTGTCGATGAGTCCACGGCTGGCGCTGCTTACCTTCAGTGTACTGCCGTTGATGGTCATCGCCACGATCATCTACGCGCGCCACGCCAAGACCGCCTTCCGCGAAACGCGGGCGACCAACGCGGGCGTCGTCGGCGATCTGGCGGAGGACATCGCCGGGATGCGCGTCATCCAGGCGTTCGCCCAGGAGATGACGTTACAAGAACGCTTCGATAGATCCAACCGCGACAACCGCGACGCCAACGTGCGCGCGATGTCGCTCTCGTTCACCTTTATGCCCGTGGTCGAATTCCTGAGCACCCTGGCGACGGCCATCGTCCTCTGGTTCGGCGGGCGCATCGTGGCCGAAGGAGAACTCACGCTGGGCATCATCGTGGCCTTCCTCACCTACGTCACGCGCTTTTTCCAGCCCATCCGCGAGTTGAGCCAGCTCTACACGACGATGCAAGCCGCGACGGCGGGCGGCGAGCGCGTGCTCGAACTGCTCGATACCGAGCCGGCCGTCGCCGACAAACCGGACGCCATCGAAATGCCGGAAATTCAGGGGAAGGTGGAGCTGCGCGACGTAACCTTCGCCTACCGCGTGGATGGCGCGGTACTGCACGACCTCAACCTGACCATCGAACCCGGAGAGACGGTGGCGCTCGTCGGGCCGACGGGCGCGGGCAAAACGTCCATCTCCAACCTGATCGCGCGCTTCTACGAGATCAGCGATGGCGCGGTGCTGATCGACGGCATCGACGTGCGCGACGTAGCACAGCGGTCGCTGCGCCAACAGATGGGCATCGTCCCGCAAGACCCCTTCCTCTTCTCCGGCACCATCACCGACAACATCCGCTTCGGCATCCCCGATGCCTCAGACGCTGACGTAGAGAAAGCCGCGCGGTTCGCCAACGCCCACGACTTCATCACCGGCACGCCCGACGGCTACGCCACGGTGATCCAGGAGGGCGGCGTCAACCTCTCGTTGGGCCAGCGGCAGTTGATCTGCATCGCGCGCGCAGTGCTGGCCGACCCGCGCATCTTGATTATGGACGAAGCCACGTCCAGTGTAGACACCGTCACCGAGGGGCTGATCCAGGACGCGCTGGACCGGCTGCTGGCGGGGCGGACGGCCATCGTCATCGCCCACCGCCTCAGCACCATCCGCAACGCCGACCTGATCTGCGTGCTGGAAGACGGCCGCATCATCGAGCGCGGCACGCACGAAGAGCTACTGGCGCAAGCCGGCTTATATCGCGAGTTATACGAGCGACAATTTATTGATGCACTGAGTAACGAGTAACGAGTAACGAGTAACGAGTAACGAGTAACGAGTAATGGGTAATGGGTAATGAGTGCAAATCAAACACAATAATCTGATTCCGCATCATTACCAATACCCTCTTTACTCTTTACCAATCTTATCGTGAGGTACCATGAAAACGTTAAAGTTTGTCTTTAGCTATACGCGAAATTACGTCAAACCGTTGGCGCTGACGATTTTCAGCATGTTGGCGTTGGTGGGGGTACAACTGCTGGCCCCGTGGATCGTGCGCGAAATGGTCGCCGCCGTCAACACGCCGGACAATCTGGTGGAAGGGTTGGAGACGGTCAGCCGGCTGGCGATTCTGGCATTGGTCGTCTACGCTGTGCGGGCAGTCCTGCAATTCATGCGCAGTTATATGTCGCACGTCGCCGGTTGGGGTGTGGTCGCCGACGCGCGTCGCCAAATCTACGAACACCTGCAACGCCTCTCCCTGCACTTCTACGAGGACAAGCAAACGGGCGATTTGATGTCGCGCATGGTCAACGACTCGGACATGTTCGAGACGCTCATTGCGCACGCCGTGCCTGATACGCTGGTCAACGTCCTGATGCTTATCGGCGTGATCGCGGTGCTGGTAAGCATGAACGCGCAGTTGATGCTATTGAGCCTCATCCCCGTGCCGTTCATCGTGTTCGCGGCGCGCGGCTTCTCCAAGTACGTACGGCCAGCCTTCCGCCAGCGGCAGAAGGAACTGGGCGAACTGAACGCCACGCTCAACGACAACCTCTCCGGCATCCGCGAGATCAAGGCCTTCACCCGCGAGGACGTCGAAGCCGGGCGTATCGGCAAACACATCATCCACTACCGCGATTCGCTGCTGCGCGCCCTGCGCCTTATGGCGACCTTCCACCCCTTCGTGGAGTTCTCCTCGTCGCTGGGCACCATCGTCCTCATCTACTTCGGCGGCCGGCTGGCGCTCAATCAAGTACTGCCCCTCGAAGATTTGGTGGCCTTCTTCCTCTACCTGGAGATGTTCTACCAGCCCATCCGCGTGTTGAGCGGCGCGTGGGAAAACGTCCAGCACGCGATGGCCGGGGCGGAGCGCGTCGCCGAACTGCTGCAAGAACCCTCCGAAATCTACGACAAGGACGACGCCATCACCCTGCCTGGCAAAGCGGAAGGCGCGCTCAGCTTCCGCGACGTCAGCTTCCACTACGTGAAGGGCGACACCGTCATCTCGAACGTCACCCTCGACATCCCGGCAAACAGCGTCGTAGCTTTGGTCGGCCCCACCGGCGTCGGCAAGACCACGCTCGCCAGCCTCATCCCGCGCTTCTACGACGTGGTGGAGGGCAGCATCACGCTGGATGGCCACGACATCCGCGACCTGTCGCTCAAGAGCCTGCGCGAACAGATTAGCATCGTGTTGCAGGACGTGTTCCTATTCCACGGCACCGCCCGCGAGAACATCCTCTTCGGTCGCCCCGACGCAACAGAAGAAGAGATGATTGCCGCCGCCCAAATCGCCAACGCCCACGAGTTCCTCATCCGCCTGCCCAACGGCTACGACACGCTCATCGGCGAACGCGGCGTCAAACTCTCCGGCGGGCAGAAACAACGGCTGGCCATCGCCCGCGCGGTGCTCAAGGACGCGCCCATCCTCATCCTGGACGAGGCCACCTCCTCGGTAGATACGGAGACCGAGATGCTCATCCAACAAGCGCTAGAGCGCCTGATGGTCGGGCGCACGACCCTCATCATCGCGCACCGGCTGTCCACCATCCGCAGCGCCGACATGATCGTGGTACTAGAAGACGCCGGCATCAAGGAAATGGGAACGCACGAAGAATTGATAGCACGCGACGGCCTGTACAAATATCTCAATGAAGTTCAACGGCAGATTGAACCGCAGTGGGAGATCGTGCGCGAGCAGCGCAGAAGCCTGGCGATGAGCGCGGTGAATTGAAACATAAACTTGTGATTTCGTCTAAAAGTGGTATCCTTGCAAGGTCAGAAACTGGCATATAAGGCAGTCCCAACAAACTCGCTGGTGCGGGGACAACAATCCCGCACCTGTAGGTAGGGCGGACTTATGGTCCGTTCCACGTGATAAAACGATCAAGGAGTAAGAAGTCTATGAATCGACGCAGGTTGTCATCTTTATTCTCTTTCCTGGTTTTGCTTGGTATCGTCGCCCTTCCCCTTGGCTGCTCATCGAGCGCGGCGCCCGGAGCGCAACAAACGGACGCCACCCCCACCCCGATTCCAACGTCAATTGTACCGACCAACCCCACGTACCAAGTGCAACGCGGCGATGTCGTCCGGCTGCTGCAATTCACCGGCCGCGCCGCCCCCGTGCGCGAAGACGAGCTTTTCTTCCGCACTAATGGTTACGTCGAAACCGTCTACGCCCGCCGCAACGACCAGGTCGAAGAGGGTGAGTTGCTGGCCGAGTTGGAAGTCACCGACTTGAAGAACCAGATCACCCAGGTCGAAGCCGAACTGGTCGCGGTGCGGATGAACAACGAGCGCCAGATCACCGAAGCTATGGCTACCGTGCGCGCCAGGGAACTGGCGCTGGCGAAACTCCAGGCCAGTGTATCGAACACGCAGATTCTCAGCGCACGCATCAACCTGGAACGCGCGCAGGAAGCTTTGGCGAATGCCCAGGACGAATACCAAAAGTCGCTCGACCGTGAGTGGGAAAGAGAAGAAGTGCGCGAACGGTACGCTGAAGGTGTGCGCAACGCGCAGTGGAACCTGGACCTGGCTCGCGCCCAATACAACGACGCACTGCGTGCCAGTGAGCGTCTGTCCTATGATATCGAGTTAGCTCAGCAGGATCTCGATCTGGCGCAGATGCGGCAGGCGGAAATCCAGGCCGGCGTGGACGTTACGCGCACGCTCCTGAGCTTGCAGCGCCTGCAAGGGCAATTGTCCGACGCGCGCATCGTCGCCCCCTTCGATGGCGTCATCCTCTCCACCAGCATCATTGCCGGTGCGCAGGTACAGGGCTACAGAGGCGTTATGATCATCGCCGATCCTTCCGAGTTGGAGATTATGGCGGATTTGTCGACTAGCGAGATGAGCGAACTCACCGAGGGCACCGTGCTGGTAGCCGAAGTCATCAATCGTCCCGGCGAGCAAATCCCCGGCTTCATCCGCCGCTTACCCTATCCTTACGGGGGGGGAGGACGCATCGAAGGCGTGCAAGACGAAGACCCCTCCACCCGCATCGCGCTGGAAAAATCCGTCGCGGAGCTTGGTATGGCCGTCGGCGACCGGGTACGCATCACCATCGAGTTGGAACGCTCCGTCGACACGCTCTGGCTGCCACCGCAGGCCGTCCGCACTTTTGAAGGACGTAATTTCGTGGTTGTTCAGGAAAATGGCGGGCAACGCCGTCTTGACGTCGCCATCGGCATTCGCTCCGATGACCGGCTTGAAATCCTCGATGGGCTAAGCGAGGGACAGATCGTCATTGCGCCTTAGGGCACTTATCACTTATGCAAATGCTGCAACGCTCACGGGCGATTGTCATCAACGGATGGTCGTCCATCCGTATTGTCATCAAACGCATCGCCTCGCAACCGTGGTTGGTTCTAGCTACCACGCTGGGGCTGGTCATCGCCATCGCGTTGATGATGAGCATCCCGTTGTACGCCGACGCCGTCTACCACCGCATCTTCCTAAGAAATATCGCCCATGCTGAAGGGCGTGACCTATCGGCGAGTGACGGCGCCGTCCCACCGCTGACCTACCTCTTTCGCTACGACGGCAGCATCTATGGCGCTGTCGAGTGGGAGAGGGTGCAGCCCGTCCACACCTACATCACCCAAAGGGCCGGGGCGGACCTGGGATTGAACCCGCAGATAACGATAAGCTACTTCAACACCGACCCCTTCGGCATCTTTGCCAGTACGGAGTCCCTGTTCGGAGAAACGCGCACGCCCCTCATCTGGGCCGGATTTGCCACCATCAGCGACATCGAAAACCACATCACGCTGGTCGAAGGCCGTTTACCAAATGTCGCTTCGACCGCGCCGGACGAGCCTATCGAGGTGCTGATCTATCAAGGGCTGGCGACCAAGTTGGGCTTCCAGTCTGGCGAAACTTACATTGCCTATCTACAACTACGCGGACAGGAAGGGACCGTGCGCGACGTGCAACTTCCCATCCACATCGCGGGCGTCTGGGAAGCGACGGATCCGCAGGAGACGTTCTGGTTCTTCAGACCGTCGAGTTTTGAGGAGCGCCTTATCGTGCCGGCGCGCACGTTCAGTGAGCGCCTGAGCAGCCAATTGACAGGTGAAGTGTACACCGGAGTATGGTATCTGGTGATGGACGCTATCGACGTCCGCTACGACGCAGCCTTGACGTTGCTCCGCAACGGGCTGGTGGTACAGCAGCAAATCTCCGGACTGCTACCCAACACCAGGATCGCCCGCTCGCCGATGGAAGCCCTCATCGACTACCAAAATTCGGCCAACCTGCTGACCATTCTGCTGTACGCCTTCAGCATCCCCATCCTGGGGCTACTGTTCGCCTTCATCACCCTCACCTCAGGGATGGCGGTCGAGCAGCGGCGCAACGAAGTCGCCGTGCTGCGCAGCCGCGGCGCGCGGGCATCGCAAATGACCCTCATCGCGGCGGTAGAGGGGCTACTCCTGGGGCTGATGGCGCTGG
>Ga0129302_1003436_pt1 | contig 10872 bp, 11 predicted proteins | sample BlaSprsedimmetaG_FD_94476 | JGI IMG/M metagenome (GOLD analysis project Ga0129302, IMG submission 94476) | Hot spring sediment bacterial and archeal communities from California, USA to study Microbial Dark Matter (Phase II) - Blank Spring... | ecosystem: Environmental > Aquatic > Thermal springs... | reverse complement strand
CTGAATAAATTATTGAAGAGCAATAATATACATAGCCCCGACCTAAAGGTCGGGGAAAAAGGAAACGAAATGTGCCTATGGGCTTCAGCCCATTACAAATAAATTTGTGAATAGGGCAGGTTAGGGTCCCTTTTTATAGATATTGTTTGGCACGTGCTGTAAGGTGTGTCTCTGGCAGGCAATTGATAAAACTCGTTATGAAAGGTGGGCATTAAGCAAAAGTCCACCTTTTTTATTTTCTTTGCATAGGTTTTTATAACAGGACCGCTAAAAATTTTAAAATGAAAAAAATATTAACAATTCTTTTCCTGTGCTTTTTGGTAGCCTCATGCGCAGGCCCCGAAAAAGAAAACTACCTCATCGTCCTCTCCATGGACGGCTTTCGCTGGGATTATCCTAACATGACCGATACGCCCTATCTGGATTCCATCGCGAAAATTGGTGTGAAAGCCGAGGCAATTCTTTCAGCGTTTCCGTCAAAGACTTTTCCGAACCACTACACCATGGCCACGGGCTTGTATCCGGATAATCATGGCATTGTGAACAACAATTTTTATGACCCTGCAACCGGCACTACCTATTCCATGCGCGACAGCGCCACCCGCCATGACCCCTATTATTACGGTGGCGAACCCATTTGGATCACCGCCGAAAAACAAAATATGAAAACGGCCACTTATTTCTGGGTTGGCAGCGAACATCCAACCGATGGCATCCACCCTTCAATCTGGAAATATTACGAACATAATTTCCCTTTCGAGCAGCGTATTGACAGCGTGATCGCCTGGCTGCAACTTCCCAAAGCTGAACGCCCACGCCTGATCATGTGGTACATGCACGAGCCCGATGCCACCGGCCACCGCCACGGGCCCGAAGGTGAATCGACCATGAGAAATGTTACTTACCTCGACAGCCTGGTGGGTGTTTTCTGCCATAAAATCAACCAACTCAAACATGCGGATCGAATCAACCTGATTTTCACTTCCGATCATGGTATGGGCGCCATTTCTCCCGAAAGGGTAGTTACGCTCACCAATCATGTTCCGGCTGATTGGGCCGAAGTTGCTCTTGGTGGGAACCCGGTTTACAACATCAAGGCCAGAGAAGGTTATGTTGATTCCATTTACCTGATTTTAAAACAGGTGGATAACATCTCTGTGTGGAAACATGGCGAAGTGCCTGCCGAACTTAACTATGGCAACAATCCCCGCACCCTCGACCTGATCGTGGTTGCCGACAGCGCCTGGAGCATCAATTGGACACCTCGCCCGGCATATTACTCATCCGGCGGAACACACGGCTATGATTTCCGGCAACTGGACATGCAGGCCATTTTTTATGCCACTGGCCCTGCCTTCCGCAAAAATCATCAGCATCCAAAATTTAACAATGTTGACCTGTATCCCCTTATGGCACACATCCTCGGCCTGGTTCCCAAAGAAGTGGATGGAAAACTTGAACATACCAAAGGTATGCTAAGGAAATAATACAAAGCCTGGAATAATTCAGTTAACGAAATTATTCCAGGCTTCTTTCATTGCAAAAAACCAAATCAGGTTCGCAGAATAAAAAATTAGCACCCCATCCTCAACCTTAACCTCTCCCGATAGTTACCAGGACTCAACCTCAGCCTTAGCCTTAGCCTCAGCTCCAACCTACTTCTTCCACCTCAACTCATACAAATCCTTGCGGCGGTCTTTCAAAATGGTAACCGAGCCGTGGTGATGCAGGTATTTAAGCAGCGAAATGTCAACGTCAACAATAAGGGTCATCTCGTTATTGGGTGTGGCTTCGGCCTTGATGCCGTTAACCGGAAATGGAAAATCGGAGGGGGTGAAAACTGCTGATTGTGCATACTGAATATCCATGTTTTTTACCTTGGGCAGGTTTCCAACACTGCCGGTTATGGCAACAAAACATTCGTTTTCAACAGCGCGGGCCATGGCACAGGTTCTCACCCGGTTAAATCCGGCCTGCGTGTCGGTTAAAAACGGAACAAACAAAATATCCATGCCCTGGTGTGCGAGAATGCGCGGGAGCTCAGGAAACTCAACATCATAACAGATCAGTATGCCAATGCGGGCACAGTCGGTTTTGAAAACCTGCAATTTGCTGCCGCCCGACATGCCCCAGTAAGCAATTTCGTTGGGGGTGATGTGCAGTTTCTCAAAGCGCTCAACATTCCCGCTCCGATGGCATAAATAACCCACATTCAGCAGCCGGTCGTTTTCGAGCAAGGGCATACTGCCGGTAATGATGTTCACATTGTACGAAATGGCAAACTCTTTGAAACGGTCGCGCAGTAGCTCGGTATATTTGGCAAGCTCCCTGATGGATTCTGCCTCGGTAAGGTGGTTGTAGTCACGCATCAGTGGTGCGTTGAACAACTCCGGAAAGAGGATAAAATCGCAGGTGTATCCGGAAACAGTATCAATAAAAAACTCAATGTTGTCAATCAGCTCCTCAAAGTTGCTGTAAAGCCGCATTTGCCACTGCACAAGCCCCAATCTGACAGTTTTGTCGGATGACCGGAATAGCTTTTTACGCGATTGATAAAAAACATTGTTCCACTCAAGCAATGTGGCATACTCCTGCGATTCTTCATCGCCTGTCATATAGTTGCGCAGAATCTTTACAACATGAAAATCGTTTGAAAGCTGAAATGACAAGGTTGGGTCGTAAATTTCATTCTTCTTTACCTTATAAAGATATTCTCTGGGCGAGAATTCATTGGCGTATTTATGGTAATTTGGGATCCTGCCGCCGGCAACGATTGCCTTTAAGTTCAGATTTTCGCACAAGGCCTTGCGGGCATCGTAAAGCCGGCGGCCTAACCGCAATCCACGGTAATCGGGGTGGACAAAAATATCAATGCCGTAAAGCACATCGCCATCAGCATCATGGGTGTTAAAAGTTTCATGACCTGTAATTTCCTGGTAAGTATGATCGTCGCTATAATGATCGTAATTAACGGTGATGCTCAGGGCGCAAGCTGCAACTTTTCCATCAACACTTACACACAACTGACCCTCGGGAAATATCTCAACGAGTTTCTTTATGTGATGTTCTTGCCAGTCGCCGGTTTGCCATTTATTATAGGCTTTCTCCATCACTTCTTTCAGTTCCAGAAAGTCGTTGAGTTGAAGATTCCGGGTCTCAATATCTTTCATGCTAAAAAATTTTTTTGAACCTATTTTAGTTTTGGTTTCCCGCGAAGGGCTACCAGCAAGCCTATTAAAAAGCCGATACCGGTGGTTATAAGTAAAAGCAAGATCATGGGCATTTCGAGCCTGAAAAAGAGCAGTGTAACGCGTACATAATCAGTATTCTGAAAAATGAGAAGCAAGACTGCAACAACCAGGACGATGATGATGATTAATTTGGTGTTTTTCATTTTTTGGTTCCTCCGTTTTTTTATGATTTTTTGGAATAGAACTACAAATGTCTGAAAAACGTATTTATTTTTCGCCAGGGTTAGGAAAAAAGATTGTGCCTGGCCTGCAAAGGCTTCATGAGTTGGTTTTATATTAAAAGTTCCAACCGGTATTATTGCTCATTCTTGTTGAAATGTTTGAAAACATCTTCTCCCTTTTTCTTCCCAACACACTCCTGCAATGCTTCGAGCGATGCTTTTTTAAGGTTTTTCACTGAGCGGAAATTGCTGAGTAGTTTACCGGCCAGCACTTTGCCAATGCCTTCAATTTCAATCAGTTCGGTTTTGATGGTGCTTTTTTCCCGTTTTTTCCGGTGGTGTGCGATCGCAAAGCGGTGGGCTTCATCGCGCAGATGTTGAATTACTTTGAGGGTTTCGGATTTTTTATCGAGATAGAGTGGAAGAGGGTCGCCAGGTTTGTAGATTTCTTCCAGGCGTTTGGCAATGCCGATGATTTCGGTTTTGTTCTGAACACCAAGATCAGAGAGGCTTTTGTATGCCGCATTTAACTGGCCTTTTCCGCCGTCAATGATGATGAGTTGGGGAAATGGCTTTTCTTCTTCAACCAGGCGCTTGTAACGGCGGGTAACGATCTCGTACATCGAGGCAAAATCGTCAGGGCCTTCTACAGTGCGGATGTTGAAATGGCGGTATTCTTTTTTGTCGGGTTTGGCATTGGTGAACACCACAACGGCGGCTACGGGGTTGGTTCCCTGAATATTCGAGTTATCAAAACATTCGATTCTTTCGGGAAGGTTTTTCAGGCTCAGATCTTTTTGGATTGTATTCAAAATTCTTTTGGTACGACGTTCCGGGTCAACCAGGTCGCGCTGTTTTTGGCGTTCGAGGCGAAAATAATAAGCATTGCGTTCAGAAAGCTCAAGCAGTTGTTTTTTATCGCCGCGCTGCGGAACCGTGAATTTAACTTCAGGGATTTTAAAATCCGGCAACAGAGGGACAAGAATTTCCGGGGCATCGCTGTTGTAGCGCTGACGAAATTCAGTAATGGCTACTCCGAGAACATCGGCATCGCTTTCGTCAAGTTTGGTTTGCACCTCAATGGTGTGCGACTGAATGATGGCGCCATCTACCACTTTGATAAAATTCACGTAAACAAGGTTCCCGGTTCTTACCAGCGAAAAAACATCCAGATTGCTGATGCTCGGATTCACCACGGTTGACTTGCTGCGATAGCGCTCGAGTATTTCCAGTTTTTCTTTGATGATCTGCGCTTTTTCAAACTCCATGGCGGCAGCATGCTGGTGCATCAACTCATTAAGCCGAATTCTTACAGTTTGCAGGTTGCCTTTGATGATGTCGCGTACCGAGGCAATGTTTTGGAGATATTCCTCTTCGCTTTGCAAGGCTTCGCATGGGCCGAGGCAGTTTCCGATATGATATTGCAGGCAAACTTTGAATTTCTGTTTACGGATATTTTCCTGTGTGAGCCGCAGGCTGCAGGTACGGATCGGATAAAGCTGGCGGATCAGATCAAGCAAGGTGTGCATCATCTTACCTGAAGCATACGGCCCGAAATAATCTGAGCCGTCGTTCACTAGATTTCGGGTCGGAAAAACACGCGGGAATGGTTCTTTTTTTATGCAGATCCAAGGGAAGGTTTTGTCGTCCTTGAGCATGATGTTGTAGCGTGGCTGATAGGTTTTGATGAGATTGTTTTCGAGCAGCAAAGCATCAAGCTCAGTATCCACAACAATATGCTGGATGTCGGAAATCTTTTTTACCATCACACGCACCTTGCCCGCCAGGCTGGCATCCCGCCTAAAATAAGAAGAAACCCGTTTTTTCAGGTTTTTGGCTTTGCCTACATAAATGATCTTGCCTTCCTTATCCAGAAATTGATAAATACCGGGGTTGTCCGGGAGCGTGCGGAGGATGGGGGCGAAGGAGGGAATGTTATTTTCGGTGGGCATGATGAGCGATAAAGGAAGATTTTTATTTTTTAAAGTAGGCTCAATCGTCCAAACTCAATTTATCAGGATTCATAAGAAATTTCTTGTCCTCTGACTGAACCCTGCGTTCCAGTACTTTCACATTTTCATCTGCAGGCAATTCCTCGGATTTGATTCCTCTCTCAAGCAACAACTTCCGTACTCCTTTATTATTCCTTATGTGTTCCCAGGAAATCTGCTGCCCGGTTTTGTTGTCTTTATCTTTAATATTGAAAATTGTAATTTCAGTAGCGAAATCTTTTTCGTTGCCAGTTCTTTCAAAGATCAAGCCTGAAAGTTCTTTTTCTGAGATTGAAAACTTTTGTCTTGCTTGTAGTTGTTCCCAGTCTTTAATTCGTTGTTCTACCAGTTCAAATTTACGTGTTTGAACGGCAAAGTAGTTTTGGGCAAAAGCAATTGCCTCTTTCTTTGGGTCACCGTTTTGAGCGATCAGGTAACAAGCAAAGCGGGTCAGCATAATATCATCAATCTCTCTTTGTGTGCCTGAACCGATCTGAACCATTTTGTTGACGTCAACAAAATGGTCTATAATGGCATGATTAGCTGTTTCGCAGGCAGTTTTAGCTTTACTTATAACTTTTATGAAATTCCTCCAGTCAGTGTACTCCAGCAAGTGCTGAATATCACGGGCAAACCAAAACTCTACACCATCCTGGGTTTGATTTGAAAAAGATTCAAAATCTCTAGTGAGGGTCTTTATGATTTCGTTTTTCACACCTTATTTCGATTTATTTATAATGATTTGGTTTACTAAAATTTGGTTCTCATAAAACTTAATAATGAGGCTGCTTAAGTATTAAATTAGACTTGGTTTTATTTTGTTAGCTTCAACAATCCATTCACCGACAAATCCTCATCCAGCAGCTTCCAATGAATTCCGTAACCGGATGGTGAAATCTTAAAATCTCTTTTTTCTTGTTCGCTTGCTTTAGCCAGTTTCTTTGACACCTCAGATAAGGGTAATTTATAGATTTTACCGTTAATTGTTATAACCATGTGGTCTGCTGTAAACTTTATGTTTCCAATTTTATAGGCCTTTCCCATAATTATCTGGTTTAAAAAAGTTTTTCCATTCAGAAACGATGTAATCGAAGTGCTCATAAATGATTTTCTTTATTTCCCGTCTGGCCTGTGGACTTAGATTATACTCAAGGGCGCTTGTAATCTCAAAATTATCTTCATCGAGCCAGAACTTACATTCCATATCTCCTTTTTCAGCATGAATGTGCATTGGTTCATAGCTTTCATTTGCCCAGAAATAAAGCCTTCATCCTGCGATTAGTAAAATTGTTGGCATTTTCTTTCAAAATTACGAAAAACAAAAGAAGTCAAATTATTTCATGATCATATATCTTGATAAACGTTAAACTTTTCTACCTCATATGCTCCCACCCCTGCGCCTGCACCGGCACGGCGGTTCCGTCACGGGCAATCAGGTTCACGCCATCGCTTTCATCGGTGATGTGGCCAATCAGCGAAATGCCTTTTATCGCAGAGATTTTCTCATATTCGCTTATCGGAACCGTAAAAAGCAATTCGTAATCTTCACCACCGTTCATGGCTGCTGTGATGGGCTGGATGTTGAATTCTTCGGCGATCATGGCGGTGGTCGGATCAATCGGGATTTTATCTTCATAGAGGTTGCAGCCTGTTTTTGAACCTTTACAAATATGCAGGATTTCTGATGCTAGCCCGTCGCTGATGTCAATCATAGCGCTTGGTTTGATGCCGGCTTTTCTAAGTTCATCAAGTATGTCAAACCTTGGTTCGGGTTTAAGCTGGCGCTGCAGGATATAATCGTGCCCGCGCAAATCGGGTTGCATGTTGGGGTCTTTTTTAAATACTTCCTTTTCACGCTCAAGGAGTAATAGCCCCATGTATGCCCCGCCCAGGTCGCCGCTTACGCAAATAAGGTCGTTGAGTTTTGCAGTGTTCCTGTAAGTAACTTCATCTTTTTTTACAGACCCCAGGGCGGTGATTGAAATAAACATTCCCACCGGACTGGAAGTTGTATCGCCGCCAACCATATCAACCTTATAGTGTTCGCAGGCAGCATAAACGCCATCATAGAATTCGGAAAGCGCTTCAACGGAATAGCGGTTCGAAACGGCGATACCGATCAGAATTTGACCTGGTGTTCCATTCATGGCGGCGATATCGCTGAGGTTCACAACCACTGACTTATAACCAAGGTGCTTCAGGGGTGTGTAGGCCATATCGAAATGAATGCCTTCTATAAGCAGGTCTTTGGTGGCAAGCAGGTAATGAGTGCCCATATCAATCACGGCAGTATCATCGCCAACTCCTTTGATAACTTCGTTACGCTTAGTTTTTATGTTCCTTGTCAGATGGTCAATCAGCCCGAATTCTCCAAGCTCTGACAGTTCTGTTCTTTCTTTGCCTTCGATCATTATGAAGTGATTTTTTTTCAAAATTAGCACTTTAATTAAAAACGGCAGTATCAGCCGGGTTACCGATCTACAAATTCCCGTACTTTTGCCCTGATCATCCGGCAAAACTTTTTTTTATGGCCAAACGCCTCGCTTTATTTTTTCTGATCCAGGTTTGCTGGCTTTATCCCGGTAGCGCGCAGGCATTGGAACCAGCCAGGGATTCTTCTTTGCAGTTTCCGGGAAATACCCGGCTTGAGATTATTCTACCGCCCACCATCATGCAGCATGTCGAAACCATTGTTGAAGTTGAAATACTTCCCATGCATGAATCATTTACCGATGGAAAACCTGTGGCCATCATCGTTAACGGTAAACCAACTGATGCTGAATTCAGCAAAGGCAAGCTCAGGTTTCTGTATACCTTTAAGTCTTCTGAAACATTGTGGGTTGAAATCCAGGAAACAAAGGCCATGAAGCCGGTGCGGCCTATTCCGCTGTGGATGTCAATGTTGCCTCCCTTACTTGCCATTGCCGTTGCCCTCATGTTTCGCGAAGTGATCTCAGCCTTGTTTATCGGGTTGCTCACAGGAACCTTCATCATCTGGTTTTTCAGGGATGTTGGGATCATTGCAGCATTTTTCAACGGACTGCTGATGATCATTGACACATACATCCCGGAAGCCATCATGGACCGCGGGCATGTTTCTATCATCATTTTTTCGATGCTCATTGGTGCGATGGTCAAGCTGATCACTGATAACGGTGGGATGAAAGGCATCGTAAATAAATTATCGCGTTTTGCATCAACACCGCGTTCGGGGCAGTTTTCGACCTGGCTGATGGGCATGGCCATTTTTTTTGATGATTATGCCAACACGCTGGTGGTGGGCAACACCATAAAACCCATAACCGACCGCCTGAAAACCTCGCGCGAAAAACTTGCCTACATTGTTGACAGCACCGCCGCACCAATGGCCGCCATAGCGTTCGTAACCACCTGGATTGGAGCCCAGCTCAGCTATATCTCGGACGGCATCAGAACGCTTGAACTTGATGAAACGCCTTACCAGGTTTTTATCTACTCACTGCAATATGCCTTTTATCCTTTTCTAACGCTTGCTTTTGTGGGCATGCTTATTTATCAACAACGCGATTTCGGACCGATGTTCAGGGCAGAGAATAAGGCAAGAAGCAACGGAGCAATAAAACCGGTTCAAACAGAAGCTGAAAATATCGAAACAGGCAAGCCACGCTGGTTCAATGCAGTCATTCCGGTTGTTATTGTAGTTTTCGGAACCATTGCCGGATTGGTCATTACCGGCCTCGAAGTAGTAAGCTGGGATGCTGCTGATGGGTTCTCACAAAACCTATCGAACATCATCGGCCAGGCTGATACTTACAGGGCGCTGCTGTGGTCGTCGCTGGCGGCTGCGCTTGTGGCTGTGTTGCTTACAGTTGGGCAAAAGCTGCTGACGCTCAAAGAAAGTATCGAAAGCCTCATCGAAGGATTCAAAACCATGCTCACTGCCATTCTGATCCTGGTCATGGCCTGGGCCATTGCGCTCATCACACAGCATTTACATACGGCAGATTTTATTTCGCATGTTTTGCTCAATCTGAAAGTAAGCCCTTATATGATCCCGGCTATTACCTTTTTGTTTGCAGCCGGCGTGGCATTTTCAACCGGCTCAAGCTGGGGAACCATGGCCATTTTATACCCGCTGATTCTGCCCGCTTCGTGGATGATCTGCCAGGCCAACCAGATGGAATACATGGAATCGCTGGCCATTTTTCACAATGTGGTTTCATGTGTGCTTGCCGGCAGCGTGCTGGGCGATCATATTTCGCCGATTTCCGATACCACCATTTTAAGCTCGCTGGCAAGCGGCTGTAACCATATTGAGCATGTGCGAACGCAAATGCCTTATGCACTCACGGTTGGTGTTGTAGCCATTTTGCTGGGAACCATCCCGGCAGCTTACGGAGTGCCGGGATATATCAATTATCTGGTGGCGCTGCTGGTATTGTTTGGCGTTATCTCTGTGTTCGGAAAAAAACTTATCGCAACTAACTAATCTGTAATCTGATGACCTGGCTCGAAATAACACTTTTGATCGGTTCCGGAATATTGACCGGTTTTATAAACACCCTGGCGGGCGGTGGTTCGGTCATCTCGCTATCTGTGTTGATGTTCCTGGGTCTTCCGCCACAGGTTGCCAACGGCACAAATCGTATTGGGGTCTTATTTCAAACCTTGTCTTCCACAGGATCGTTCAGGCGGTATAAAGTGCTGAGCCTGAAAGAAGGGATCAGGCTGGCCATTCCGGCGGTGATCGGTTCGCTGATAGGAGCACAACTTGCAGTTGATATCAACAAGCAGTTGTTTAACACCGTAATCGCCATCCTACTAGTGCTGATCATGATTCTCATGTTTATCAAACCCGCGCAATGGATCAAAGGCAACGAAGAATTGATAGGGAAGCGCCCGGGCTGGATACAATTGCTTGTTTTTTTTGGTATCGGGCTCTATGGTGGATTTATACAGGTGGGTGTGGGATATTTTCTGCTGGCCGGAATTGTGCTCGGAGCAGGCTACAACCTGGTGAAAGCCAACGCACTGAAAGTATGGATCGTGCTGCTTTACACTCCGTTTGCCCTTTTTGTTTTTATTATGAACGACCAGGTAAACTGGGCTTTCGGGTTGGTTCATGCCATCGGTAATGTAATCGGTGCCACGGTTGGTGCACGAATGGCCGTAAAGCGCGGCGCTGAATTTGTTCGCTGGGTGATTGTGGCGTTTATTCTTATCACTGCCGCCGATCTGACCGGAATCATTGATGTAAGAGGCTGGCTGAGCTAAAACCTGAATAAATATTTGAAGAGTAGCAATATACATAGCCCCGACTGTTAGGGACACAGGAAGCAACGGGTAACCTTGGGCTTAAGCCCATTAGAAAAAAGTTTGTTAATAATGCAATTTAGGTTAAGTGGCAATTCGTTCAGGTAGTTCAAAGCAACAGGCAGCATCACTTTTTTTAGTGATACATCAAAATATCATCAATTTAGACGATAATAT